>Ga0247844_1004264_pt1 | contig 19618 bp, 16 predicted proteins | sample LaCtaG_FD_192421 | JGI IMG/M metagenome (GOLD analysis project Ga0247844, IMG submission 192421) | Freshwater microbial communities from meromictic Lake La Cruz, Castile-La Mancha, Spain - LaCruzMarch201714.5m_1 | ecosystem: Environmental > Aquatic > Freshwater > Lake | place: Spain: Castile-La... | reverse complement strand
AAGTTAGCGAATTAATAATTAACAGCCAAATTAATTAAGGTTAATTCATCTTTACTTTCAAACATTTATCTTTGAGTATCGTATTGACTTATTGATGATTAGAAGTTTTCTTTCAAACACTAATTAAAAGCACAAAAAAAGACTGAACGTTACCGTCCAGTCTAATTTTAAAATGTGAATTGAAAATTGCTAAATTATAATAGTTCTACGCTTCGTTTCACAAATTTCGCTAGCGCTTCGCCTTTCAGCATGTTATTTGCCAATAAAGCCAAGTCAATTAATTGACGAACTTGTTTGTTTTCGGTAGCAAAACCTTTTAGAACCGCTTTTTTATTGTCTGTCAATTGGTCAATTTTCTTTTGCAAATCTTCCAATTCAGCTTTTTCAGCAGTAGGAATTTCTTCTTCTTTTTTGTCTTTATGACTGGCTTTCAACTTGTCATGTTTAATTTTCACGTCCAACAATTCAGAAGCAATTGGTGCAATACCAGCTCCACAAGCAGCTTCTTCATCTTGCAACAGTTTCTCTACCAATGGATGTGCAGTATTCACCACCAAATTATAACTATCAGGCATTTCGCCGTAAAAGTTCATCATGCCACCACCTTGCATAGCCGACATTTCTTTCATCCGGCGCATAAATTCATTTTGAGTAACAAAAACAGGATTGGTGGTTGGTGCCAATTGCTCGAAAGTAATTATGAAGTTGGTTTTTTCAACAACAGGCAATTGTGAATCAAAAACAGTAACTAGCGCATCACGTTGGTCGTTGGTAAGTGTCACTTTGTCAATCTCATCTTTTTGAATAATCTTGTCAATTACATCACTATCCACACGTACAAAACGAGTTTTTTCAAATTTCTGTTCCAACTGACTTACCACATGTACATCCAACTGTCCGTCCATCAACAACACATCGTAGCCTTTTTCCTTGGCATGTTCAATATAGCTATATTGTTCGTCTTTATTATTTGTATACAAATAAATAACGTCTCCATTTTTGTCTTTCTGGTTTTCACCAACAAGCGTTTTGTATTCTTCGAAAGTAAAATACTTACTATCAACATTTTTCAACAATGCAAATTTCTCACCACGTTCGTAGAATTTCTCGTCGCTCAACATTCCATATTGAATGAAAAGTTTGAGATTATCCCATTTCTCTTCAAATTGCAAACGGTCAGCTTTGAAAATTTCAAGCAAACGGTCAGCTACTTTTTTGGTAATATGGCTCGAAATCTTTTTTACGTTGCCATCACTTTGCAAATAACTACGAGATACATTCAATGGAATATCTGGAGAATCTATCACTCCGTGCAACAACGTTAAGTATTCTGGCACAATGTTTTCCACGTGATCGGTAACATAAACCTGATTGCAATACAATTGAATTTTATTCCGTTGCATTTCAATGTTATTCTTGATTTTTGGGAAATAAAGAATACCCGTCAAGTTAAACGGAAAATCAACATTGAGGTGAATGTGGAAAAGTGGATCTTCGTTACCCGGATTTATTTCATGATAAAAATTGTTATAATCCTCATCTGTCAAGTCGGCAGGTTTACGAGTCCAAGCCGGATTGGTATTATTGATGATATTGTCATTTTCTGTTTCAACGTTCTTGCCATCTTTCCATTCTTTTTTCTTACCAAAAGCAATTTCGATTGGAAGGAATTTGCAATATTTTGTCAACAATTCTTGAATTTTGCTTTCTTCCAAGAAGTTCTGGTTTTCATCATCAATGTGCAACACGATTTCTGTTCCACGGTCCGCTTTAATGGTATCTTCCAAATCAAATTCAGGACTACCATCACACGACCAATGTTGTGCCACTGCATCTTCCTTGTGAGATTGAGTAAAAATCTCTACTTGTTTTGAAACCATAAACGACGAATAGAAACCTAGTCCGAAATGACCAATAATGGCTTGTGCATCGTTTTTATATTTTTCTAGAAAGTCTTCTGCACCCGAAAATGCAATTTGATTGATGTATTTCTCAATCTCTTCGGCAGTCATACCAATACCACGGTCAGTAATAGTCAGTGTACCAGCTTCTTTATTTACGTCAACACGTACCGTCAAGTCGCCAAGCTCACCTTTAAAATCGCCCACTGCTGCCAAAGTTTTTAGCTTTTGAGTAGCATCCACTGCATTTGAGACTAATTCACGGAGAAAAATCTCATGATCACTGTACAAAAATTTCTTGATAACGGGGAAGATATTATCACTCGTAACCCCAATGTTTCCTTTTGCCATAATTTAATTCTATGTTAAATGGTTGATTATGTAGATTCGTTATTTCGATTTATGGAAAGTACAATAGTCAAAAAGGATGCCAAGATGAAAATGGTGACAGAATGGCAGAAAACGGATTTTCGATATAGTAGTTTGACTTATTATTTATACAAAACTTAGTTTCTAAATTTGATTTCATTCCCTCAAAAAGCACAAAATTAGTCACTATCTAAGTCCATTTTGCAAATAATGTCGTATCTTTGCGCGCGAAAATAAAATGTTTAAAAGAAAAAATGTAATTTTATGAATGTAGTTACAAAAACCATCACATTGGGTGATGGACGTACCATTTCTATCGAAACAGGTAAATTGGCCAAACAAGCCGATGGTTCTGTAATGGTTCGCATGGGTAATACCATGTTGTTGGCCACGGTTTGTTCAGCAAAAGATGCTGCTCCGGGCACAGATTTTATGCCACTGTCGGTGGATTATAAAGAAAAATTCTCTTCATTTGGTCGTTATCCGGGTGGTTTCCTTCGTCGCGAAGGTCGTGCTTCTGATTACGAAATTCTAGTTTCACGTTTGGTTGACCGCGCTTTGCGTCCTTTATTTCCTGATGATTTTCACGCTGAAACTTTCGTAACCATTACTTTATTTTCGTCTGACGGCGAAGATATGCCTGATGCATTGGCTGGTTTAGCTGCTTCTGCTGCTTTGGCTGTGTCGGATGTTCCTTTCAACGGACCAATTTCTGAATGTCGTGTAGCTCGTATCAATGGCGAATTTGTTGTTAATCCAACATTTGTTCAATTGAAAGAAGCTGATATGGAAATCATTGTTGCTGCTACTCTTGAGAATATCATGATGGTAGAAGGCGAAATGAAAGAAGTGAGCGAAGACGATTTATTGAACGCTATGAAAGTAGCACACGAAGCTATCAAAATTCAATGCCAAGTGCAATTGGAATTGATGGAAGCAGTGGGAAAAACAGTAAAACGCACTTATTGTCACGAAGAAAGTGACGAAGATTTGAAAAAAGATATTTGGTCAAAAACTTATGATAAAGTGTATGCTGTGGCTGCTTCTTGCAACACCGACAAACATGCACGTATGGACAACTTTTCAGCTGTTAAAGTTGAATATGTTGCCTCATTGGAACCTGAAGTGGCTGCTGCCAAAAAAGGTTTGATTGGCAAATACTATCACGAAGTTGAAAAAGAAGCTATGCGTCGTTCTATTTTGGATGAAGGCAAACGCTTGGACGGACGTAAAACTACCGAAATTCGCCCTATCTGGTCGGAAGTTGATTATTTACCTGGTGCTCACGGTTCTGCCGTATTTACACGTGGTGAAACTCAATCGCTTACAACTGTAACTTTGGGTACAAAGATGGACGAAAAATTGGTTGACGAAGCATTGTTCCGCGGAAAAGAACGTTTCTTGTTACACTATAACTTTCCACCATTTTCAACTGGTGAAGCCCGTGCATCTCGTGGTGTAGGTCGTCGCGAAGTTGGTCATGGTAACTTGGCTTTACGTGCATTGAAAAACATGATTCCTGAAAACTATCCTTATGTAATCCGTGTGGTTTCTGATATTTTGGAATCTAACGGTTCGTCATCAATGGCTACCGTTTGTGCTGGAACATTGGCATTGATGGATGCTGGAGTTGCTATTTCAAAACCAGTTTCAGGTATTGCCATGGGATTGATTTCTGAAAATAAAGGTAAAAACTTTGCTGTACTTTCTGATATTTTGGGTGATGAAGATCACTTGGGTGACATGGACTTCAAGGTAACTGGAACAAAAGACGGTATCACAGCTACGCAAATGGACATTAAAGTTGACGGACTTTCATTCGAAATTCTTGAAACTGCTTTGAACCAAGCAAAAGCTGGTCGTTTACACATTTTGGGCAAAATCCAAGAAACATTGGTTGCACCACGTGAAGACATGAAGCCAAATGCACCACGTATTGTGGTAATGTTTATTCCTAAAGAATCGATTGGTTCAATCATCGGCCCTGGAGGAAAAATCATTCAAAACATGCAAGCTGAAACAGGCGCCATGATTACCATTGAAGAAATTGGTGACCAAGGACGTATCGAAATTGCTGCCAATAACAAGGCTGCCATTGATGCTGCATTGTACAAAATCAAAGGTATTGTTGCCATTCCAGAAATTGGCGAAACTTATCCTGCCAAAGTAAAATCAGTAATGCCTTACGGTGCATTTGTTGAGTTTATGCCAGGCAAAGAAGGTTTGTTGCACATTTCTGAAATTGATTGGAAACGCATTGAAACAATGGATCAAGCCGGTATTAAAGAAGGCGACATGATTGATGTGAAATTATTGGAAGTAGACCAAAAAACTGGCAAATTCAAACTTTCTCGCAAAGCGTTGATGCCACGTCCACCAAGAGAAGAAAAAGCTTAATCAGTTAATGGTTGTCAGTTAATAGTTGACAGTTATTTTAAATATATAATGCTGCAATCCTAATTTGGAATGCAGCATTATTTTTATATTATTGTTTAAGACGTATTTTCTCATTACTTTTGTGTTGAAAATAAAACGTCATTTTTACATTCCAAAAACAGATAAGAAAACCACCATGAAAAAAACAATATTTATTTTTTCGGCAATACTACTTACTGTCCAACTGTTTGCCAAAAATCCCATAGATGATTTTGTCAACAACAAATTGCTTGAAAATGCTAGCATTAGTCTACTGGTCAAAGATTTGGATTCAAATCAGACTATTCTTGAATTCCGACCAAAAACTAGTATAACTCCAGCTTCAACCATGAAACTGGTTACTACTGCAACAGCATTAGAACTACTTGGGCCAAATTTTCGATTTCAAACAAGCTTGGAAATTGATGGCAATTTGAGTTCTGATAGTATTTTGAATGGCGATTTATACATTCGTGGAAGCGGTGACCCAACATTGGGCTCAAATTGTTTTGACAATGTTGATTTTCTACGCAATTGGGCAGAAGCTGTAAAAAAAGCAGGTATTAAGAAAATTACAGGAAGTGTTATACCAGATGCTAGCATATTTGATGATGAAGGCGTGAACCCTAAATGGACATGGGAAGACATAGGAAATTACTATGCAGCAGGTACTTACGGGATTTCGTATCTTGACAATACTTTCAGCTTAACATTACAATCGGGCAATATTGGCACTAAACCTAAAATTGTAAAAACCAGTCCAGAAATCCCAGGTTTGATAATTGACAATCAATTATTAAGCACAAAAATCGGCTTCGATAGTGCTTATTTCTATGGTGCACCTCATTCCAACAACCGAAGCATATATGGTGAAATACCGGCTTTTAGATCTTCATTTGTAATCAAAGGTGAAATCCCAAATTCAGGCTTGTTATTGGCACAACATTTTCAAGCAAAATTGTTGCAAAATGGAGTTTCTATTGACCAATTACCCACTGACAAAGCAATATTATTGACAAAAAGGAGAGTTATTTACACACATAAATCTCCGCCTTTAAGTGATATAATTACCGAAACGAATATCCATAGTAACAATTTATATGCTGAACACTTGTTTAGATATCTGGCCTTAAAGAATAATCCTGTTGGTACGTCTTACGGTGCAGTCCAAGTCATTAAAGCATTTTGGAAATCGAAAGGATTGCCTGTAGAACAGTTGTTTATGTATGATGGTTCGGGACTATCGCCTGTAAATGCAGTTTCGGCAAACTTTTTCGTAGATTTGCTCACGTACATGAAAACCAAAAGCAAGAACTATGAAACATTCTTCAAGTCACTTCCTGTTGCCGGCGAAAGTGGCACTTTGTCTGCTTTATTAAAAAACACTGTTTTACAAGGAAAATTGCATGCTAAAAGTGGCACCATCTCAAGGGTAAAATGCTATGCTGGTTTTATTAACTTGAAAGCAAAAACGTACGTATTTGCATTGATGGTGAACAATCCAAATGGAAATTCGAAGGCAGTTACAAAAAAAATGGAAGAATTTTTACTGTCAGCTAGCGCAGAATAACAAACAATAATAGTTTGTTTAGTTGAAGTTACACCAATTACACAAACCGTAAAATAACATGGAAAACAGTCTTTTTATACAACAAACCGCTTCCACAAATGCATTGCTGTGGAATATGTTACGACAAGAAACCTTGCCGGAAGGTTTTATATTGTACACTGATTTTCAGACAACTGGAAAAGGTCAGATTGGAAACAGTTGGGAGTCGGCTGCTGGAGAAAATTTACTTTTCAGCATGGCACTCTTCCCACAAAAAATAGAACCATCCGAACAGTTTTTAATTTCTCAACTGGTAAGCTTAGGAATAAAAAATACATTAGATGAGTTCACTAATGGAATCACAATTAAATGGCCAAATGACATTTATTGGAATGACAAAAAGATTGCAGGAATACTGATTGAAAACTCTTTACAAGGTAGAAAAATAAATTATTCGGTGATAGGAATTGGGCTGAATGTCAACCAGAGTGAATTTATAAGCGATGCACCCAATCCCGTCTCCCTTCATCAAATCACAGGTAAGTTTCACGACCGTGATACTATTTTGGACAGTATTTATCTGAATATATTAGACTTATACAATAATCTAGACAAAGAGAGAATCAGGAAAAATTATTCGGATGCATTATATAGAAAAGACGGATTTCACAGTTTCCGTGATGAGAATAAAGAATTTCAGGCCAAACTTTTTGCAGTACATCCCGATGGCAAACTGGAATTAGAATCAGTTGATGGAGAATATCTTGAATATTATTTTAAGGAAGTCAGCTTTGTTATTTAAATGATTTTCTGCTAGAATTACTCAATCTACTTCCTCAAAATCTACATATTCACCATCTTTTTTATCGAATATTTTCGGTTTTGCAGCCGGCTGTTCAAAGTCACGTTGCGTGTTATCTTGCATCGGATTTTTATTCTTGCCAAATCTGAAAATTGAACGCACAAACCCAAGTACGGCTATTATTATAAACAAGCCGATAAACAAAACAAAAATAAATATTGAAAATAAGAAACTCATAATGCTTCCTGTTTATGTGTTTATTGCTTGAAATCAAAGACTTAAGACCATATTAAATTTCAAACAAAACAGCGTCTAATTGATTAGAAAACCTCTTTAGCCACTCGTTTTACACTTTGAGTTGCCATCATACTATAAAAGTGAATACTCTGCACATCATGGGCTTTTAAATCCCTGGCTTGCTGCGTACACCACTCTACTCCTACTTCTACTGCATCTGCATCAGTTTTACATTTGCGCAATTCTATAGCAAAAGCTTCTGGAATATCTGTATGAAAAATCTTAGGCAGCACTGTCAATTGATTTGCAAGCGTAATTGGCTTAATCCCGGGAATAATGGGCACGTTGATACCATTGGCACGACATTTATCAACAAAATCATAGTATTTCTTATTATCAAAAAACATTTGCGTAACAAGGTATTCCGCACCAGCATCTACTTTTTGTTTGGCGTAAAATAAATCCGAATCCAAATTGGGAGCTTCCTCATGTTTTTCGGGATAGCAAGCCATTCCATAAGAAAAAGGAACAACCGGAAATTTCATTTTTGAACCATCCAAAAACGAACCTTTATTAAAATCGTTTACCTGAACTTGTAATTCGGTGGCATTTTTGTGTCCTGTAGGCGAAAAATCACGTTCATGTTTGGCTTTGTCACCACGTAATAGCAGCAAATCTGTAATGCCCAAAAATTGCAAATCAATCAAAGCATACTCAGTTTCTTCTCTCGAAAAACCGCTACAAATAATATGAGGAACAACTGCTATTTTGTATTTATTTTGGATTGCAGCCGCTATAGCAACTGTTCCAGGACGATGACGCTCAGACACTTGCTCAAAAAGCCCCTGCGTATTTTGTTTAAACACCAATTCGCTGCGGTGTGTGGTGATATTGATATATTTAGGGTCAAATTCCCGCAACGTATCTATTGTTCTGTAAACCGTTTCAATACCATTTCCTTTCAACGGTGGCAATAATTCAAATGAAAATGCCGTTGACTTGGCACTTCTTATTTTTTCTACAACACTCATCTATCAATTTTTAAATTCTAAACATTATCTTTTTCACAAATTTCAATTCTATGAAAATTGACTACAAAAGTACGAAATAATTTTAAATTCAGATTCATCAAGCAGTAATAGTTAACCAGCTTTTTGAACACTGGTATTATTTTACCAAATTTAGTTCCTTTTTTTAGAAAAAACACAATTATAAGAATCCAATTGTACATTTATATTCAATAAAAAAGTGTTGCTATTCAAAATTATCGAATAGCAACACTTAAAAAATTGTTTCTACTTATCTTGTAATTTAAACAAGAAAATCAGATTATTTGATACCTGATTATTTTAAAGTAAAACCTATATACTTACAAAGTACGTTTAAACCTTTGATATCTTTGAAATTTGAGATACTCATCTTCTTCATCTACAATGATTTTAGATTCGTTATCTTCTTCAATATAATCAACGCCATAATTTTTGGTGGCTTTTACAAATTCAGCTATTTTTTGAGGTTCTGTTTCAAATATATTGCCTACTACCACAATATCTGCTCCTGCATCAAATGCATCGGTCAATTGTTCAACTGTTTTAATACCACCACCAACAATAATAGGAAGTGAAGTTCCTTGTCCAACATATTCTATCATTTCTACAGGAACTGGTAAATTTGCACCACTTCCAGCTTCCAAATAGATGATACTCATTCCCAGCAATTCAGCAGCAACAGCTGTTGAAAGTGCAATTTCTTTTTTATCACGTGGGATTGGGCGAGTATTGCTCATATATTCTACCGAGCTGGGTTTTGCGCCGTCAACTAATATATAACCGGTAGGTATTACTTCAATTTGTGATTTTTTTATAGCAATTGCCGAATTTACGTGTTGTCCAATTAAAAATTCTGCATTACGTCCCGAAACCAGTGACAAGTATAACAAAGCATTTGCTTTGGCACTAATTTGAGATGTATTTCCTGGAAATAGAACAACTTCAGAGTTTACCTCATCATTTAATAATTCGATAAAAGAGTCAATCGATGTATTCGTATGACTACCCCCAACGAAAATAAAATTGGGAACGTTGCTTTTTAATGCAGCGATTGTACTAGATAGAATTCTACCTCTACATTGGTCGGGGTCGAGAAGTACCGCCAACATTTTTTTGTTCATCTCTCGATTGACCAAAATCTTTTTGAAAGTGTTTTTCATTGTAAATAATGTTTTTAAGCCCTGCAATACACCAACGTGTATTCAGCTGATTGTATATAAAATAGTGTGTAAAGTGATTCAGTTTCTATGTGTTGTGCTTGTATTTCCCCCTGTGATTTAACTTCAAAAGGGAATATTCTTAATTGATTTGCGAAATCTACAGCCTGTTTTCCAATGATTTTATACAATGCTTCCTTGGCAGACCATGCCAACTGCAATTGTAATATATTATTTCCATTGGATAACTCATCTTGTTCGGTTTTACTCAAAAAACGAGTATATATATTTTTGATTTTATCGGTTGGACATTCAATATCAATGCCAACTCTATGCGTTAGATCAGCTATAACAGCTATCCATTTACCACTGTGCGAAATACTGATTTGATAACTATTATCTTCAAGAAAAGGTTTTCCATCAGCATCATAACAAATCAATATATCTTTTCCTAGCAATGATCGCATTGCTAATCTAACGGCTAAATATTCACGCTTGCGTTTCTCAGATACTATTTTTTCAAATTCGTGTGTAAACAATCCATCAACCAGCCAGTTTTTGTACAAATCATCTACACTTTCAGTTATCTCATAAACCAAATATTTAGGTTCTCCTAATAATATAGGTCCTAATTCGGGATTAATATTCAACATAATTTATTCTGCAAACAGCTGATTACATATGAAATAATAATAATACTTTGCCCATTTCTAGTTAACTTCAACGTTTCCATTCAAAGCTTTCAATAATCCTAATTACATCTTCCCTAATATATTCAGACATGGGTGCTATAGAATCTTTATTGGGTACATTATTGAAATACAATGCGCCACGAAAGAAATGTTTTGAACTGTCGGTCAATAAAAATTGTACTGATGATGCCGTATTTCCCTTTAGGTCATACAATATCCCATGTACGTTATGTTCATTATTATCAAAAACTTTTTCACCTATACCATCGGCTTTAACGCTGTGTTTGTAAACTATTTTCCGAGAATCTTCCAATAAATTCATCAAGTTATTGTTAATCTGCTTATAGCTACAATAAATACTTGCATTTAATTTGGGATAATATAAATCAATCCAATACTCTTCGCCTTTCGTTTCACGATTGATTAAATATACATTTCTAGGCAAATCAAAACGATACGGCAAGCCCAAAGTGTCGATAGAGCGATAACTGTGCTGGGGTAAATCAACACGAAAATAGCCATAAGGTTTTGGCATAGGAACTTCTACACATGACCAGAACAAACTTAAGGCGAAAAAAAACATTATTTTTTTCATAAAACAAAAATACATAGTCAAGCTTAAAACTTGAAAAGTGTTACATTTACAGATTGTATATTAATTCAATTTGAAGAACACTTTATTCATTTTCTTCATTAAAATCATCTTTAATAAACAACTTTACTTTCTTAATTCGTCGGTTGTCTGCGGCCAAAATTTCAAACACATATCTATCATATCCTATGCGTTCACCTTTAACAGGGAAATCGCCTTTTAATTCTAGAATAAGTCCTGCAAGTGTTTCAACCTCACTGGTAACCTTAACAAAATCCTCTTCTTCTATTTCAGCAATTTTGAAAAAATCATTCAAAAGAATTTTAGCTTCAAAAATAAAGGTATGATTATCTACTTTGGTGAACAATACTTCTTCATCATCATATTCGTCGCTAATATCACCAACTATTTCTTCCAAAATATCCTCCAGCGTAACCAATCCTGAGGTGCCCCCATATTCATCAACTACAATTGCCAAATGAACTTTATTTTCTTGAAATTCATTCAATAAATCATCAATTTTCTTTGTTTCGGGCACATAATAAGCTTGACGCACCAAACTTTGCCAACGAAAATTAGCCGGTTTATCCAAATGCGGCAACAAATCTTTACTGTACAGCAATCCTTTAATATTATCTCGAGTGCCACTATAAACTGGAATGCGAGAATAGCCTGATTTAATTATCAAATCAAGTAACTGCCTGTAATTCACCTTAATATCCAAATCCACAATGTCCACACGCGAAGTCATTATATCAACGACTTGAATGTTTCCAAACTTGATAATCCCTTCAAGTATTTCTGTGTCTTCGTCTTTGCTGTTAGAAGTAAGCTCAAGTGCATGTGATAATTCGTCCATCGAAATGTTAGAATGATTGTGCTTTGAAAGACGATTATTCACTATAGAAGTTGAATTAACTAGTAAACTCACAAATGGACCAAGAATTTTTTCCAAAACTGACAAAACCGGTACGGTATGAAATGCCACTTTCTTGGCATATTGTGCAGCATAAACTTTGGGTAAAATCTCACCAAATAACAAAAGTATAAAAGTTATTATAATCGTTTGAAATACAAAACCCAAAACTGGCACAGTAGAAAAATCGAGTACTGTATTTGTAAAATAAGTAAGCAATAAGATAATAGCGACATTCACAAAATTATTCCCAATAAGAATAGTGGCTAAAAGTCGCTGAGGGATTTTCAACAAACGAAGAATGCTACGATCTGTTTTGATCGTACTATCCTCAAGTTCATTCATTATTTGAGGTCCTAGCGAAAAAAAAGCCACTTCGGAAGCAGAAATTATTGCTGAACAAAATAATAAAACAATGCTCAGCATGAGCGAAAAAACAGCAGGTATAGTTATAGGATAAACTGAGATAGCTCCAAAGGTGGAATATATTAAGTCCGTTTTCAATGAAAAGTATATTTATTGATTTTTTGTGTCACTATTTTTTGTTGTACCTACAAAAGTAGTGATTTTATTTTTATTCAAAGAAGATAGTACTTAGAAAGCATCATAATTGAAGGATTATCAAAGGTATAAAAGGGAATTTATTTTATAAATTCATTTTTTTTTATAGTCCTATGGACTTATCATAGGATTTAATACCCACCAAACCGAGGTCCGCAAACTAACAGAGAAAATAGTATTTAACGTAGATTTGCAAACTGCACACCGTAAAAATACATCCCGAAATTTAATACTATGCAATTCGATTTGACTTGCAATGTGATGCATCAACGAATATACCAAAATCCTCAAAAAAACAGTTCACATAGACTGATCATTCTGATTGAAAATAAAAAACATTTTGTATTCGACAACATCCATTTTTTAACAGACATAGTTGTACAGCACATGAAAACCGATTACTTATATTTCAACATTTTTGGCGAACTCAAAAACTCACTTGAAATGAAGGAATAAAACAAACAAAAATACATCACTAAACGTTATTATTATAAGAACTTTTTTACAATTTTATTTCATTACATTTGTCATTCTACTACGTTAAAAAGTGATAGCTTAATAACTCACACATAATTAACCGCTAAAAAAAATAAATCTTTCTATTAATAAATAACGCAAATATAAAACTTTATTTTTCGTAACGACTTATTTTTAGATTAAAAGAAATAGTTATTCAGTTAAATAACTTATCTTTACGTCCTCGAAAGTGCATGATACATTTTTTCTACACTCAAATTATTAATTTGGAAACTTACAAAATATAGATAATTATGGAAGACAAATTAGTTACGTTAGCCATCCGCACCTATCAGCGAGCACAAATGATCAAAAGTGTTCTGGAAGAAAATGGAATTGAGACCGTGATTCACAATCTGAATCTCGAACATCCAGAAATGGCTGTTGGTGTGAGAGTTAGAATCAAGGAGAGTGATTTACCTCGTGCTTTAAAAATTGTAGAAGAAATGGAAAGTGCTTGGGAAAAAACCGATGAAAAGCCAAAAACAACGCTTCTTCAAGTTCTTATCCCTATAGATTTTTCAGATCAAGTGCCCAAAGCAACTGATTTCGGATTTCATTTTGCCGATTTAATGGTCGCTGAAGTAGTTTTTTTGTATGTATATTTTAGCCCCGCGTTTACTATTTCGTCAACAAATGACATGAGTACTTACAGCATCAGCGACAGTGAATTGCTGCGGCGAATGATCAATTCGGCAAATGCTGATGTAGAAAACATGACGAATCTGATAAATCGACGAATTACTAATGGTGAATTGCCAGATGTTCCTTTTCGATTTGAACTGAAAGAAGGCGTTCCAGAAGATCAAATCTTGGATTATTGCAAAAAACACAAACCGGATTTGGTCGTAATGGGTACACATGGAAAAAAACTTTCAAGCGAGCTTATTGGCAGTGTAACCGCCGAAGTCATGGAAGCATGTGTGTCACCTGTATTTGCAGTTCCAATTCAAATGAAATTAGAATCGCCAAATGAAATACAACGAGTGGCATTCCTTACCAATTTTGATCAAAAAGATTTAATTGCGATTGATAGAGCTATTTCACTATTTGCATCTGATAAACTTGAAATGTTTTTCATTCATGCTTCCGATAAAAATGAAGCTTGGAGTGAAGTAATGCTTGCTGGCATAAAATCCTATTTTTCAAACCATTACCCGAAACTTACTGCAAATTATGAATTACTAGGTGCAACAGAAAATTTAGAGTTATTGGACAATTTCATGACTAATAATAAAATCAGCGTACTAGCTTTCAATACTAAAAAAAGAAACATATTTGCCAGATTATTTCATCCCGGGCTGGCATACAAATTGGTGTTACATTCTGACACACCTTTGTTTGTAACACATGTTTAAACAGCACTTTGACGATTTTGTTGGACTTTATTGATTGAAAAAGGCTCTGTCTACAGAAATGTAAACAGAGCTTTTTTTTTGCACATGAGCTGTTAAATGGCAAAAGACATTATCCTACAAGCATTTATATCTTTAAAAAGTTGATGATAAGTATCTATATTTCAATTATATTTACTGAATATATTGTGAGATTAAAAAAAATATGTACCTTTGTGCCCGAAAAGAAAGTATATTTTTCCGTCCGTCTGTTACAACTACTCTTTAGATAGAATTTGTTATACCCTCGTTACAATACTTCTCTTGAGTCACAATTATTTATTTTTTATTATTTTTTTTATGAACATTTACGTAGGTAACTTAAGTTACAATGTTAGAGAAAACGACCTTAGAGAGGTTATTGAAGAGTATGGTCAAGTTGATTCTTGTAAAGTTATTCAAGATCGCGAAACACGCAAATCTAAAGGATTCGCTTTTGTAGAAATGGCTGACGCTGCTGCTGCTGCAAAAGTTATCTCTGAATTAAACGGTGCTGAATTTGATGGCCGTGCAATGGTTGTTAAAGAAGCAACTCCAAGAAGCTAGTTATTGGCTTTCAAAAATACAATGAAACTCCTGTTATCGAAAGATGGCAGGAGTTTTTTGTGTTATGTAAAAAGCAGTCAATGCTAAATCACTTATTCCTTTAAATCAACCTGATTGCACGTGAACTCGGTTTTTTTTATAGTTTAGCAGTTTTCTTTCTTGGTAAAAGGAAAACTAAAAAATATCCGCCAATGCTAATCCTTTTTCTTAGCTGCTATAACCAAAAATGTTGCCTTCAACCACAAGTGGTCGGATAGGGTGCGTTGTTTGTTTTTCGCCTCTTCTTTTTCTTGGCGAAAACAAGCTCGCACACGATAACCGACCACTTATCGAACTACTACGAGCCCATATTGGTTTAGGACAGCTTCTAATCGGTGGCAAAACTAAAGATAATGATTTTACTAATGCTTGACCACCGTAAAACACTACATAGTTTTTGGTTTTTTTTGCTTCTATTTTTCTTATCTAAAAAAAATAAAATAATCAATATGCTGTGACTGCTCTGCCTATTAAGAAAAGCTATAAAAGCCACACCAACACTTTGAGAATTAACTCACCCTTGGTGTGGTTTTTTTTGCTATCGGGCATTTATAGTGACTTTTGACAGTTTTAATGTGATTGTTGTTTACCAATTCTATAAAACTTTACATCACTCAATATCAATTAGTAATGGCGATGCATAAGAAATGGTGTGTATGGTGGCACCCACAATTGCATTAATAAAAGTTGGGTAGAAAATTAAATAGCGTCATTTTTGTACTTTAGTTAATTTGCAGTTGCAATTATTATTTACTTTTCATCTAAACTTTGCATTCCCAACCAATTCATAACCTCAGCAGTCGAATGATGTTCAAATGTATTGCACGTAAAATCCTCAAATACTCCCTGTTGGACAAATTGAAGGGCAAATTATAAAAAACGGAAAAGCAACATGAAAACTAAAACTAAAAACGCTAATCGAGAATCAAAGTATTAATTCGACTTTTCGTATTCTTGGGTACATCGTGGCGCGAATTAAATTCGCATTCCCGTTATCAAGACAAAACGCGAAACAGCATAAACTCCCAACAATCCTAGCAGCACCCAAACCGCATCACCTACAGGCAAACTTGCACCTGGCTCACCTGGGTCGCCACTTATTTTCTTAGCAGTCTTGCTGCCTGTCAAGCTTGTAGATACAGAAGCAGTTTTGGCTGCCAATGCTGATGTGGCACGTTTGGAACCTTGCTGATTTTGACTTGTCATGGCCGCTTCGGCAGCACGGGCATCTAGTAAAAGTAAGGCATTGATGTCCGATTTTGTAGGGTTTTGCGGATTAGAAATGTACTGCGCATCCGAATTTCCAAAAGCAAATGATTGCGACTCATTTCGAGCGTAATTTACGCTGGAGTTGGTGCGAGCGGACGAAGAATTATTAAAATCTTGGACAACCACTTGTTCTATTCCCGTGCTTGGGAAATCTAAATTATTTGATTGGGCATAATCGCCACCCGAAGTGCTTTTCATTTTATGCACGGGCAAAGTTACGCTCGACAAATCGGAACGAATCTCTTTTGCTGAAAACTCTACTACAGCAGCTTCTTTATTGATGGACAACAAATTGACAGAAGAATTTTTTGATAAATGTCCAAAACTGGCTGACATGTTAGTTTGCTCCATTTCTGATCCGAAAAACATAAATACATATATGGCAGCTCCTAATACTAAAGCTAAAAGTAGCAATGCGCCTGATTGATTTGAATTGTTTGTCATGGGTGTGATTTTTTATTAGTACTCCTTCAGACCACTTGGAGCGGTCTGAAGAATGTGCTTATTATGAATTAAAAAATTACTTTTCTGGTAGAAATTGTTGACCCATTTTGAAACTGAACAGTATAAATTCCTCTGGTATTCAAATTGATTCCCACGTAATTACCGTTTACTGTTTTATTGGAAACCATACGTCCAAGTGCATCATAAAGACGAACTGTTGTATTATTGGCTACATTAGCTAATAATAATTTACCATTTACTATAGATATGCATATTTCTCCAAGTTCATTACCCATCGTGTTGTTATCGGTGGTAATGCGTTGCGCAGAAATTGAAAATCGGGTATTGTTGGTTCCGGCAGCAGCAGTAAATGTGTAATTGGAAACCAACAAATCAGTAACAGTTGCAGGATTTGTACCATTATCTGTGAGCAACAGTTTCGATAAACTTGAAGCTTTTATAGCATCCACGCTAATGGTAGTACTACCTGATGTTTGGGTGTAAAAACCTACTGGCAAATTGTTTACATTGGTCATGGGCAGTGCATTGAAAGCATAATTTATACCATCCAAAACGGTATAAACCTGCGGTTTAGCAGTGCCTGTTCCTATCCATTTTTCCATATCCTGACCAATTTGATATGCTGCGCTTTGGTCATTGTCCATTATCAAGCTGGTATTATCGGTTCCAGTGTCAGTTGTCATGTTTAGTTGTACAACCTCCGAAAGATTTACAGTAATAGCCGAAGGTGCAGATTGTCGTCCACCCAAAGTGAAAGGAATACTATCTGGAGCACCCACCTGTAAAAAGTAAGCTCCAAATGGATCTAAGGTTGGAAGACCTCCAATAATTTTAGAATAGGTAGTGTAGTTTTTTAACCCATCGCTTGTGAGGGTCATAAAGCTTACCCCTGTGGCATTTGCCCCTGCATATTTACTCAGGTAAGGTTGACCAACCAAATTCCATCCATTGTGATTTGTGCCTAATGACCCAGCATTTTCTAAAACCGGAATCTTACGGTCTTTTGACTCGCTTGCCACAATTTTGTTTTTTAGTGGGAAGGATAACTCTTTCACGCCTAAACCGTCTCTTAATCCGAATACATATCCTTTGTATGCCACCAACGAATCTGTTGGATTAGTAATAGCTATCCAGTTTACTACAGCACCGCCTATTCCATGAGTCGCACGGTTAGCACCATCGTAATACTTTATAAACAAGTCGGTATTCAACACCAATGCACCAGCATCTGAACGGATTATATCTCCTACTTTTATACTACATGGGAAGGACATAAAGAACCATTTTTTATCATTCATGGTTTTCAGATACTTCACCACGCCTGTAACAGAAATTCCGCCACTGCCGATATTGGCACTGAAGGTTTTAGTTGTATCGGCCTTGAAGATCAAATCACCAGTAACAGACAAAATCTTGGCTGTAGAAAAATTCAGTTTTGCATCAGGGTCTACAGTTACACTATTCACCGTTTTATTATTGGTAATACTCAAAGTAGTAGAAGCACCCGAAACAATAACATTGGCGGTTGTACCCGAAATTGCTGTCTCATTACTGTTGCTGGTTATAGGAACAGTTGATATAGGAACTGCGGTAATATCGGCAGTTAATCCCGTTGGTTGAGAAACCGTGTAATTTGCAGACGGCGATGTAAAACCAGTTACCGTAATTGCTTTTGATGTTCCAACAACTGCATCGGCAAAGTTTGCACTGGGCGTATCTGTTACAGTAAAACTTTCATCGTTTACCAAACCCGCATAAGTAGCAGTTCCAGATAAGAAGGCCATAGCATTTCCGTCAAAAATTTTATTTACTCCACTTATTCCAGTTATTGTCAAACCAACTGCTGTGATATTTGCAGATAAACTTGGTTGCGTTAATGTATAATTGCTATTGGGAGCAGTATATCCTGTAATTGTGATTGCTTTAGCAGTTCCAACATTAACATCATTAAATGTTGCTACAGGTGAACCTGTAACAGTATGTATTTCGTTGTTTACCAAACCAGAGTAAGATGCAGTTCCAGCTAAAGTAGCCGTATTAGTGCCTGAGTAAGATTTATTCACACCATTTATAATAGTAATGGTTAAGTCCTTGGCAGTAATATTGGCCGTTAAACCTGTCGGTTGTGTAATCGCATAATTTACTGCTTTGATTCCACCTAATGTACTAGTAGAGGTTACAGAAATACCATTGGCTACATTTACACTAGTGAAAGTTCCTGTACCATTCAAAGTTACGTCATCAGAATTAATAATCCCAGTTAGTGTGCCAGAAATAATAGCAGTATTTGTTCCCGTATAAACTTTATTAGTAGCTATTGGACTTGTTATGGTAAGTGTTTTTGCATTAACAACAAGAGTTCTTACAACATTTGAAGAAGCATTGAAATTTGCATTTCCCGCTTGCGACGCTGTAATATTAGTTGATCCAGCACCTACAATAGTTACAGTATTGCCAGAGACAGTTGCAACTGATGTATTTGAACTTTCATAACTGAGTGTTAATAATGAAGTAGTAGTTCCTGTAAAAGTAATGGTTGAACTACCGTAAGTAACACTTGATAATGTGCCAAAAGTTATTGTTTGAGAAATTTTAGACACTATTCCATTACAAGTAATATCTTTTTGAGTAACACCTGTAGAAGTTGCTGTGATAACTTCCGAATTATATGAACCTGCTCCTAAGCCAGCTTTTAATCGTACATAAATAGTAGATGCCACATTACCTGTAGCATTTTTTACAAGAGTAATTGTATTTTGAGCTGAAAACGAGGTGCCTGTACCTGTAGATATTTCGTAATTTGTTGACGGTGTAATGATAAGATTTGCTGTTAGATAAGTTCCGCCAACTGAAAACGATTGCTCATTGGAAGGACCAGAAGCATACGAGTAATTAAACCCAGTTAATGTAGAAACCGAAGTATTAATAGTGGGTGCAGTTGATTTGCTTCCAAAATTTGTATTCCGGACATTAACCAATTGAAAAGTACTTGTAGTGGCATCATTCTTATTTACACTAATGCTATGTTTATATTAATTGAAAAGTATACCACCTATTAACTGAAAAGTGTACCAGTATAATTATGATAACGTGATACAAATTACGTTATATAGACATGATAAATATGTACACAAAACAGGAAATAATAA
>Ga0247844_1004256_pt1 | contig 19647 bp, 12 predicted proteins | sample LaCtaG_FD_192421 | JGI IMG/M metagenome (GOLD analysis project Ga0247844, IMG submission 192421) | Freshwater microbial communities from meromictic Lake La Cruz, Castile-La Mancha, Spain - LaCruzMarch201714.5m_1 | ecosystem: Environmental > Aquatic > Freshwater > Lake | place: Spain: Castile-La... | reverse complement strand
GATCTCTATATAGCTGACTCTGGTAACAACCGGGTTCTGAAGATGACCGGAGCGCAAGGAACGCCGCTTGTATTTGCCGGTAACGGTACAGCTGGATTTTCCGGTGATGGCGGCTTGGCAACTTTTGCACAGCTTAATCAGCCGAGTGGTGTTGTCACTAACGGTGAATATCTCTACATCGCCGACACATTCAACAGTTGCGTCAGGAGAGTTTCACTCACTACCAAAGTTATATCAACCAGGCTCGGTGCAGCCGACAAGTTTGCTGCTATTACCGCCCCGGGTGGTTTTACCAATCCGGTAAGTGTTGCCGTTGATACGGCAGGAACGCTGTACGTTGAAGATACCGGCAATAAAGTAATCCAACAGGTTTTCCCCAGCATTTCCGCCATAACTACAGCGACTCCTCCAGGTGGCTCCTATTCAACGGCTCAAAGCGTTGAGCTGAAAACCCAAAAGGCTGCGACAATATACTATACAATGGACGGCACTGCCCCGTCAGGTGCTTCTACACCCTACACAGCACCAATAGCAATTTCTGCTACGACAACACTCAGGTTTACTTCCATCGATTTTTCCGGTAATCAGGAAATAAACAATATTGCCACCTACACAATCAATACAGTAGCACCAAATCTATCGGTATCACCAGTCGGCGTCCCCACTCCGACTAAGCCACAAACGGTGACGATCACATCAAGCAAGCAGGCAACCATTTACTACACAATAGACGGGAAGTCTCCGACAACATCTTCATTAAAATACAGTGTGCCACTGGCAATAGACAAGACCACCACGCTAATGTATTTTGGCGTAGATGCAGCGGGGAATAAAAGTATCATCGGATCACAGACATATATCATTGATTCCGAGCTGCCCATTACAACAGCGTCGGTTATCTCAGGAACCTATTCATCAATCCAATCAGTGAAACTCGAGACTAATGACCAAAAGGCAACAATATACTTTACTATCGATGGCTCAACTCCAACGGCTGCATCAGCTAAATATACATCGCCAATTGTCATTAGTTCGCCAACGCTTCTTCAATATTTTGCGAAAGATACATCGGGTAACATGGAGTCGGTTAAAAGTCAGGTCTATACGATCAACACCTTGACAACCACTGCATCTCCGAAAGGGGGTCTGTACTTTAATCCTGTTACGGTAGTGTTGTCATCTAACGGTTCAAAGGCATTAATTTACTACACGACGGATGGCACAACACCTTCGGCTGATTCCAAGACGTCAAAAACCACCCAAAAATATAGTAAGCCACTACTGCTACAGGATAACAAAACTACACTGAAATATTTTTCGGTAGACGCACTGGGTATTGTTGAAGAGACAAAAACAGAAGAGTATGTGATAAACGCTTCCACCACGACGGCAAAATGCGTAGTGACGGCAAACAGTATTGAGTTGAGCGCAAAGGATAGCTCCAATTTACTACCTGAAATTCTATACAGCACAGGCAATTCCGCAAACGTCACTGGAACTCCGTTTGTTTATTACACGAGTCCTATAACATTTACCCACAATACCATTGTGAAATTTTTTACGGCGGATTCAGCCGGTAAAGTTGGACCGATGAATACATGCCATACGGTGGTAGCGCCATTAGATGTGAAACCTGCTCTGTACCTTGAAACATTGCCAGACGCTTCAATTATCTCGAACGCCTCTCTGTACGTTACTGGTAATGTAGATCCTTCCGCGACCCTTACGATTAATGGCTCCACTGCTGCAATAACTTCAGGTGGCAGCTTTTCTCTTAAGATCCCACTAAAAACGGGGGAAAATACTATTACAACGGTTGAAACAAAAGGCGCTCAAAGTAGTAGCGACACTAGGAAAATTAAGTATGAAACTGGGGCTGGGTCTCAGGCGCATGATCCGCTCATTGCAATTGGTGCAAGTAATGGCGTTATTGGTAATCGCGTAAGAGTGCCAATTTCACTAAAAAGTGGCTTTCAGGCGGCAACAATCAGCATAGAATTTGACACAGTTGCGTTCAGTGGCACTCTAGCCACTCCGACTGTTGAAATAGCTCAAAGAGCTGCAGCGCTTGGCAAATTCATCCAGTCTAGCACTCCCTCTGAAGGCGTCTACAAAATAGTGATAACTGATATCAAACAACCTGATGGAGCAACAAAACGTGCATTGCTGCCAGATGGGGAGATAGCTTATCTCACGTTTTCAATAGTCTCGCCAGGCAGCGTGAGCAAGCCTTTGACAGTCAGCAAATTTTCCGCAAGTGATCCGGATGACAATATAATGGCTGTCAACGCACCAACTGATGGCGTAGTGAATGTTGTCTCAAAACCTGGAAACGGCTGGGATACAGCTGCCAATAAAGAAGTTGCAGCAGAACTAAAAGATGTTCTGAATACACTCAACATGATGCTTGATCCTGGCAAAAATCCAGTGAGTGGTTCGGTTGATCTGGACGGTGATGGCAGAGTGCATATAGATGAGCTCCAGCGGGTAATTAACAGCTTTATCGGCCTGTAACCGATATATGCAGCGAAAGCATGTTCGTACTTTTTTCTGAGGCGGTAGATTGTGACAAAAGTGATCAGAATTAAATGTCTTTTATTCCTGATGGTTTGTGCGCTCTTTTCCCTGAATGGCTGTGGAGGAGGTGGCGGTTCGGGGGGGGCGACAACGCCAACGACACCGACGTCACCAGTTGTTTCTAATACAGCGGTGCTTGAATTAGGAACTCAGACCAAAAGCGGAAACACAGTAACATTCCCGTTAAATTTTACGAATCCGAATCCCGCTGATTATTCAATCTCCGGAATTCAGGCCGATATCATCTTTGATTCTAAAGCTTTTTCGTTTGTTAGTGCTGCTGCTGGAGCAGCGGCCGTTTTGGCAGGGAAAACAATTAATCCAAGTAAAATCCCTACTGGGCAACGTATTGTCATTATTGATTTAGGCGGTAATAAAAGCATCGGAGACGGTGTTGTTGCCCAGATAAGCTTGGATATACTACCCGGCGCTCCTGCGGGAAGTACCTTTTCACTTGTAGCTTATGCTACAGACCCATCAGGATTGGAAAAAACGGTTGAAGTCAAAATTCTAAAGTAAGCTTCGCACTATATGAAGTAGTTCAGATGTGGAGAAATAGAGACCAATTAACATAAATTCTAGTTGCAGTAAGGGTGCTTTATAGGGTACAAAGACGAACATTTTGAACAATTATTCGGATATTCTGCGATATATTAAGTTACTAAAAAATTTACGACATCATTAAGCAGAAAATGATTGGATTTAGGAGGATTATATGGCCAAAGAAGAGCAGGCACCGGCAGAAGCGGCAGTTGAAGAAGGTGGGGGCAAAAAGAAGAAGCTTATCATTATCGGCGCAGCGGTAGCCGTTGCGCTGATTCTTGGTGTTGTTGCCTTTATGATGCTCGGCAAAGGTGATAAAAAGGCTCAAAAAGAGGGTGCAGCCGCTCAGGCTGAAGGGGGTCATGGGGCACCTGCTGCACCGGCTGCTGGTGCGCCTGCCGCAGGAGCTGCAGGTGCTGCAGCGGGACCTGGTGCCAATATATTCCCGCTGGAACCATTCATCGTGAATATTTATGATGGTCAGGAATTGCGCTATCTCAAGGTTAAGATCGAACTTGAAATGGTAAGCCCCGCCGTAAAAGCTGAACTCGATGGAAGACTGGCTCCCATCCGCGATTCATTGCTGATTCTCTTCAGCGCGAAAACTCTCCAGGATGTTCAGGACGTTCAGGGGAAAAATACGCTTAAAGACGAAATCATGACTGCGATAAACAAGAGTATACCTCCCGGCAAGATTGCCAAGGTATATTTCACTGATTTTGTAGTTCAATAGGTTCTAAATGGCTGCGAAAGAAAAAATACTTACTAAAGCCGAGATTGAATCACTGCTTAACGCAGTTTTTGAGGGTCGCATTGAACCCGAAAAGGAACTCGCAAAAGCAGAAGGTACAGTTTTATCATACGATCTCTTTAATTCGGACGCCCAAAAGGGCTCAATTCCGAATTTAGATATTATTTATGATAGTTTTATCCGTTCATACCGGGTCAATTTCTCAAACCGCCTGCGTAAGTCTGTTGAGATAAAAAAAGTCGGTGCTCGTACCTATAAATTCGATGATTTTCTCCAGACTCTGCCAACTCCGGTTTGTATGGGTATCTTCAAGATTGAGCCTCTCAAGGGTGCGTCGCTTATATCCCTCGATATTGAGCTAGTGCTGTCTCTGGTTGATTGCCTCTTTGGTGGAACCGGCGGCACAAAGATTCAAACAGCCAATCGAATGTTTACCTTGATAGAGCTGAAATTGATGGAACGGCTTGTTATTGATCTTCTGCATGATTTTGAAAAGTCGTGGACTCCACTTTGTCACACCCGCATGAATCTGCTCCGGATGGAAACGAATCCTCGTCTCATCAATATAGTTCCTTCGGAATACCAGATTGTCACAATGACTCTCAATATTCAGGCTGAAAATATCTCCGGCAATATGATGTTTGGTGTGCCGTACATGACCGTCGATCCGCTTCGCGAAAAGCTGAAAAGCGGTATGCAATTCGATGTGTTGACAGCGGATTCGCAGTGGTCACGCAGGCTTTCGACAGAAGTCATGGAAGCGCCTCTGGAAACTACTGTTGAAATGGGCAATGCCCATATCACCCTGCGCGAACTGTTGGAACTTGCTCCTGGAGATACCATCGTGCTTGATAAAGCCTGTTCGAGTGACATGATTATCAGAGTCGAGGGGGTGCCGAAATATTTTGGCATACCAGGTATCAAGCATGGCAACAAAGCAGTCCAGATCAGTAAGATTTGCAACGATAGGGGGCAGTAGTGAGTAATATGTCTGAATCAAACGGATCGACGCTTGACAAGAAAAACCTCGATTTTATTCTTGATATTCCGCTGCAGGTGAGTGTGGAATTGGGAAGAACCAAGCTTCTGGTAAAAGATGTTCTGCAACTTAATCAGGGTGCGGTGATCGAACTGACCAAGCTGGCCGGTGAGCCGCTTGATATCTTTGTAAATTCCAAGCTCGTGGCTCGTGGTGAAGCGGTTGTAATCAACGAAAAGTTCGGTGTTCGTCTTGTTGATATTATTGCTCCAAATGAGCGGGTGGAGAAAATTCTGTGAAGCTTGCGGTTTCCGCACTTCTCCTCATCTTTCCTTCCATTTTATCAGCCGCTGAGGGTTCCTTGCCGGAATTCAACTTTATGGCAAGTTTTCTTCAGATGATTGCAGCGTTGGCTCTTGTTGTCGGCCTGATTCTGGTTACCTGGTATTTTTCCGGCAAATTGATGAAAGGTTTGCCAATTGGGCAGCAGCATCTTTCAAAGCGTATCCGACTCTTGGAAACACGGTATTTCGGGCCAAAGAAAGCTCTGCATCTGATTGAAGTCGGTGGCGAGTACCTGTTACTCTCCAGCAGTGATAGCGGTCTCGTTCTTATCAAGCAGATAGACATGCTGGAGGATGTTGAAATTATCGAAGAGAAGCCGGAACAAAGCAGTTTTTCAGCAATACTGAAACGCTTGAGACAGACCTCATGACAGCCCAAATGATCACCAGGCTTATCACAAAACGCGCCTTGATTCTCACTCTGACCACACTGTTGCTGGCTGCCGGTGCTGTGGCTTATTCCGCGCCGGTTCCGATTCCGTCACTCAGCATTGGAGTTGGTACCGCGACTAAACCCAATGATGTTGCTGTCACGGTGCAGATATTCCTGCTGTTGACGGTTTTGTCGCTTGCGCCAGGTCTGTTGATAATGACCACCTCGTTTACCCGGATCTCGGTGGTACTCTCGTTTCTACGCACAGCATTGGGTACTCAGGCTGCGCCATCCAATCAGATCATTCTTGCATTATCGATGTTCTTGACCTTCTTCATCATGGCTCCGGTGTGGCAGCAGGTCAACAAGGAGGCCTATCAACCATGGAAGGCACAGTTGATCAGTCAGGAACAGGCGATGGAACGGGCAGTCAAGCCGGTGCGAATGTTTATGCTGTCTCAGACTCGTGAAAAAGATCTGGCACTCTTTGTGAGCCTTTCAAAACTGCAGAGACCAAAAAATGCTGATGAAATACCTACCCTGACCATCATTCCGGCTTTTATGATTTCTGAACTCCGTACGGCATTTCAAATTGGTTTTCTCATCTATATTCCTTTTATCGTTGTTGACATGGTTGTGGCTTCAGTCCTGATGTCCATGGGTATGATGATGCTGCCGCCGGTCATGATATCCCTCCCGTTTAAAATTCTGCTCTTCGTGCTCGTTGACGGCTGGGGACTGGTGATCAGTTCGCTTGTAAAAAGCTTTGGCTAGGTGAATATCCATGACTCCCGAACTTGTCGTACAGCTTGCCAGGCGCAGCTTTGAAGTAACTTTATTACTGGCTGCCCCGCTTCTGCTTGCCAGTTTGGTTATCGGTCTTATAATCAGCGTTTTTCAGGCAGTTACCTCGATTAACGAAGCAACACTTGCCTTTGCCCCTAAAATCATCGCCGTCATGATTGCCATGATTATTTTCTTCCCCTGGATGATGACTTACATGAGTGACTTTACTCGTGAGATATTCTCGTTTATTGCAACAATGAGGCGTTAGCCTCAGATGTTTCCGCTACTCCCCTTTCCGTCTCTTCGAGAAGTCATCTTTTTTATGCTTGTATTGAGTCGCGTGGCAGGAATTTTTGCCGCTATGCCGGTTTTTGGCGGTAAAATTGTATCAACGCGAATTAAAGTGATCATCGTTTTAATGATAACGCTTGTATGCTACCCAACGCTTTCGGTAACGTTACCAGAAATGCCGACTGACGTTTTTAGCCTAGCCTTGCTGGCATTAAGCGAACTCATGGTCGGTCTGACGTTGGCATTTATAACTCAGATAATTTTCTCGGCGGTTGAATTCAGTGGCCAGATTATCGGTATGCAGATGGGCTTCACCATCTCATCCATACTCGATCCCTCCAAAGGTACCCAAGTCCAGATCATGTCGGTTGTCCAGACGCTGTTTGCGACACTCATTTTTCTCTCCCTCAATATTCACCACCTTTTTATCCAGGCAATTATGGACAGTTTTGCCGTAATTCCACTCGGTGGGTGGCGTTTGAGTGGTGAGCTCGTAAATTTCCTCATCCTGCGTACGGCGGATATTTTTATCATTGGCATACGCCTGGCCGCCCCGGTAATGGTGGCACTCCTTCTCGCTTCCGTAGCGCTTGGCATTATGGCTCGAGCTTTTCCACAAATGAATATTTTCATGATCAGTCTCCCGCTTAACATCGGACTCGGCCTGATCATTCTAGGCATGACTCTGACCATCTTTTTCCATGTGCTGCAAGTCTCCTTCGGTCAGCTATCAGCACAAGTTGCCGCACTCTTTCGCCTCATGGCAGGGGGGGGATGACCTACGGCCGCCGATTCAGATAAACACTCAAAAACCGAACAACCGACCAGCAAGCGGCTGGAGAAGTCGCGTGAAGACAGCCCGCCGCCAATGAGCCAGATGCTGACGTCATCGCTTACTCTGCTCACCGGTATCATCAGCCTGTATATTTTCGGCAGTTTCATGATGGATGGGCTCAAGCAGAGTACGGAAAAAATTCTGTCAACCATGGGTATTTTTCAGTTTACAGAAGCAAACTTATACGCGCTGTTAGTCAAGTTGTTCGGCACCATTGTACTGCTGCTTGCTCCCCTGATATTAACTATCATTGCCACAGCGGTAGTTTCAAAACTTATTCAGGACAACGGCAGGTTTGAGTTCCAGCCGTCACGCATGAAAATAAGCTTCAACAAGTTGAATCCAATGAGTGGCTTTGGCAGGATTTTTAATAAGGATTCGCTGGTCGAGATGCTTAAGTCGCTGCTCAAGCTGTTGGTCGTTGCCTGGATTGCATATGGTGTTATACGGGACGAAATGCAGAATATCACCTTCCTGGCAGAGGCAGATATTCAGACGATATTCAACTTTATCGGTCACATCGCTTTCAAGATTGTTATTCATACCTGTGGTGTCCTGATCGTTCTCGGCCTGCTGGATATGCTGTACGTCAAATGGCAGTACATCGAAAAACTTAAAATGACCAAGCAGGAGGTCAAGGACGAGCATAAGGAATCGGAGGGTAACCCGGAAGTAAAGGGTAAAATAAAGAAGATGCAGTTTCAGATGGCTCGCCGCCGGATGATAAAAATCATCCCGCTCGCTGATGTCGTAATTACCAACCCGACTCACTATGCCGTAGCGCTTAAATATGATCGTCAGAAGATGGCTGCTCCGATAGTTCTTGCCAAAGGTGTGGATGTTATGGCGGAGGCGATCAAAAAAATTGCCCGCGAACATAGTATCACTCTTGTTGAAAATCGCTTCCTGGCACGTGAACTGTACGCACAGGTAAAGGAAAACGAACCGGTTCCGGAAGCGCTCTATGCCGCAGTTGCCGAAGTTCTGGCATACGTTTATAAGCTGAAGGGGAGGGGGGTATGACCTGATAACAATGATGAGATCCAGGAGATTATCAGCGCATTTAAGTAGGCTGGTTTTTCGGCTATGTGCTGGGTGATGCTCTCGTAAGGAGCCTGTTCCGGTTATTGTGTTCTCTGAAAACCCCCGGTTTTTCGCTTTGTTGTACCTGGTAGGAGGGGACGTTTCCAACCGTTTTGTTCAGGAATATTCTTAATGTTTTACACACGGCGGGATTATGTTTCTGGTCTGTTTTCTGGGGAAAACTGAACTTCATCTTTTCACTGTTTTCAGTATCGGTTTTGAGCAGTTTCGCCGTCATGGCAAACGCCTGCTGCCCCATCGCAAACCGATCTATTTCGAGGATAGCAGCAGCCCCCAGACCTAGATAATTTGTGGCAAAGGAGATAACCGGGACAGAGTTCTGCTGACCGAAGCAGAAATACGCTTCCGAAGTTTCACGGGTTACGGCGGTCGTATCGGGGAGCATCCAGAGCGCATCCACCTTACCAGCCAGTGATGAAAGTTTTTCAAGCGCTTCCCTGGGTGCGGAGATTTCACGTAACACAAGGTCAATTCCTGCGTCGCTGGCCGCTTTTTGAGCCAGCCGCAGGTACCATCCACTCTTTTCCTCGCTGTAGATCACGCCGACCCGCCGAATTTTCAAACTTTTAAACATGCTGACATACCGCTCCGGCTGAACAAACATGCTGATACCGGTCAGGTTGGGCGCGGCATACTTCAAGTTATTGATTCCGAGTGACATTACCGCGACCACAGGCAGACTATTGATCTGTCGTGCTGCAGTCAAAGCGGTATCCCCCAAAGCCAGAATGATGCGAGGGCGATCCTCACGCACGATGCGGACAACATCGACTTCGGCGTAGTCGGCAAGTACGATAACCCGCGAAGAAAGGTTCTGTTCGGCGCGGAATCCATTCAGCACATCTTCATATCTGGGGGCACGATTGCTCTGCAGTACCAGGATGTCGTAGGCCTGTGCCAGGGATGGGAGCAGGATCATAAAGGTGATTATGTTAAGGAGTAGTCGTCGCATAAGAAGTTCTCCTGATAATGGTTACATCTATACAGTCAAACCACATCCCCTACGCAATCCCCTAAACAGGGTATTTTGTCACTACCTGCAAAATTTTATTTGACACTAAATATTATTTTTGTTCGTCAGCGCTTCAATATCCAGCTATTTCTTGTAAGATTTCACAGTTTGATATATTAGTGGACATTTCGCATATAATTCCCTGTAAAAACATGAAGAGTATATCCATATAACAGGCTACAGGTGATAATCGACCACCAGTGAAATGAGTAATTCAATTGATATCTACAGATAAAGAACACAATATTACAGAAGCTCTCCGCAAGCTTTCACAACCTCTTCGCATCACTTCCGTGGAATCGGACGGTACGCCTCGTGACGTTTATGTCGCGCCGCTGCTGCCGGAACAACTTGGCGATCAAACCTTCTGCCGCGAAGTTGGTATACGTTATCCCTATCTTGGCGGTTCCATGGCCAAGGGGATCAGCTCTGTTGCAATGGCGATTGAGTTGGGGCGTGCCGGCATGCTCGGCTTTTTCGGAGCGGCAGGCCTGCCATACACTTCGGTGGAGGCAGAAGTGGACTCTTTGGCTGGTGCCGATTTCCCATACGGTTTCAACCTGATCCACTCACCACACGAACCGGATCTGGAGGCTGCACTTGCCGAACTGTACATTCGCAAGAATGTTCGACTTGTGGAGGCCTCCGCGTTTATGACTCTGACGCTGCCGCTGGTTCGTTACCGAACTCACGGCATCGATCGCGCCGCCGACGGAGAGATCATCGCGCCTAACCGGATCATCGCCAAGGTGTCACGGGAAGAGCTGGCCGAAAAATTTTTCTCTCCACCGCCGGAAAAACTCCTGCGCCAGCTTGTTGATGAAGGTGCCATCACCGCCGGGCAGGCTGAGTTGGCCACGCAGATACCGATGGCGCAGGACGTTACCGCCGAAGCCGATTCAGGCGGTCACACCGACAACCGTCCGGCCATTGCTCTGTTTCCGACTTTAAACTCTCTGGCTTCCCGGATGGCGCAGAAGTTTGGGTATAGCGTCAAATTACGGGTCGGACTGGCAGGGGGCATCGCCACGCCAGCCGCTGCCGCCGCCGCTTATGCCATGGGAGCCGCCTATATTATGACCGGCTCCGTCAACCAGTCCTGCGTCGAATCCGGAACATCTGATGCGGTGCGCCGGATGCTGGCGGAAACCCGTCAGGCCGATGTGACCATGGCTCCTGCTGCGGATATGTTCGAAATGGGCGTTACCGTGCAGGTATTGAAACGCGGCACCATGTTCCCGATGCGGGCGGCAAAACTGTACGACTTCTATCGCAGCTATGACCGGCTTGATGCTATCCCGGCACCTGAACGGGAAAAGCTGGAAAAGACGTTGTTCCTGGCACCGCTTGGCGACATCTGGCGCGACACACGGGCTTTTTTCCTGCAGCGGGATCCACGCCAGGTAGAACGTGCTGATCGCGATCCGAAGCACCTCATGGCACTCGTGTTTCGCTGGTATCTGGGACAAGCCGCACACTGGGCCAAGGATGGCGCTTCAAACCGCACGATGGACTACCAGGTCTGGTGCGGTCCTGCAATGGGCGCTTTCAATGAATGGGTTGCCGGCAGCTTTCTGGCGGCTCCCGAGCAGCGCCGGGTGGCAACGGTTGCCCGCAATCTTCTGTTTGGAGCGGCTCTGCTCACCCGTGCCAACATCCTCCGCTATCAGGAGATAAAACTTCCCGTAGATTTCCGCATCGAACCGCTTGAAGATATCCAGATCAAGGAGTACCTCGCGTGACACAGGACAATACCAAGGGCACCGCACCCGGCGCCGAACCGCTGGCAATCATTGGAATCGGCTGCCTTTTCCCCCGTGCCGAAGACAGCAGCACCTACTGGGCCAATATTCGCGAAGGGATCGACGCCATCAGCGACATCCCGGCGACCCACTGGCGCGTGGCGGATTACCACAACCAGGATCCGAAAGCTCCGGACATGACTTACGGACGTCGGGGCGGATTTCTCTCAGAAGTCCCCTTCAACCCGATGGAATACAACATTCCCCCTGCTACTCTCGAAGCGATTGACAGCTCGCAACTGCTGGGACTGGTGGCCACCGGACAGGCGCTCAAAGATGCCGGCTACGGTGCCGACCGGAGCTATGATCGCGACCGGGTCAGCGTCATTCTCGGTGTTACCGGCACGCTTGAGCTGGTTATACCGCTGGCCGCGCGTCTCGGGCATCCGCATTGGCGCTCGGCATTAAAAGATGCCGGTGTGGATGACACTACCGCCGAAGACGTTGTCCAGCGCATCTCCGATGCATACGTTTCGTGGCAGGAAAACTCCTTCCCCGGTCTGCTCGGCAACGTGGTTGCCGGAAGGATCAGCAAACAGTTCGACCTGGGGGGCACCAACTGCGTGGTGGATGCTGCCTGCGCCAGTTCCCTCAGCGCGCTGCATCTGGCCACCATGGAACTGGCCACCGGCAAGTCCGACATGGTTGTCACCGGCGGCATCGACACCTTCAACGATATCTTCATGTATATGTGCTTCAGCAAAACACCGGCGCTGTCACCAAGCGGCGATATCAGACCGTTTGACGCCGCAGGTGACGGCACCATTCTTGGCGAGGGTCTCGGCATAATGGTAATCAAGCGGCTTGCCGATGCGGAGCGAGATGGCGACCGGATCTATGCGGTGATTCGCGGTGTCGGCTCCTCCAGCGACGGCAAGGGGGAGGCGATCTACACCCCCAGCTCATCCGGCCAGAAAAAGGCGATCATCGACGCCTACCGGCGCGCCGGCGTTTCACCCGACAGTATCGGCCTGGTGGAAGCCCACGGAACCGGCACCAAGGTTGGTGACGCGGTTGAGGTAACGGCGCTGCGCGACATCTACGGCAAAGCAGAGAAACCGTGGTGTGCACTCGGCTCGGTCAAATCGCAGATCGGCCACACCAAGGCGGCTGCCGGTGCGGCTGGGATGATCAAGGCGGTTCTGGCGCTGCACCACAAGGTTATTCCCCCCACCATCAAGGTGCAACAGCCGCTGCGCGAGGTTTCTGAGGGACCGTCACCGTTCTACCTCACCAGCTTTAAGCGTCCCTGGCTTTCCCGCAACGGTCAGCCGCGCCGGGCAGCGGTCAGCGCCCTCGGTTTTGGCGGTTCGAATTTTCATCTGGTACTTGAAGAGTATACCCCTGTTGCCGCGAAAGCGGACTGGGACGGCACCGTGCAGATACTCCCCTTCTCCGCTGCCGATACTACCGCGTTGGAGCAGATGGTTGCCGGAGTTGCAGATATCCCCTCATGGAAAGAAATCCGTGCCATAGGCGCATCGCTCCGCTCCTCCTTCGATGCGCAAGCGCCATACCGCCTGGCGCTGGTCGTCGAGCAGAAAACCGTACTGAAATCGCTCTGCAACAGTGCGCTGACCATGCTCCGCAAGCAGCCGGACTCCTCCTGGAATACTCCTGATGGCGTCTGCTATGCAACCGGCGCCGCGCCTGGGAAGCTCGGTATGCTGTTCCCCGGCCAAGGTGCCCAATACACCGGTATGCTGCGCGATCTCGCCTGTAGTTTTCCTGCCATGCTGGCATCTCTTGACGCTGCGGATCGGATGTTCGGCAGAGAGACCGGCAGCAGCCTGTCCGACCTGATTTATCCACCTACCCCGTTCTGTGACACAGACCGGGAAGCAGTAGAAGTCGCCCTGCGCGCTACTGACGCTGCCCAGCCAGCCATCGGAGCGGTCAGCCTTGGTGCCCTGCGCGTTCTGGAGTCGTTAGGCTTTGCCCCGCATGCCGCTGCCGGTCACAGCTACGGTGAACTTACCGCCCTCTGTGCCGCCGGACGGCTTGATGAAAACTCCTTCCATGCCTTGTCCCGCCTGCGTGGGCAACTGATGGCCGCCGGAGACGGTGACCGGGGGACAATGCTGGCAATATCCGCGCCATTGGTCGAAGTACAGCAGTTTATCAGTGATGAAGCACTAGACTTGGTTATCGCCAACCGCAATGCGCCGAATCAGGCCGTTCTTTCCGGAAGCAGCGCCGAAATTGCACGCGCCGCTAAAGCCTGTGCTTCCCGTAAACTTCCCTGCAAACAACTGCCAGTTGCGGCGGCGTTCCACAGTCCGCTGGTTGCCGATGCCGCTGTCCCGTTGCTGGCTGCCCTGTCAGATGTTACCATTGCCGAAGGATCACTTCCGGTTTATGCCAACAGCACTGCGGCAGTTTACCCTGTAGACGCTGATGAAGCCGCCACGCTGCTGGCCGGACAACTGGCTCGTCCGGTAGAATTTGTTGCCGAAATTGAAGCCATGTATGCCGCCGGAGTTCGCACCTTCGTCGAAATTGGCCCAGGATCTCGTCTCAGTGGTCTTGTCTCCGCCATACTTGCCGGACGTCCGCACTCTGCTGTCGCGGTTGATGCGTCCAGTGGCAGACGCTACGGAATTGCCGATCTGGCCCGCTGTCTGGCTCAACTGGCCGTGCTTGGCCACGGCATTTCACTTGCCGGATGGGATGAAGGGTACTCATCCGAGCCACAGACCACCGGCAAAAAACCGGCGCTTACCATAAACCTGAGCGGCGCCAATTATTTCAAACCGAAGGCAAAGCGCCCTGCGGCTCCTCCTCGTCCTGCCGTTTCAGCAACCAATGCCGCGCTAACGTCAACACCTGCTGTCACACCATCGGCAGCTCCTGTGAACGCTTCTTCGAGTGTATCTCGTGACGTCCTCTCCGAGTCCCTGAAGGTCACCCGTGAAGGATTATCAGCACTCACACGGATTCAGGATGAGACCGCCCAGCTTCACCGCCGCTTCCTCGAAGGACAGGATACCGCCGCCAAGACCATCCAGATGCTGCTTGAACAGCAGGAACGGATTCTTCATGGAGGGGGGCAGGTATCGTTTCCTGTAACTGCGGCAGCAGCATTGGAGCCGGTGGCTGTCATGTCTGACCGGTCCGACAAGTCAGACTTGCCAGACAAGTCAGAATCGTCAGACAAAGTTACCGAAACCCTGCTGGCAGTAGTCAGTGAGAAGACCGGTTACCCGGTGGAGATGCTGGAGATGGAGATGGGGCTTGAATCCGATCTCGGTATCGATTCCATCAAGCGGGTCGAGATCCTATCAGCTCTTCAGGATCGTCTCCCCAACTCGCCGGTTATCGGCCCGGAACATCTGGGTACACTGCACACGCTAGGTGAAATTGCCACCTATCTGGGTGCCGGAGCCGCACAGCCTGGTATCCGGCCTGACCAGCCTGATCGATCAGACATATCTGACCGGTCGGACAAAATTGCTGAAATCCTCCTGGCTGTAGTAGCTGAGAAAACCGGCTATCCGGTGGAGATGCTGGAGATGGAGATGGGGCTTGAATCCGACCTGGGTATTGATTCAATCAAACGGGTCGAGATCCTGTCTGCGCTCCAGGAACGTCTTCCAGGTTCGCCGGTTATCGGCCCGGAACATCTGGGCAAACTGCACACACTTGGCGAGATAGCGGACTATCTTGGCGCAGGGGCCGAACCGACAGGCATCAAGCCTGACTTGTCAGAACTGTCAGTAATGTCTGACGAAAGTCGCGAAATCGGCAGCACCGTCCAAACGGTCAATCGAAGCACCATTGTGCCAGCACTGCTCACCGAACCGGCGCGAAAACTGCCTCTGGCTGATACCAGTGCGATCTGGATTACCGACGACGGCTCGGATTTTTCCGTCAAACTCTCTGCCCGGTTACGTGCAACCGGACGTGACATTCAAGTAGTACAAGTCGAAGACGCTTTCATGAACGCCTCCCGTGCAGATCTTGCCGGACTTGTTATCTGTGCTCCCACAGGCGGAGCCGAGGATAATTTTTACGAAAACGCCTTCCTGCTCATGAAGAGTTCTGCAGCGGCGCTGCGCAGATCCGGAGAAAATGGAGGTGCCCTGTTTGCCACCATTTCCCGCCTTGACGGTTCATTCGGTTTTGGCACTGATACCATTTTGAGCGATCCGCTTTCAGGAGGTCTTGCCGGGATGGCAAAGACGGCGTCCCACGAGTGGAGCGAAGTATCGTGCAAAGCGATTGATCTTGGCTCTTTTACAGATCATGCGCTAGAGGCGGAAGCGGTTGCAGACGAGCTGCTGCTTGATGGCCCACTGGAAGTCGGCCTTTCCCCTGCAGGCAGAATCGCCCTGAAGACGATTGATCTTCCGAAGCAGCCGCAAGCAGGCGAAGCGCCGTTACACTCCGGGGATGTTGTCGTGATCACCGGAGGGGGACGCGGGGTTACGGCAGCCGCCGCGATTGCGCTGGCATCTGCCTACAAGCCGCTGCTGGTTCTGTTGGGACGCAGCCAGGAATTTCAGTCGGAACCGGAGTGGCTTGTGGCGTTACGGGACGAAAGCCAGATAAAGCGGGCTATTCTTGAACATACCACTGATAAGCTGCACCCCAGGGAGATTGAGGAACGATACCGGAGTATCATAGCCGGACGGGAACTCAAGGAGACTCTGACCAGGATCGCGGAGAGTGGCGCCCGGGCAATTTACCGTTCCGTTGACATTCGTGACACCGCAGCAGTTTCCGCCCTGCTCAGAGACATCCGCCGGGAGTTCGGCCCTATCCGAGGCATAGTGCATGGTGCCGGAGTTTTGGCTGATCGGCTCATCAGCGATAAATCCCTGGAACAGTTCACCATGGTGTATAGCACCAAGGTTAAGGGGCTGGAGGCACTACTTGCTGCAACCACGCAGGATGATCTCCGTTTTATAGCCCTGTTTTCATCGACTACGGGACGTTTTGGCAGAAGCGGGCAGGTCGATTACGCCGTTGCCAACGAACTGCTTAACAAGCTTGCCCAGGCCGAATCACGCCGACGCTCCGCATGCCGGATCGTCAGTATAAACTGGGGACCGTGGGATGGCGGCATGGTTACCGAGTCGCTGAAAAAGGTTTTTGCCGGGGAAGGGATCGGCCTGATTGGACTAAAAGATGGTGGAGATCTGCTGGTTCGCGAGATTGCAGCCACTGGTGATCCGGTTGAAATTATCGCTCTGGCGGGGGTTTCAGCCGGTACATTGTCAATTGTCACTCCTTCGGCGACGCCACTTACCGAGGCATTCCGCCTGAACCTGACCGTTGCAGACTACCCTTTCATCCGTTCACATGTAATTGATGGCAAGGCCGTCCTCCCTATGGCTATGGCTATTGAGTGGCTGGCTCACGGCGCCCTGCATGGCAATCCCGGCTTCAATTTTCACGGATTTAATAACCTGAGGATCTGCAAAGGGGTCACCTTTGATCAGGGGAGCACGTGCCGTCTCAGAATAATGGCCGGTCGCGCCGAGAAACATGATTCCCTCTTCGTTGTTCCGGTCGAACTGACCGGCAGTAGTGGTGACGGACAGAGCATCCTGCATGTTCGCGCAGAAATAGTGCTTGTGTCAAAACTGCCGGAAGGGATACGCTCCATTGTAGATGTCCCGTTAGCGCCATATCCTCCGGGTAACAGTGCCATCTACGATCAGGAACGCCTCTTTCACGGATCGGATCTGCAGGGAATCGAACAGGTAGGAGGATGCTCTCCCAAGGGTATTACCGCACTGGCCAAGGCTGCGCCGAAACCGGAGTTATGGATCAAACAGCCATTGCGCAATATCTGGCTGACCGATCCGCTGCTGCTTGATTGTGCCTTTCAGTTGATGATTTTATGGAGTTTCGAGCGTTCCGGTTCCGGTTCACTTCCATCGTTTGCCGGTCGGTACCGCCAATTCCAGAAGAACTTTCCCCCTGAGGGTGCCCAGATAGTGATCAGGGTTATCGAGGAACGGAACCATGGCGCATCCGCCGATATTGAATTTATTGACCGGATCAGCGGCAAGCTGATTGCCCGCCTGGAAAACTATGAGTGCATCATCGACCCTTCACTGCAAAAGGCTTTTCAGTGTAATCAACTGGCGCAGCCGGGGTGTGTTGAGCTGGCAGTAGCCTGATGGTTGATTACCGTTCTACCGTAGCCATTGTCGGGATAGGCGGAATATTTCCCGATGCGCCTGATCTGGCGGCTTTCTGGGACAATATCAGTAGCTGCCGGAACGCTTTCCGTGAAGTTCCTGACGGACGCTGGATGGTTCCGGCAGACTCCGTGTTCGATGCTGAACCGGGAAAAGCAGATTGCGTCTATTCTAGAAGAGGCTGTTTCATCGAACGGCTCCCATCGGCGGCAACTCTACCAGGTCTTGCCATTGACCCGGCGCTGCTTGAAGGACTGGATTCGCTCTTTCATCTGCTGATCCACGCGGGAAAACGGGCCTTTGATGACGGCGTCACCGCACCGCTGGATCGCTCGCGAGTTGGCATAATCATCGGCAACCTGGTCCTGCCGAGCGAGACCTCCTCACTTCTGACCCGTAACTGGCTGGGACGCACCTTCGAGGAACAACTGCTTGGATCTGCCTCCGCACCCACTCCCACATCGCCGCTCAATCGCTTTCCCTCCGGACTCCCTGCAGGAATTCTGGCTCGCACCCTGGGTCTCGGTGGCGGTGCCTTTACGCTCGATGCCGCCTGTGCTTCATCGCTCTATGCCCTGAAACTGGCAATGGACGAACTGCTCTCCGGCAGGGTCGATGCAATGTTATCCGGTGGCGTTTCACGTCCCGATCCGCTTTTCACCCAGATGGGCTTCTCCCAGTTGCGCGCACTTTCCAAACGTGGCATCTGTTCACCGTTTGATGCGGCGGGCGACGGTCTCGTTGTCGGCGAAGGTGCCGGGCTGTTCCTGCTCAAGCGCACAGAAGATGCCGTGGCTCACGGTGACCGGATCTACGGCATCATCAGGGGTATCGGTCTGGCCAATGATGTTGGGGGGAGCCTGCTTGCTCCTATGTCGGAAGGTCAACTGCGCGCCATGCGTGCCGCCTACCTTCAGGCCGGTTGGCAGCCGGGCGATGTTGATCTTATCGAATGTCACGCCACCGGCACTCCGGTTGGCGACGCGGTAGAAGTTGCCAGTCTCAAACAGCTCTGGTCAGATATCGGTCGGGACGATGTGCGCTGTGTCATCGGCTCTGTCAAATCCAATATCGGTCATCTGCTGACCGCAGCAGGGGGCGCGGCTCTGACCAAGGTACTGCTGGCACTGCAGAACGAGACACTCCCCCCCACGGCCAATTTCAACATGCCGCAGTCCGGTATGGAGCTGGACAACAGCCCGTTTCGCATCCTATCGTCTCCCGCCCCCTGGCAGCGGCGGGGCGATGGTATGCCCCGACGCGCCGCCGTCAGCGCCTTTGGTTTTGGCGGCATCAACGCACATCTGCTGATTGAGGAGTGGCTGCCAACTTCTCCCCCTCCCTTGACGGGAGGGGGTCGGGGGGGTGATGGGGTTGATTGCGGTATTACGGCAGGGAACCAAGTTCTACCCCATCCCCCTCCTGACCTCCCCCTTGAAGGGGGAGGAACTAACTACCGGGTTGTGGATGGTGGAGTGAAAATTGCCGTAGTAGGCATGGCCGCCCGTTTCGGCCAGTGGCAATCCCTGCGGTCGTTTCAGGAACGGGTGCTGGGAGGTGATGCCGCTGCAATCCCGACTCCTCCAAGGGGTTGGTATGGAGCTGCAGAGAGCAGATGGTTCCGCGAGGAGGGGCTGGATTCTACGCCGTTCGCCGGTTTTACCATGGATGAAGTGGCGCTGTCGGCCAGTAGCTTCCGCATTCCGCCCCGCGAGATGGAGGAGATGCTGCCGCAACAGCTTCTCATGCTGCAAACTGCAGCAGAAGCGCTGCACAATGCCGGACGCGACCGGGACGATAACTCCGCAACGGGCGTCTTCATCGGTATCGCCCTTGACATTAACAGCACCAACTTCAGTCTGCGCTGGGCTCTGCCGGAACAGTCCTGCCATTGGGAGCGGAAACTGGGGCGGGAGCTGACACCTGATGAGCGATCGGAGTGGCTAGCCAAGCTCCGGGCTGCTGCCGGGCCGGCACTGAACGCCAACCGTACCATGGGGGCGCTCGGCAGTGTTGTCGCCAGCAGGATAGCCCGTGAATTCCGTGTCGGCGGGCCGAGTTTCACTATCTCCAGCGAGGAGAGTTCCGGTATCATGGC
>Ga0247844_1004249_pt1 | contig 19676 bp, 19 predicted proteins | sample LaCtaG_FD_192421 | JGI IMG/M metagenome (GOLD analysis project Ga0247844, IMG submission 192421) | Freshwater microbial communities from meromictic Lake La Cruz, Castile-La Mancha, Spain - LaCruzMarch201714.5m_1 | ecosystem: Environmental > Aquatic > Freshwater > Lake | place: Spain: Castile-La... | reverse complement strand
GGGGTTTTCCTAAAGCAAATGAAAAAGAGAATTACTTCTTCTTCGCAGCAGGCTTGCGCTTTGCTGGCTTACGCTTTGCAGCTGGCTTTGCAGCAGCTGATGCAGCTGGCTTACGCTTGGCTGGCTTACGCTTCGCTGGCTTCTTCGCTGCTACTGCTTTTTTCGCAGCTGGCTTGCGCTTCGCTGCAGTCTTCTTAGCAGCTGGCTTGCGCTTCGCTGCAGTCTTCTTCGCTGCTGGCTTCTTAGCTGCAGTCTTCTTCGCTGCTGGCTTCTTAGCTGCAGTCTTCTTCGCTGCTGGCTTGCGCTTCGCTACAGTCTTCTTCGCTGCTGGCTTCTTAGCTGCAGGCTTCTTCGCAGCTGGCTTGCGCTTCGCTGGCTTCTTTGCTGTTACTGCTTTCTTGGCAGCTGGCTTGCGCTTAGCTGCGGTCTTCTTCTTGGCTACTGCCATTTTTTTTACCTCTTCTACTTCAGCTACAGTCTCGTCGGCGATGTCCTGGGCAAGTTTGCCCATTGCCTTCGAAACCGGCTGTGCGTTATCGCGGAATATTTTGTTTACTCTTTTTGATACTCGTTTTGTAACTCGTTCAAATGTGTTCACTCTTTTTGCTCTCCTACTTAGATTGTTAAAAGCCTAGCGTTTTAGCACGAAATTACGCTGTAGCGCGTCTTTTGCGCAAGATTTTATTTATTTCGTCTTGCGTGTCGAAATTCTTCCCCGAGTGATTAATTTCGGTCACAGTCGCAACGTTTGGTATTTCAAGCTCACCGATTCGACTTCTATTTGCAGGTGAGGGTAGTGGGTTCGGAGTCCATGCTCTAGGGTCACTTTCCGCTAAAACACTGGGCAGAACGGGTGCTTTCCAGGATCTAGCAAGGTTGGCTGTCATTTCGGTTTTCGACAGGGCAACCCTGATTAGCAACTTTCTAATTTCGCTGGAAGCCTTTATCGCAACCAGCAGCGTGAACATTCCCACTAGCAAACCAGCCCCGGTGGCTACAAAAAGTAGCGGGGTTTGGAGGGCGAAAAACGCCGACGTGGCTGATCCTGCAAATGCAAGACTTGCCAAAACCGACATCGTGTTTTTTGTCATTGAGAGCCTTCGACCCTGATCAGCTGCCAGCCGAAGCTTTGAGGTAGCCGGTGCAGAGGAGGAAGACTTTACTTCTTTGACCTGTTTTCTTAGCGCAGCCGCACCTTGACGACTGTCCGCTCGATCAACTCGATTTTGAAACCAGGACGGGATGAAAACCAGAACGAAGAGGCCGGCGATGACTAGCATCATCAGTCCCCCGAGTGCTGCGCTTTGATCCATGTATCAAAGTTAGAGAAGTAAACACGGCGTGTCGCGGATTTGCTTGGGCGTGTTGATTTTTCTAATTCCAGGGGTATTTTTGTTTTTTTGTCTCACCGCTGACGAAAAGTTTCATCAAACCCTCCGGTAATTCCTCTTTGGTCAGTGCAAACACGTAGTGGTCTCTCCAGTCGCCGTTGATGTGGATGTATCGCTGCTTGAGCCCTTCGTACCTAAATCCCAGCTTTTGTATGACTCTTAGCGACGCTACGTTCTCTGGTCTGATGTTGATTTCCACTCTGTGAAGGCCCACTTGGTCCATTAAGTAATCTGTCACCAGTGCAACTGCTGTTGGCATTACTCCACGCCCTGCGACCTCAGGGCTCACCCAATAACCCAACACTGCTGAAGAAACTGATCCGTACATCACGTTTGCAACATTCAACTGACCTTGAAGCTTTCCTTGAACCTCAATTACAAATGGCATACCTGATTGATCATCCAGCTGGCGAAGTAAGCCTCTAAGCTGTGATCGAACATCAAAAGAATTTGGGGCGTGTGGGTTAGTTGCCTCCCAGGGCCTAAGCCAATCCCGATTGCCGAGGATTAGCTTCTCAAGCTGCTTGGAATCTCTCATCTTCGCAACGCGAAGCTTTAGATCATCGTGAGTGAGTATCGGGGAAGTGGCCACGATGGCTAGATTAGTGCCATGACTGAGAATGTTTCGGAGGCCAAGTCTCGCCTGAGGACGCAGGTGCTAACCAAACGCTCTCAGGCATTAGCTTCTGAGACTGCAAATGGTATTGGCTCGCAGCTACTTCAGCTTTGTGAGCAACTTGGTGCAAGAAACGTTGGAATCTATCTGTCCTTTGGCAGCGAGCCAGTCACCGATGTATTTGTCATCGGTGCGAAAGCTGCCGGCATAACACTATTTGCCCCCAGGACTGGACCTGAATCAACCATGGATTTTGCTCGCCTCGAGGGTGCGACCGAATCAACTGAACTTGGATTTTTACAGCCAGTGGGTGAGGTGATTGAACCGGATGGTTTGGATTTGATTATTGCTCCGGCTTTATCGGTTGATGCCTTCGGCAACAGATTAGGCCGAGGTGGAGGATTCTTCGATCGCTACCTAGATAATTTCGAAGGCCCCGTTGCAGCTGTGGTTTACGAACATGAAATGGTACCTGAATTACCTAGCGAACATCATGATCGCCCTGTTCAATATGCGGTTAGCCCAGCTGGCATCTTTGTCCTTAGCCCAAAGCGGTAAACTTATAGCTCTTCCTTACTTCAGCGAAAGAACTTCAAATGCCGACCTACAGCTACGTTTGCAAGGCTTGCGAACACAGCTTTGATATTTGGCAAGAGTTCTCGGCAGAGCAAGAAACGCTCTGCCCAGAGTGTGGCGGGGAATTGAGAAAAGTGTTTGGACAGTTGGGTGTGAGCTTTAAGGGCGCCGGCTTTTACAGAACTGATTCGAGGGACTCAGGCACCAAAGGGTCAAAGCCCTCCACTCCTAAATCTTCGGACTAAGCCCAATGAGGCGGTTTGTCTTCGCGCAGCCGCTGGTCGTTTGAATCAACCGGATCGCCCCAAGCAGAGTGGGTATCTTCAAAAGCCCTTGGCTCCATTTCAAAAAGCGGCTGTGGCTTCTTACTAACTTCAATTCCTAGTGCGATAGCAATTCGCTGTGCCACAAGCTCCGGGTCAGCAAATAATTCAAAGCTCGGAACCCTAATGTATTCCCAACCAAGGGATTCAAGCATCATCGGGCGAAGCCTGTGACGCTCGGAAAGGTTGTAGCCCAACAATCCCCAGTCCGGTTCAACTACCGCAGCTTTATCTCCCACTGAGGCAACCAGCTTCAGCCTTGAGGAGAAGTTGGTTCTGGTGGTGACACCGAGCTTGGTCAATCGAATGGCCAAATCAGCAACCATTGGATTCACATCGGCCTCTAAGGCTTTTCTGGTTGGCTTGGAAATCTCACTTAACATTTCCCGCAACACATCAGAGCCGATAATGCTTGGATCAACCAGGTCCACTGCCTCTAGAGCGCTTACTACGGTGAGGTGCTTTCGAGCAGAGACCAAGCAGTTGGCAAGGTAGCGATTGCCGTCGCGGTGAGAAATAAACCCTAGGGATTTAGGTGCTGAACCGTTAGACCCCTTGCCAAAGCCCACCGAGAAAATCACCCGATCGGCGATGCGGTGAGCCAGGTCCTGAATGGTTGTGATTTCAAATTTCTCGCGGCCATGGCCTTCGAAAAACACAGCCAGATGAGCCTTGTCCCTCATGCCAGCTTGCAGGGCCTGATCTAAACGCTCCGCATGCTTTTGGCTGGCGGTTGCAACCAACAATGAATCCTGTGGGGTCCAAGTGGCGTGGCTAAAGATCAGATCAATAACTTGCGCCACCTCGGCATCTAAGCTCTCGGGTTCTGCCGCTTTTGCCGCAGCTACTTTTACCAGCACAGCGTTGGAGCGACCGAAGTAGGAATCTTTGGATGGCTCAAAGATTATTCGGTCGCCGTAGAACTCTGAGTTGATGTAGTCGCCAAGCACCTGCCCGCTTGAGCGGTAGCTTCTTTTTAGAACCTCAACTGGCATCACGGCTCTGGCAGCCGTAAAAATCGATTCCGGAAGCACCCGCTCCGTGGACTCATCCGGCAGGCACTCCAAGTTGAACCCGGTAGCTGCAGCAATCGCGTCATCGCCAAAGATGATTGCCTGGCTAGCTCTTGCCAAACCGCTGTAGTTTTCGGCAATAGAAGACCCGGCTCCATCCAGCACTATCACCACATGAAAACTGTCGCCGCGAGACAAAACGGTTGGAACTTCATAGGGCGAGCACATCACAACTGGAGCAAGGGATTTGTAAACATTTGGAGCCAGCGTCTGCACTTCTGAGAGCACCGCACGCTTTAGCTTGAGAAGCTCCTTTAGGGTCTGTGCCTCAGTTGGGAACATCTCAAGGGATTTTTTCCAAGAGGTGGCGAGTTCAAATGCCACGGTCTTCGCGCCTTCGCGAATCAGATCTGTTTCCGACTGGGCAAATCTTTGCTCGTTAGCAACCACTTGGTCGTGATCTCCCGCCAAAGAACTACCCGATCTTTGCAATAGAGTCTCGAGAGCTGATTTCCACCAGGCCAGTTCGAGCTCGGACTGAAGTGCATCTTTGGTGGTGTGAAGCTTGGCTAGCTCCACCGAGAGCTGGCCAAGGCCGGCTTCATCCAAACGCGATTGGGTCATCGCGCGCTCTGGGTAGTTATCCAATATCGGAGTGTCTTCGGCAAGAGACCGCAGAATGCCGCGCAATTTTTCTAGCGGCTGGTCAACAAGATCTGGGTTCACTGATTCGGAATCTAAGTGAAGCTGCAGCACCTTGAGCTCTTCAACAAAGGTATTGACTGCGTTTTGAGCCTGAGCAATACCGAGTGGAACTTGAGGTGCTTTGGCAACCAGGCAGTGCTTTGCCCAGATTTCGCGCTGGGATTGGATCTCTTTTAGTGCCAGGTGCAAATCCGCTACGTGCATTCCAGGACGCAAGTATTCCTTGGCAAGTTTTTTCAGGCGACGACGGTTGGCACCGCTCATCACTGACTTGTCTTTTCTAGGGGCGGTAGCAAAAATCAGTTCGGTCAGCGGGCGATCAAACACCTCTGGCTTGAACTTGTCCAGGGTTTCTCGAACCCCAACAAACAGCTCCAGATAGCTCACCCAGTCGGTGACGCTTCTAGCTGGAACGAACTCAACAGTTTTTGTGAAATCAGCTAGCTGGTCGGACAGCTCCTGGAAGCTTCCCTGGTGCAAAGCCTTGGCAAGTGCAATCCGAGCTGGAATCTCCAGAGGGTTTTCAAATCTTGCCCTAAACCAACTGGAATCCTCAGGGCCAATCTCGAACTCTCCTAGCTCTTGGGCTTGGCGAAGCAGTGTCAGTGCAAAGGTTAGATCCCGGTGTCTTCCAAGCTGATCGGCATCGATGCGGGCTTCGTTCAGCGGAGGCTTGCGGCTAGCAGCCAGCCTCGAGAGTTGCTCGAGAGCTTGCTCGATACTTACCCCAAGCTCACCGTCAACCTTAGAAAAAGAAGCGAAGTAATTTGAGACTTGCTCTCTGGAGCTATCCCTAAGAGTTGCAAGAGATGAGTAATTGGCGATCTTTGCCCTCTCATTTCTGGAGATGGCACCAATCATGTCCATCCAGGTGGCATTTGATCTGATGCCCAGTCCTTGAAGGCCGAGCTGTGCCATCCGATCGCTTAGTTCGTTGAGGGTTTGTCTTCTAGGTGCCAGCACCAAGACTCTCTTGCCCTGGTGAGCCAGCGCTGCAATAAGAAGTAAGACGGTCTGGGTATATCCACAACCTGGCAACGTCTCAACAGCAAAGCTGGCCCCAGCTAGCGCGCGGGAGACGATCTTGGTTTGGGTGGAGTCAGAATCAGTGACAGCAATCGGATCGGCAACGCCAAGCTCGTTTGAAGTATCGGCAATCAAATCTCCGCTGAGCAGTTTTAGCACTGGATTGTCGGATCTTCTGAAATCGGCAGCCAGCTCGATGGCAGCTGACGAGAAGTTTGAAATTACAAGAATCCGACGAAGCTCAGGCGAGCCGGCTGAATCGGTTAGAGCAGCTATGTGATCGAGAACTCGAATGGGAATCGGGTCAGATCCAACCTGAACATGGGAGAGTAAATCCTCGTTGTTTAGCCTCACGCCATAGGTGGCATAGAGGGCTGGGGCAAGGGCTGGATTTACGATAGCTTTTCGAGACAGGCTCAGTTCAAAATCGTCATGCTTACGCACAAGGTTTACCGGCCATAGCAATACCGGCATCCGAAGCTCTTTGCCATCGGCGCTAAGGTCAACAAGTCCGCTTGCCATATACAAAGTGTCGAGGCCGAAGTGCTCAGACAGTGCGGCCTGCTTGGCCTTTATTCGCCGGGCTGCTGAAAGCGCCCTAGAAAACGACAGCGGGTCTCGAACAAGGTTTGATAACAGGGTTGGTCGACCAGTAACAAATTGTGCCAGTCCTCCTGGGTGAGCTCGTTCTAGATTTATCTGTCCGTAAGAGTTGTCTCGAAAGTGACTTAGCGGATCGGAGCAGCCGATCTGCTTGATTTCCGAAAGCCACAAATCAAAGCTGTCACCAGCAATTGCTAGATCGGGGAGTTGAGATTCGGACATGCTTCAAGACTAACTTTGGGACTGATTTTTACTCAGCTAGCCCGGCTTAGTGTTGGGGTATCTTTGATGGGTATGGCCCCGTAGCTCAGTGGATAGAGCAGAGGTTTCCTAAACCTTGTGCGGAAGTTCGATTCTTCTCGGGGTCACTTTATTCTTTTTAGCTAAGTGGGCTAAGCAGCACTGGAAAATGCCAAGTACTCGTTCCACTCCGGCTCGAATCTCTCCGCACCGCGAACCATCCAAACATTTCCAGCTGGCATCTTTGGAGCAAAATCCAGAGCCCAGCCCATTTCGCTGAGGGTCTTGTCGCCTTTTTTGTTGTTGCAGCGAAGGCAGCATGCCACCAGGTTTTCCCACGAATCATCCCCGCCTCTTGATCGAGGCTGGATGTGATCAACGGTTGAGGCTGAGCGTTTGCAGTATCCGCAGCGGTGGCCGTCTCTTCTTAGCACTCCCCTTCTAGAAACCGGAATCACCCTAGATCCAGGGATGCGCACATAGCGAGAGAGCAAAATAACTGAAGGCAGCTTGTATTCACCGGTGGCACTTCTAACCACGCTCACCCCAGCCTGGGCTAGCACGGTGGCTTTTTGATTGAGCACCAAGATAATGGCACGCTTGAAACTGACCACGGCAAGCGGCTCGTAGCCGGCATTTAGAACGAGAGTTCTCATATTTTAATTCCTTTCGAATGTGACCCACACGGATTGTGGGTCGTTTTCGCAAGTTATTAACTGCCTGGGCACAAAAAAAGCGCCGTCATAAGAATGACGACGCGCGATTACTGGACCCGTATCGATCCGATTGGCTGGGGTTGCCGAGATTGGAAGCAATGCTTGGGAAGCATACCTGTCATCTAAACCCCTGGCCTTTCAAAAAGAAAACAATGAATAACTTGTCTCTTAGATTAGTCCAGGCTGGGGCAATGCCAAACCAAATAGGATCTGTGTTTTTTTTTAGGCCTGGAGGCTAGTTGGTTCCCAGGCGCACGAAGTAGTGACCACCGGCTTCGACCATCGAGTTGATTCCACTGAGCTTCACATAGTCACCGCGCTGTGGGGCGTGATACATCTGGCCATTGCCGGCATAGATGCCGTTGTGGCCGTGGTCGTTATAAATGACTAGGTCGCCAGGTAGGGCGTCGGCTGGAGAAACGATAATTCCCGATCGAGCCTGAGCGGTCACGGAGTGAGGAAGGGCAATTCCAAACTGGGCGTAGACGAACAAGATCAATCCAGAGCAGTCAAAGCCTCGAGGGTTTGACCCACCAAATACGTAAGGAGTTCCAACGTACTTCGATGCGACCTGAAGAACCTGGTCGGAGGAGATGATGCTGTAGGGAGGGTTTTTGACAAACTCAGCGGCTGTTGGGCCGTTGTATGCCAGGTAGTTGTTAAGGGTCTGCTGGCGAAGTACCGACTCAGCATTGGCCGAGGCATATTCGCCTCGAACGAACTTGATGGTGTTGGCTGCTGCCACGGTGAGGTTCTGAGTGCCATCGGTCTGAACAATATCAGCCTGGTTAGTGGTGGTAAGTCTTGCCATGGCGGCAATTTCTGGGTCATAGGCATAGGCCGGAAGGGCCACGGTAGCCAGAAGCCCTGAGGCGGTAAGCATAGTTATGGCAGTTCTGAAAGTTGGGTTGGAGCGGAGTCTGTGATCGCCAGCTGAAAGGGCAACCGGTCTAGCTAGGGCCTTTTCGCGCTTTATGGCCCTGGCTTCCATGCGAGCAAGGGCACGGCGAGCGCGACGGGAGGTTCTATCGAGTTTGGCTTTTTCAGCCTCGCGAATTGAACGTCTTGAGCGAACCTCAAAGGATTCAAGGACGTTAATCTCAACGTCTGCTCTGTGTCTGCCTGAACCAGTGCTGGCCAAACCGTTACCTCCGGTGCTCCAATGACCTCTATAAAGAAGTCAGTCCTGAATCGAAACTATAAGTTCTAAAGATCTGATTCCAGGCGGTGGAAACATTTCAGATCCGACTGCCCAAATGGATTGATTTAGACAGCTTGGCAATTCTAACCCATTATTTTCAGGGGCAACCCGCCACGTGCCCTTATCGGGAAACTCGCAGGCTACTAAACTCATCGGTATGCCCGAAATCCTAATTCCCAGCAGTTTACTGCCTAAAGATGGCCGTTTTGGCTGCGGACCGTCCATTTTACGCCCAGAACAGCTGGCCGCCTTTGGTTCGGCGGGGGCAGCACTTATGGGCACCTCTCACCGCCAAAAACCCATAAAAGAAATGGTTTCTGAGGTCCAGAGTGGGCTTCTTGAGTTGTTTAGGGCTCCAAAGGGCTACGAGATCGTTTTGGGAAATGGTGGCTCAACTGCCTTCTGGGACGTGGCCGCTTACTCCCTAGCTGATGGCAACTCTCAAGCTTTGGTTCATGGTGAGTTCGGGGCCAAATTCGCCAAGGCCCTTTCAGCGCCCTTCTTGGGCTCAGTGGATATCAAAAAAAGTGAAGTTGGATCCAGGTCTGAGCTTTCGGCTACTGCCGGCGTCAATACATATGTATACCCGCATAATGAGACCTCCACTGGCGTTGTGACACCGGTTGAAAAGGTATCCGGAGCGGACCAAGACGCAATTTTCTTGACCGATGCCACCTCTGCTGCTGGAGGAATCGACTTTGATGCTTCCAAAACGGATGTTTACTACTTTGCTCCCCAGAAAAACTTTGGCTCTGACGGCGGCCTTTGGCTAGCACTTATGAGCCCTAAGGCTTTAGAGCGCGCAGCCAAGATTGCTGCCACGGATCGCTACATCCCTGAGTTCTTATCTCTGCAGATTGCCATTGATAACTCCAGGTTGAATCAGACTCTGAACACTCCTGCTATCTCAACCCTGTTTTTGCTCAACGAGCAAATCAAATGGATTAACTCATCCGGCGGCTTGGCTTGGGCCGATGCCAAGACCCAAGCATCTTCGAAGCTGTTGTATGACTGGGCTGATGCAACTAGCTTTGCGAGCGCTTTCGTATCTAACCCAAAGCACCGCTCCCAGGTGGTTGTGACAATCGATTTCGATGAGGCAATCGACGCTGCCGAGATTGCCAAGGTGCTTCGAGCAAACGGAGTTGTGGATGTGGATCCTTATCGCAAGCTTGGAAGAAACCAGCTGCGAGTTGCAACTTTCACTTCAACCGACCAAGCTGATATCGAGGCACTAATTGCCTGCATCGATTACGTAGTAGCGGAGCTTGGCTAATGAAATTTCGTGTGAAGGAATCTGAGGCTAAGCCAGATCCTGAGCCGATTGAATCAAACGCTACTCTGGCAGTATTACTTGGCACCCTTGCGTGGCTTCTTGGCCTTATTGCTATCTTGCTTCTTAATCAGACGCTTTCGGAGCCTCTTCCCGAGTGGTGGGCGCTTACCTGTATCTTCGGCATCTGCCTTGGGATCTTCGGTTTCTTCAAGGTCCGCAACCACTAGGTCTTTAGCTTCGGACTTGTCCAGCTCTGCGCGACGCTCAGACCAGGGCACCCAGTCCGGTGCCACGATGGACTCTTTGCCGGGCAGCAAAACTACCTCTGAAATAGTCGGGTCGGCTTTTTTGGCTTGGAAAACAACAACGTTCCATTCCCAGCCGAGATACTCTTTCATATTTGCTTGAAAGCGATAGCTGACAACGTTAGTTTCTTCGTCGACTGTTCCCAAAAACTTACCGACTCCGCCAACCGGAGCGGACTCCTTGGCGGCTTTTTCTGCAAAGCCTTGGTGCTGAGGTTTTTTGAGACGCTTAAGCATCTAGCTCTTCAGCGAGCTTGCGAAGCAAGGAGGCAATCTTTTTGCCCTGAGCTGGTTCTGGCTGCTTGCCGCGCTTTAGTCCCCCGCCGATGTTATCCAGCAGGCGAATTAGGTCCTCAACAATTACCGACATTTCGTCGGCTGGCTTACGAGACATCTTTACTAGCGATGGCGGTACCTCGAGCACGCGAACCGACAGCGCCTGAGCGCCTTTTTTGCCATCGACGATTCCAAACTCAACCCGGGTTCCAGGCTTAACCTCGCTGACACCTTCAGGCAGAGCACTGATGTGTAAGAAAACCTCTTGGCCTTCATCGGATGCGATGAAGCCAAAGCCCTTTTCTTCGTCGAAGAACTTCACTTTGCCGGTTGGCATTAGATACCTCTTTCTAGAGAACCTCCATTTTACCGATTGCCCGACTGCTTTGGTTTAAACCCCCAAGGCACAGGCTCTAAAGCTCAGGTATCCTATAAGGATGACTAAATCTGAGAGCCCTGGCCCATCCCGGCTTGAAACAACTCTTGCCTACATGGGGGCCGGAATCATTGGTTTGTCTCTGGTTTCAATCATGATCACCCTGGTCGCCAGCTACCTGGGCTCGACAAGTAATTTGGCCATTTTTGCCCAGATTCCGCTGCTTGGATTGCCGGCCGGCTTTGTCTTGATCATGGTGCTGCTGGGACTCGCCCTTAGGCGAAAAGGACGCGAAAACAAAAAGTGAGCGACCTCTACCGTTTAGCAACCGCGCTTAGGTCGGCGCCCGATGCCACCTTGGGGCTGGTTGTTCACGAGCGCGGATTATCCCTTAGCGACTACAAAGACTTCTTTGATTTAGCTAATGCGTTACTGGCACCAAAGTCACAAGCCCTAACGGTGGCCGGCATCACAAACCAAATGCTTATCTCTCTTAGATCACTTGTTGCAAGTGAAAAAGTATCTAAAGAACAAGTTGGTCTTCTCGGTAGAGAACTTCTTATCTGGAGCACCGACGAACCTGGCGTCTACGACTGGCTCAAAGATCGCCTGAGTGAATCGCCAAGGACTTCTTCCCTGAGCGTTGTTTCAGATAGCCCAATTGAGAATGATCAGAGTGCAGTTGATCTTGATTGTGGCATCCATGCCTTCGAGGCAATGCAGGCAGTGACCGAACTGATCTTCGATCTAGATCAGCACCTAGTTAGAGAAGTTGCCAAAGGCGCCTTAGGTCTGCCGGATGTCAAGAGAGCATCGACCCACCTTGGCAAAAGCAAAGAGTACGTCAAAACAATATTTGAATTAGCAAAAGTTGCCGGCCTATTTTCTGCCAGCGATAAAAGATTTCAACCCACTGCCCTAGCCGACAGTTGGATCACCGCAAGCCCCAAAGCTCGCTGGCTGATTCTTTGTGAAGCTTGGAGCTCGATGCTGGGAGTTGCAGGTGCCAAAGAAGTTCTGACCCAGCTGACCCAACACAAATCCAAAAAACTCAAAGACCTAATTCAAATTAGCTTTCCCTTCTCGAGCCTGGCCCCTGCCTCAAGGGTCAACCGGCTGGCTGAGATGGCAGATCAAATCGGACTTAGCTCAGCGGGGGTACCTGCCAGCTGGCTAGCCGATGTGCTTGCCCACAAGCTAGCCCCGGCCGCCAAAGCCCTGGAATCCAGGCTTCCTTCCCAGCAGGAGCGCATCATAATCCAGGCTGACCTATCGATCATTACCCCTGGACCCCTAGTTAGCTCCCTTGAGGTGCAGCTTCGAAAATTCGCTGACACCGAGAGCATTGGCCTTGCCTCCAGCTACCGGATTTCCCCTTTGAGCATCAGCTGTGGACTTGAAGAAGGCCTAACCGAAAACCAAATCCGTCAGCTACTGCAAAAACTCAATGGCTCCTCTTTGCCTCAGCCGGTGGATTACCTGATTCGTGAAACAGCAGAGCGCTTCGGTCGCCTGAAAATTTCAGCGCAGGAAAAAGGCAGCCTTTTAGTTTCAAGCGATGAGCTACTAGCCAAGCAAATCACCATGGACTCAAAGCTCAAGCCTCTAATGCTAGAGGCAAGGCCGCATGGAATTACTTCACCACTTGATGCGCAGGCGCTGTATCACTCGTTGAGAGAAAGTGGCTATTTGGCTGTGCGGGTTGATGACAAGGGAAAGGTAATTGCCCCTTCGTCAGTTCACAAAACTTCAAATGAAGCAGCGGTTTTCTTGCAGCAGATTGAAAGACTCCGTGCTCAAGATGTTGAGATGGCCGATGCGGCCCCTGCATCGGACATGGAAAGAAAGATTCTTCTTGCCCTAAAGACCAAGAGTATTCTTCAAGTGCAGATCAACGCCAACGGCAAGATTATGGATTTTCTGCTCGAGCCAATTGGAGTCGCCAACGGCAGGCTTCGAGCAAGAGATCGCAAGGCAGATATTGAAAGAACTCTTCCGGTTTCGGCCATCACGTCAATTTTGATTGGTTAGTAATGACCACCGGGCCGCTTATTGTTCAAAGCGATAAAACTGCACTTCTAGAGGTAGATCACCCGCAAGCATCCGATGCTCGCCACGACCTGGCAATCTTTGCTGAGCTAGAGCGAGCACCTGAGCACATCCACACCTACCGAATCACCAAGCTTGGTCTTTGGAACGCTCGGGCAGCAGGCCACGGCAGTGACTATGTTCTCGGGGTGCTGGATAAATACGCCAAGTTCGCGATCCCCTCCTCGGTCAGGGTCGATATCTCAGAGACCATGGATCGCTACGGGAAACTTGTAATTCGCAGAAACCTCGATGGGGTGCTTTTGCTAACCAGCGACTCCACGCCCATCTTGCTCGAGGCCTCCAGAAGCCCCCGAATTACAGCCCTTTTGGGCCCAAGAGTCTCAGAAGACAGCTTCGAAGTGTTGGCCTTTGCCCGGGGATCTCTAAAGCAGGAGCTTCTAAAGCTTGGCTGGCCAGCCGAGGATTTGGCCGGCTATACCCCGGGGGAACCACACGCGATCGCCCTGAATGAAACCGGTTGGAACATCCGAGACTACCAAACCAAGGCCGTCGAGAAATTCTGGGACGGTGGATCTGGAGTTGTAGTTTTACCATGTGGTGCGGGAAAGACAATTGTTGGTGCAGCTGCAATGTCAAAAGCAAAAACCAACACTTTGATTCTTGTGACAAACACCGTTGCCGCTCGACAGTGGCGAGCAGAGCTTTTGAAACGCACCACCTTGACCGAAGCTGAAATCGGTGAGTACTCCGGATCGGTCAAAGAAGTAAAGCCGGTGACAATTGCGAGCTACCAAATCCTTACTGCAAAAAGAAAAGGTGAGTACGCGCACCTTGAGCTATTAAATGCCAAGGACTGGGGTCTGATTGTCTACGACGAAGTGCATCTTCTGCCGGCACCGATTTTCAAAATGACTGCAGATCTTCAAGCTAGAAGAAGACTCGGGCTTACCGCAACATTGGTACGTGAAGACGGAAAAGAAGGAGATGTGTTTTCACTTATCGGACCTAAGCGCTTCGATGCTCCTTGGAAAGAAATTGAAGCCGAAGGCTACATCGCTCCTGCTGAGTGTTTTGAAATTCGAGTTGATCTTCCAGAACAAGAACGTCTTGACTATGCAATCGCTGAGCAAGAAGATCGTTATCGTATGGCGGCCACATCGAAAACAAAGATTCCTGTAATTCACAAATTGATGGCAAAGCACAAAGGAGAACCAACTCTAATCATCGGGCAGTACCTAGTTCAGATTGATGAAGTTGCTAGCTTGCTAAAAATTCCAAAAATCACCGGAGAGACACCGGTCAATGAACGCGAGAGATTGTTTCAAGCATTTAGAGAAGGCGCCGAGCCAACCCTGGTGGTTTCTAAAGTTGCCAACTTCTCGGTCGATCTGCCCGAGGCATCAGTGGCAATCCAAATTTCCGGCTCCTATGGTTCGAGGCAAGAAGAGGCGCAACGGCTGGGGCGTCTACTAAGACCCAAGGCCGATGGTCGAACAGCTAGTTTCTACACGATTATTGCCAGGGACACGGTCGATCAGGACTTTGCCCAGAACCGACAGCGCTTCCTGGCTGAGCAGGGCTACAGCTACCAAATCCTTGACGTTTCAAGCATTTAGGACACTCAACTAACTCTCAGGTTTCTCCCAGCTAAAACTGCGACACTTCAGTTATGGCCAAAACACGAGTTCTAATCGTCGATGACGAGCCAAATATCCGCGACCTATTGGCTACCAGCCTTAGGTTCGCCGGGTACGAGATTCAATCAGCCGCCAACGGCGCACAAGCCGTAGCTGCAGTGACAGAGTCCGAGCCCGACATCATTTTGCTTGATGTCATGCTTCCGGATATGAATGGATTCAGCGTCACCAAGAAACTTCGTTCAGCCGGTTTCCAGGCCCCAATTTTGTTTCTAACGGCACGCGATGACGTTGAAGACAAGATCACTGGCCTTACCGTCGGTGGCGATGATTACCTAACAAAGCCATTCAGTCTTGACGAAGTTGTTGCTCGCATTCAAGCGATCCTTCGCAGAACCAAAACTGCAGATGCCGAGCCTTCAGTAATTGATGCCGGTGCGGTTGTAATCAACCAAGATGCGCACGAAGTAGCAATCGAAGGCAAACTCGTTGATCTCTCCCCTACCGAATACAAACTTCTTAGATTCTTAGTTATGAACCCGGATCGAGTTCTAACCAAGGCACAGATTCTGGATCACGTTTGGGAATATGACTTCAATGGCGACATGGGAATTGTTGAATCGTATGTTTCTTACCTTCGCAAAAAGCTTGACCCAATTAGTTCTCGTCCGCTTATTCAAACCAAGCGTGGAGTTGGCTACATCTATAAGAAACATGACTGATGCAGTCAAGGGTTGGCAAAGCTTGGGAACTGGTTTCACTTCGAAGTAAGTTGACCGGTTTGTCAGTTGCGCTGATCGGCCTTCTGCTTTTAGTTTCTAGTTTTGGAACAGTGACACTACTTCGCGCTTACCTGCAGCAAAACACCGACAACTTGATTACTTCTGCGGCAACACTTTTGTCGCAAGAAAATCCAAGTCTTATAGAGCCAAAGATTCTTGCCAAGAGACTCAACCTACCCAAGCTCCCAAGTGATTACCTGATTGCAGTGCTAGATCTTGAGGGAAATACCATTTTCAGAATCATGGCAAGCGATTCCGACGAGGATGCCCTACCAAATCTTACGATTCTGAATCTGGCGGGCACCGCCGCAACCGCAGGTTTGCCATTTGATCTTGACCAGCACGGCGGGCTTGGTGAGGTCACAATCGATGAACACGACAGTTGGCGAGTGGTTGCTAAACCCTTTAGAAACTACGCTGCCACGGTGGTTGTTGCCCTGCCAAACAGCGCCAATCTGGAGCTTTTGAGGCAGTATCGGGCCATCGGAGGCGGCTTTGGATTCCTGCTTCTGGCCATCAGTGGCCTTAGTATCTGGCTCACAATTGCCCAGGCCCTAAGGCCACTTCGGGAAGTTGAAAGAACCGCGAAGCTGGTTGCCTCAGGTGATCTATCTCAAAGGCTGATTGAACGTCCAGGTAAAACTGAGATTGCCAGACTAAATCGATCCTTGAACTTAATGCTTGATTCCCTGGAAGATTCAGTATCTTCCAGAAACAAAACGGTTTCTCAAATGCGCAGGTTCGTAGCCGATGCTTCCCATGAGCTTCGCACCCCGCTGGTGTCCGTTAGAGGCTATGCGGAGCTTTACCGAAAGGGAGCTCTCAAGAAAAAATCCGAGGTTACAGAAGCCATGGGTCGAATTGAAGCCGAGGCTATTCGAATGAGCTCGCTGGTTGAATCACTTCTTACCTTGGCCCGATTGGACGAGAACCAAAAGCTTGATGCGGTTCCGACGGATTTGGTGAAACTCGCGCGAGATATCATCTCAAGGGATGTCCAGGGCAAGCAAAAGATTTCCCTAACACTACTAACCCTTGGTGGAGCAAAAGTGCCGACTGGCTTTTCCCTTAGCGCCGAAGTAAACGAAGGTCAGATTCGCCAGGTGCTGGTGAACCTTATCGAAAACGCCAAGCGCTTTAGCCCAAACAAGGGATCAATCGAAATTGCCATTGGGCAAAAGACCGATGACGAGATAACCATCGAGGTTGTAGATCACGGCGATGGTATTCCTAAACAACTTAGAGACAAAGTCTTTGAGCGCTTTTACCGAGCGGATAACTCTCGAAACCGCGACACCGGTGGCACCGGATTAGGCCTTTCGATTGTGAAAGAAATTGTCACTTTACATAAAGGCCGCATTGAGGTTCGAGAAACCCCTGGTGGCGGAGCAACCTTCAGAATCAAGCTTCCGACCCAACACAACTGGGTCTAGTTTCTCTCCACAGCTTTACATTCTCTAAACCCAGTAAAGAACTGGGTAGTTAGCCTTATCCCCTATAGAAGGGATGTCCAAAGTGGCTCAATTTCAAGTCGACAGCGAGCAAGTGCTGGCTGCAACCGGAACAATCAACGCAACTATTTCTAGGCTTCAGTCCGAGGTCCAGTCACTTCACACCCAACTGCAAAGCCTGCAGGGTTCGTGGCGAGGAGCTGCGGCCGAATCATTTCAGGCCTTGGCTAATCGCTGGCGAACCACTGCAGGCGCAGTTGATGCTCAGTTAGCTGAGATTGGAGTGGCTCTTAGCCTTGCGGCTTCGCAGTATCGCGATATCGAGTACGCCAATCAGAGGTTGTTTTTGTAAGTTAGAAGCCCATACCTTCGCCGCCACCTTGAGGCATTGCAGGTGCTGCAGGCTCAGGCTTCTCGGCAACTACGGCTTCGGTGGTCAAGAACAATCCGGCAATCGATGCTGCGTTCTGGAGTGCTGAACGAGTCACCTTCACTGGGTCATTGATTCCAGCTGCAAGCATGTCAACGTACTCACCGGTTGCGGCGTTTAGACCGTGTCCGGAAGGTAGGTTCTCAACCTTGTCAGCAACAACGCCTGGCTCTAGGCCTGCGTTGATGGCGATCTGCTTCAAAGGAGCTGAAATAGCAACGCGCACGATGTTCGCACCGGTTGCCTCGTCACCTTCGAGCTTTAGCTTGCTGAATGCAGTCTTGCCAGCTTGTAGTAGAGCAACTCCACCACCTGCAACAATTCCTTCTTCAACGGCAGCCTTGGCGTTTCGAACTGCATCTTCGATGCGGTGCTTGCGCTCTTTTAGCTCAACCTCGGTAGCAGCTCCAGCCTTGATAACTGCAACTCCACCGGCAAGCTTGGCTAGACGCTCCTGTAGCTTCTCGCGGTCGTAGTCAGAGTCAGTAGCTTCGATTTCGCGACGGATCTGCTCAACGCGACCGGCAATCTGAGCCTGGTCGCCCGAGCCCTCAACGATTGTGGTCTCGTCCTTGGTGACAACGATCTTGCGAGCGCGGCCCAACATGGTTAGGTCGGTGTTCTCAAGCTTTAGACCTACCTCTTCCGAGATAACCTGTCCACCGGTCAAGATAGCGATGTCCTGAAGCATTGCCTTACGACGGTCACCAAAGCCTGGAGCCTTCACGGCAACAGACTTGAAGATTCCGCGGATCTTGTTCACGATCAAGGTAGCTAGTGCTTCGCCTTCGATGTCCTCTGCGATAACAAGCAGTGGCTTGCCAGCCTGGATGACCTTGTCAACAACAGGAAGTAGGTCCTTGATGTTGGTGATCTTTGAGTTGGCGATTAGAACGTAAGCGTCTTCTAAAACTGCTTCCTGACGCTCTGGGTCGGTGACCATGTAAGCGGAGATGTAACCCTTGTCGAATCTCATACCTTCGGTTAGCTGTAGCTCAATTCCGAATGTGTTTGATTCCTCAACGGTGACAACACCCTCGCGGCCAACCTTGTCGATTGCCTCTGCGATGATCTCACCGATCTGAGTATCTCCTGCAGAAATAGATGCGGTGGCCGCAATCTGCTCTTTGGTCTCAACTGGCTTTGCGTTAGCAAGAAGCTCAACGGTAACTGCCTGAACAGCCTTTTCGATTCCGCGCTTTAGGCTGATCGGGTCAGCACCGGCTGCAACGTTGCGAAGTCCTTCGCGAACAAGTGCCTGGGCCAAAACGGTAGCGGTGGTAGTTCCATCTCCTGCTACGTCGTCAGTCTTTTTTGCAACTTCCTTGACAAGCTCGGCACCGATCTTCTCAAACGGGTCCTCAAGCTCGATTTCCTTAGCGATAGAAACACCGTCGTTGGTAATTGTTGGTGCTCCCCACTTCTTCTCGAGAACGACGTTGCGTCCACGAGGGCCGAGGGTTACCTTTACGGTGTCAGCCAGAATGTTTAGGCCGCGCTCTAGGCCGCGACGGGCCTCTTCATTGAAAGCTATGATTTTTGCCATTTTTGGGTTTCTCCCGAAGTTGGTATGTAGGTAGGTTTTAGCACTCTATTTGTATGAGTGCTAACTCTATTTTTAGCACTCTCTGGGCAGGAGTGCAAGTGGCGACTGGGCAGCAAAAAACCGCCTCCCCGAAGGAAGGCGGTTTTTTAGTAAGCCTAGTTTGGTCCTAGATTACGTTTACAGCGTCGGCCTGAGGGCCCTTGTCGCCGTTCTTTACTTCGAACTCAACGCGCTGGTTCTCCTTGAGCTCCTTGTAGCCATCGCCCTGGATAGCTGAGAAGTGAACGAATACGTCCGCTCCACCGTCCTGAGTAATAAAGCCGAAGCCCTTCTCAGCGTTGAACCACTTTACGGTTCCTTGTGCCATGTGTTTCTCCTGTTACCTTGTGTTTGAATGCAGCTTCGAAAACCCTTGGGTTTTCTAACTCAGTCGCTTCCAAACCGGGGGATCCAGGATTGCATTTCTAAACCAACAGCTTTTGGGGCTAGGGCTTTTTCTACGACCGTTTATAACTCTATCCCTGAATAGGCCTCAATAGTAAAGAAGTTTTTTTCAGGCTCAATAGCTGAATTAGCCAAGGTAATCGGTGCCAATAAGCACAGTAACAGGCGCCAAAAACTGGTCCGAAACGGTGATTTCGGCGCCCGGGAAAGTGGCCAAAAGTCCCGCCGCATCAGCCCTGTAGGCCTCACTGGATAGGAAGATCAGGGTCGAGGCTGCCGGTTCCAGGGCTGGATCCAGATCGGACAAGCTGGTAGCAGAAACGATGTTCCAGCCTTCATCCAAAAGCTCATCTCCTATCGCTTGAGCCTTGCCGGAGTTGGTTCCATCCACAATTGCCACCTCTAGCTGAGGCACTCGGTCATCCTGGGCCACTAGACCAGAGAGGATAACGCCGGTGTCCCAGAGCTGAAGACCCAAGATGCCTCCGCCAGCCAAAGCAGCGGATAGAAAGGTCAGGGTTAGGAAAGAAACGATGTAATCAAGAGCTCTCTTTGGGGCAAGGTGCTTTCCTCCAACACCGCTAGCGGTGTCGAATTCGTCCTGGAAAGACTTGGGCATGGGATCTCTTAAATTCAAAAAGGTCGGGGACCTTTTATATTAGGCATCAAGACCACAAGAAAGGTAGCCCCA
>Ga0247844_1004247_pt1 | contig 19677 bp, 17 predicted proteins | sample LaCtaG_FD_192421 | JGI IMG/M metagenome (GOLD analysis project Ga0247844, IMG submission 192421) | Freshwater microbial communities from meromictic Lake La Cruz, Castile-La Mancha, Spain - LaCruzMarch201714.5m_1 | ecosystem: Environmental > Aquatic > Freshwater > Lake | place: Spain: Castile-La... | reverse complement strand
AACGGCACGCGCAAATCCCTCCCGACTGCACAGGAGATCACTTTCCCTGCCACGATCCAAATGAGCCATCAGAAAGAATGAAAAGCCTCTCCCAACACGGTATTGCCATCAATCCGGTTCTTCGAAACTTGAAAAGTGGCATGCCCTAAGAAACTCATGCGGACGGCGAAACGGGCGTTGGTGTCGCTGTTGGCGGTGTTGGTGTCGCTTTTGGTGAAGGTTCAGGCGTTGGAGTCGTTGTTGGCGAAGGTTCAGATGTCGGTGTCGCTGTTGGCGAAGGTTCAGGCGTTGGCGTTGTGAGTGCTCCTGGGTTTTGTGTTACGGCTGTATCGGAGATGACTCCTGGAGTGTTTGCGGTATCACCTTGTGCTGCGGAATTGACTGCAGCGGAAACGGCGGCCGCTTGGCTGGGCACGGCGGCCACGACTGCGTTCGAGATGGCTTCCGCCTGCGCGGGGACGGCCGAGGCTGTTGCGGCAGCAATCGCAGGGGCTTGGGAGGGCAGGGCTGTGGACACGGATGCCGCAATGAGCGCGGCTTGGGCAGGGACTGCCAGGGATACTGCCGCTGAAATGCTTGCTGCGGCTGCGGGAATGACTGCCGCCGCCGCCGTGGCGACAGCTATGGCTTGGGAGGGAACAGCCGTTGCCACAGCCGCCGCGATGGCGGCGGCTTGGGCAGGAAGAGTGCTGGCGAGGACCACAGCGATAGCAGATGCCTGAAGAGGAACCGCCGTAGAAATCCCCGTGGCGATTTGGAGGCCCGACCCAGGAGAAAGCTCTGCGGCAGCAGCTGCGATGGTCGCGGCCATCGAAGGATCTGAAAGCGCAAGTTGAGTCGCAGCCTCTACGACGGCTGAAGCCCCTTTTTCTGCAGCCTGCTCGAGCGCTTGCTGTTGATCGGACGAGAGATTACTCAGCGCCTGTGCCGGCGCCGGTGTGGCTGGAGGTGCCGCATTGAATGCCCCGCTGGGCATTGACTGCGCGGCAAGGACAGCAGAATTTGCCGTTGCTTCCAAGAGTCCCGTCGCACCCGGCGGGTTGGGCGTAAAGTTGAGGCCCCCCTCTGCTCCGCCAACTCCAAAGCTCTGACCCGCTTGCACGGATTGAGTGCTTCCTGAAGCTGTGGTAAATTGCACCTGCCCGTTTGAAACACCAAAAGATACAGCAGCCCCGCCGTCACCAGGCAATGAGCGGATGAAAAAGTCCGTGCCCCTGATGCCCATTGTGCCAACTGGGGTTGTGACTTGAAATGTGGAACCGGTTTTCAGCTTTTTGACATTGGTAAAAATGGTGCCGGATTCCACCGTCAAGCGCGTGGAGGATTTGGCAGGTTCCCCCTCGAGCTTTTGGTAATCGACGACTTTTGCCTCGAACGGATCTTGAATAAATTGATCAATCGAAAACTCAGTCTCGGGAGCCAGTTGAATCGTCGAGCCATTGTCAAAAAGCAAAGTCACATCGCCCTCGGATCCCGTGAAAACATGAGACCCCTGCCTCAGGAATTCGCCATTTTTAATGGCCGAGGTCTTGCCTTCGCGATCAAGCGTCTTTGCTGTGCGACCAATTATTTTGATGACGCGGACATTGCCCAAAACCCGACCTCCCTCCTCCTCTGTGCCTTCGAGCTTGGATTGAATGCCCTTCGGGAAAATAAGGAGTGCGGACTTCGCAACGATCGGAGCCAACGCTGCATCCACTCCGACTCCGGAGGATACAATATTTGCAACATTTTCTCTCGTCGAGGCAGCCGCGCCAGCGGAAATAATGGCTATGATGGCGGCCTCGGATTCTGGAGAAATTCCTTGGCCTGGCTGGTGAACAGAGAGGATGGCCTGGCGAATAATTTCAGAAGTCTTTTCGGGATTGATTCGGATTTTTTCTCCAACATCATCCGCGAGGAGCTGAAAGCTCTGAACTTGAACCGGGGGGGCTGCCGCATTTTTCTGATTTGGAAGCGCCTGTGCACCATATAATTGAGCATGCACGATGACAAAAAAAAGTAGGATACGAGTCATTTTTAAGTAACAACAACATCATATTAAATGTTTAATGTTAAGAAAAACAATCAATTTTTGTTATTTTCGCGAGGGCGCTTCTTCGCTTAATTCTTTGGAGGAACCGAGCGGCGGCGGCACAAAGAATGACTTGCCTCTCATAAGACCAACTCCATCCCAATCGAGCAGGGGTATTGAGACCGTGAGTTGCGGGTTGCTCTCCAGAATAACGAGAAAGGCGTGCGGAAATCAGGAATGTATTCCGAGTATTGGGTTCAAGCGCGGTAACTTCGGTGAGGCACTCCAAGCCAGATTCCCAACCGACCCCGAACATTTGGCAGACGCGTTTTTGCTTGTCGCCGAGATGGGTGGGTTTGCGGATGAGGGGCGAATCGGTTTTAGTTATGATTTTCAGGAAGGAGAAGATGCGTGAGCGGATAAAGCGTATTCGATCAAGGTTCCCATCAAGACACGCGCTCCTTGATTCGAAATTCGGCGACAGGACAGAAAAAAGGTTGGGTATTGCATTGCAAGGAACGGACCGGGCGTGATAGGGAGGTTTTTGACATGAACGATTCAAAATTTCGCGCGGGTGTTTTATTTGGGGATGAAGTGAAATCTTTGCTGGACTACGCAAAAGTGGAGAATTTTGCACTTCCAGCTGTAAATTGCATTGGAACAAGTTCCGTCAATGCAGCTTTGACTGCGGGACGCGAGTTGAATTCGCCGATGATGATCCAGTTTTCCAATGGTGGGGCACAATTTTTTATCGGCAAGGGAGTGAAGGGTGACAATCAACTCGGACCCGTGTTGGGCGGCATCGCAGGCGCCATTTACACGGATCAGGCGGCAAAGGCCTATGGCGTGCCTGTGATTCTGAACACGGACCATTGCGCCAAAAAATTACTGCCGTGGATCGATGGCTTGCTGGCGGCCAGCGAGGAGCAATTTGCGAAAACCGGGAAGCCTCTCTATAGCTCCCACATGCTCGATTTGTCTGAGGAGCCCCTGCACGAAAACATCGAGGTGTGCTGCCGTTATCTGGAGCGCATGGCCAAGATGGGTATGACGCTCGAAATCGAGCTCGGCGTGACCGGCGGCGAGGAAGACGGCGTGGACAATAGCGATGTGCACGAGTCCCGCCTCTACACGCAACCCGAAGAAGTCGCGGCGATGTATGAAGCGCTCGGCGCAGTGAGCCCGAATTTCACGGTGGCGGCGGCTTTCGGCAATGTGCACGGCGTTTACAAGCCCGGAAATGTGAAGCTCAAACCCACAATCCTGCGTGATTCTCAGGATTACATTCAGAAAAAATTTGGAACGGGACCAAAGCCGGTGAATTTTGTTTTCCACGGCGGCTCCGGATCATCCCGCGAAGAGATTCGCGAGGCCATCGGCTACGGCGCCATCAAGATGAACTTGGACACCGACCTCCAGTGGGCCTACTGGGACGGCATTCGTGCCTACGAAGCCAAGAACCATGATTTCCTCCAAGGTCAGATCGGCAACCCAACGGGGCCTGATTCACCGAACAAAAAATACTATGATCCTCGCGTGTGGGTGGGAGCCGCAGAGGCGGCTTTCACGAAGCGCTTGCTGGCCTCCTTTGAGGACCTGAATTGCGTCGGGCGCAATGCCTGATCCCGAATATCAAGCCTGATGCGGGTGGCCCTCAGGGGACCATCCGCTTCTGCGAATAGAAGCAGAGCTGCCCGAGAGCGGCGTGGCACAAGCCTTGGAGATCAATCAAACCTGCTGTCCGCAGTCGGCAGTGTGATTTCGTAGACCGTGCTGGCTCCCTTGCCCGCTCCTTCATGCTGCTCGATGCCGAGTTGCTGATAGGCTTTCTCCAAGGCAGGCGGGTCATTCCTCAACTCGGGGTAAATTTTCTTAAGCCGCTCCTTTACCCAGCGCTTGGCCATTTTCCCTTCCAGAGGCTGGAGCGGTTCCGCGCCTTGGAGGCTCTGACGCAAAAATTCCAAAAATGAAACCTTCATAGCCGTCTTGTAAAATGCAGGATGTTTGCCGCAAGGAAGAGGGTGTTTATGACAATCAAGACAACTGCCGCCGGAGACCACCGTGTCCGTTTCATGTCTGTATCCTCGGGGTAAACTCTCGCCAGAAAAAAGGCCGCCAACACCATTGAGACCACACCGATGGCAGCAGGCATCAACGCCATTCCTCCGCCCCACGGGCTCCAAATCCACCAGAGCCGCACACCCGTGAAAAAGACCAATCCGTTGAGGAGTGTTGCGGCAAAAAAGCCAGCCACTGTGGCGGCAAGCCCATTGGTTCCGAGTCCCGGACAGGCTACGGCCAACGCCCGCTGACACAGGGTCAGGAGCGAGAAGGCCAGCAGGGGAGGAAGCAGCGGAAACATGTTTCCCACACGCAGAATCGTAGGCCCCGTGAAATGAATCGGCCCGAGCGGCCACCCACTGAGTGATGTCAGAACGACCATTCCCCCAAAGACGACGAGCACGATCCCCGCGCACATTCTCGCGCGCGAGAGACCATCGACCTGCACAAGGCCGATGTAGGCTGAAAGGGCAAGCGATAAAACCCACACAATGTCCCACCAAGGATGCAAAGCCGATTCTTGAAAGAGGTAAAAAAAACCTGCGGCCGTCCAAAGTCCGCAGATCCAAGCGATAGCCGTATTCACATCCCCTCCCCTTGCTGCCGCTCCGAGCGCCGCTGCTCGCGCCTTTTAAAGATCGGCAGCATCAATACATAGCTAATAGCTGCAGCGGGTGCAGAGAGAAAGAGGGAGCCGAGGAGCATGGGCAGCCCAATCGTAAAAAATGTCGTCCACTTCATGAGGTCATGAATGGCAAAATCTGTGACCGAGGCCGGATGGGCAATACCATCAAAAAAACTAATGATCCGCGAGCCGATGGTGTATTCGATCTCCAGCAAAACAGGCCAGAAAGGCGTCACCACATCATGCAAAGAGACAGCCACGACTGCTGCTATTGGATTACACCGCAGTAGGTAGGCAGCTCCTACGCAGAGCAGTGTTTTCAGTCCAAAGAGCGGGGTAAAACCCATGAACATTCCGATCGCTACACCACCCGCCAACGAATGAGGTGCATCGTGTAGGTCCAGTAATTTGGAAACCAGCGACCTGAAATACACAACGAGCTTTTTGAGCATGCTCCAAAACCTATTACCCATCCCGCCTCGAGATAAAAGGGAAAACCACGGTGTTGACAAAAGACCATTTGAGTTCGGGAGCTCATTTTTTTGATTCGCAGGTGGGTTTCGAAATTGAGCATTGCCTTGCAAAGAGGGCTCTGAAAAACCAATTTAGGCTATGAAATTCTTTATATGCGCGGCCACCGTTTGTTTGCTGCTCATGGTTGGCTCTTCCCGGGCAGAGTTGGTGATTGTTTGCACAACCGGCATGGTGGCGGATCTCGTGCAAGAGGTAGCTGGCGAGCGAGCGAAGGTGACGGCACTGATCTCCGATGGAGTGGACCCCCACCTCTACAAACCGACTCGCGATGATGTCGCCAAACTCCTGAAGGCCGATGTCATTTTTTACAGCGGCCTCCACCTCGAGGGCCGCATGGAGGCCAGCTTTGAAAAGATGCGCCAACGCGGGACCAAAGTATGCGCTGTGAGTTCTTCGATTCCGGAGGAGCAATTGCTGAAGGAAGGCGACGCCGAAGATCCGCATGTGTGGATGGATCCCCAGGTATGGGCCGGGTGCATCGGCGCTGTCGAAGCAACCCTCTCTCAGGCGGATTCCGAGGGAGTCGCGACCTTCAAAGACAATGCCACGCGTATCAAGGCCAGGCTTGAGGCGCTCTCCGAGTGGATTCGCACGACCGCGGCCACCATTCCCCCAGAGAAGCGCGTCCTCATAACAGCCCACGATGCCTTTCAATATTTTGGCCGCTCGGCAGGGATCGAAGTGATGGGGTTGCAAGGCCTGAGCACGGAGTCCGAGGCCGGCGTGGCGGATATCAACCGCATCGTCGATGAGATCGTGAAACGCCAGATACCGGCTGTGTTTTTTGAGTCCACCCTCTCGGAAAAAAATATCCGTGCTGTGATCGAGGGGGCTGCTGCACGAGGTCACACCGTCAACCTTGGCGGCATGCTTTACTCCGACTCGCTCGGCGCAGCGGGCACGCCCGAGGCAACTTGTGAGGGGATGTTGAAACACAACACGCGCACCATCACAAACGCTCTTGGTGGAAATGCCCCATGAGCACACTTCCCCTTGAAATCCGCTCCTTAAATGTCGCCTACCACCGCAAGATGGTCTTGTGGGACGCGGACCTCTCGATCCGCCCTGGCCGCTCGACAGCCATCGTCGGCCCAAACGGCGCGGGGAAAAGCACCTTGCTGAAAGCCGCGCTCGGCCTCATTCCAGCCGCTTCGGGCGAGGTTCTTTTCTATGGTGAGCCTCTTAAAAAAGTCCGCTCACGCGTCGCCTATGTGCCGCAGCGCGAGAGTGTGGATTGGGACTTTCCCGTGAGTGCGAGGGATGTCGTGGCGATGGGCCTCTACAAAAAAATCGGGTGGTGTCTTCCAGTTCGCGCCCGCCACAGGCGCATGGCCGACGAGGCACTGGCGGATGTCGGGTTGGCGGACTTCGCCGGGCGGCAGATCAGCCAACTCTCGGGCGGCCAGCAGCAGCGGGTATTCTTGGCCCGTGCTCTGGCACAGAAGGCCGACCTGCACCTCATGGACGAACCGTTTGCGAGCGTGGATGCCGCGACGGAGCAAGCGATCCTTACCCTCATCGAACGCCTGAAACTTGAAGGCGGCACGGTCGTATGCGTCCACCACGACCTCGATACCGTTGCTGAGTATTTCGACGATGTTATTCTCTTGAACATGCGCGTAGTGGCCCAAGGACCGGCCTCCGAGGTGCTGACACCCGAGAACCTCCGTAAAACTTACGGCGCGCGGTTGACGCTTCTCGACGAGGCCGTCGTCGACCTTTCCCGCCCTGGAGCGCCGCGCGAATCCTGACGATGGAATCCTTCTGGCGAGTCCTCCTTCTTCAAGATCACAACACGCGGGTCGTTCTCGCCGGGGCATGCTTGTTTGGAGCGGCGGCGGGGCTTGCCGGGACATTTTTGCTTCTCCGCAAACGCTCGTTGCTTGGCGACACCCTCGGCCATGCCACGCTGCCTGGCATCACTCTGGCATTTCTTCTGGCCGAGACTTTCGGCGTTTCCTCCAGATCGTTTCTGTGGCTCGCCTCTGGCGCCGCACTCTCCGGAGTGGCTGGAATGGGAGCGGTTTTGCTGATTCGAAAAACCAGCCATCTAAAGGATGACGCCGCACTTGCAATTGTGCTGAGTGTTTTTTTCGGGGCGGGCATTGCCATGCTCAGCGCAATCCAACAACTGCCAGGCGGCCAAGCGGCAGGTCTCGAGCGGTTGATTTACGGGAACCCGGCATCCATGACATCCAGCGACGCTTGGTTCGTGCTTGTGGCATCGCTTCTGGTGGCGGGTGTGTGTGGATTTCTTTTCAAGGAATTCACACTTCTCTGCTTTGACGAATCCTATGCGCAGACGGCGGGTTGGCCGGTGAGACCCCTGGATGTGCTTTTGATGGGGCTGGTTGTATTAGTCACGATTGTTGGGCTCCAAACAGTCGGCATCCTTCTCGTGGTCGCCCTGCTTGTCATACCGCCCGCCGCCGCGCGTTTCTGGAGCGACGACCTGCGTGTGATGGCCCTTTTTGCCGCCGGTGTCGGTGCCCTGAGTTCCATGGTGGGTGTGGTGGTGAGCGCGCTACTGCCTGGTCTTCCGACAGGTGCTCTCATCGTTCTTTCAGCCGCCCTGTTTTTTGGCGTGAGCCTGCTCCTTGGAAAAAAGCGAGGCATTATTATTCGGCATCTTCTCGAGCGAGAAGCGGCTCGGCGCCTCGTGCGGGAACATGTCCTGCGTGCCATCTTCGAATGCGCCGAGGAAGGTAGGTCTGTTGTCAGCCTCGAGCAGGTTCTGGCGAAGCGCCCGTGGAAAAAAAATGAAGTGGTCTCTGAAATTGCTCAACTCACCGATGATGGCCTTCTCACCACCGACCCGTCGGCTTTGAGCTTTCAATTGAACGGCCGAGGAGACAGCGAGGCGCGGAGATTGGTTCGCAACCACCGTCTCTGGGAAATCTATCTTCTGAATCACGCGGATGTGGCCCCTGCGCGAGTGGATCGTGATGCCGACTTGATTGAGCATGTCCTCGACCAACGGCTCGTTGATGAACTGGAGGATCTGCTCGACGAAAAGGCGCGCGAGCGTCTGGTGCCAGGAAATCCCGAGAAAAACCTGCCATGATCTGGACCGAACTCGACACCTGGATCGTTCTCACCGGAGCCTTGACGGCTATGGCCTGCGCGGTGCCGGGCGTCTTTCTCCTGCTCAACAAACAAAGCATGCTTGGTGATGCTATCAGCCACGCGGTGCTCCCGGGCTTGGCAATCGGGTTTCTTGTCTCCGGCTCGCGGGATTCATTTCCGATGCTACTTGGTGCAGTTCTCGCAGGGCTCTTCACTGCGGTTGTGAGTGGAGTGATCGAGCGGCGTGGACGCGTCGAGACCGGAGCCTCCCTCGGCGTGGTATTTTGCAGCCTCTTTGCGTTAGGCCTGATCTTGATCCGCATCGCGGCAGACCATGTCGATCTGGACCCTGGGTGCGTGCTGTATGGAGCGCTCGAACTGGCAGTGATAGACTCGGCCGCTGTGCCACGCATCGTCTGGCAATCTACCGCCATCCTTCTTCTCAACCTCACATTAGTGGCCGTCTTTTTTAAAGAGCTGCAACTGGCCGCCTTCGACCCCCGATTTGCCAGGGCAAGTGGAATTCCTTCTGGGGGAATCCATCACGGGCTGACGGTCATTACGGCACTGACTACGGTTGTCGCTTTTGAAAGTGTGGGAAGCATTCTTGTGATCGCCATGCTTATCGTTCCGGGGGCCTCAGCCATGCTGCTTAGCCGAAGTGTCGCAGGGGTTCTTTTTTGGAGCCTTGTTGTGGCCCTGGCCAGCGCGCTGGCGGGCCACCTGCTGGCTATTTCAGTCGCACCAGCATGGTTGGGCTGGCTGACAGGTCGGCAGGATCTGGGCTCTCTGAACTCTGCTGGAATGATGGCTGCCAGCGCGGGGTTGATTTTCTTCACTCTCCTTGCCGCCTCTCACTTTGCTCGAAGCATCTCGGGGCATGGAAGGACATCGGTTTTGTGATCCTTTGACGGAGGCTTTTACTTCCACGCTCGGGTGACTCCCGCTAAGATAGGCCGCTCATGATCAAGGTCGAAAAACTCACAAAGCGCTTCGGTGGATTTGCCGCTGTGGATGGCATCGATTTTGAAGTGCAGAAGGGTGAGATCGTTGGTTTTTTGGGCCCCAACGGCGCGGGGAAAAGCACGACGATGCGAATGCTCTCGGGATTCCTCCCTCCCACATCGGGAAGAGCGGAGGTGGCTGGATTTGATGTTTTTGCGGACTCCCTCCACGCCCGTGAGCATATCGGCTACATGCCGGAGAATGTGCCGCTTTACACCGACATGCGGGTGAGCGAGTTCCTCCGCTATCGCGCCGCTCTCAAAGGCGTTCCTGGCCGGCGCCTCAAAGAACGCGTCGGCGATGTGCTGGAGCTCTGCGGGCTCAAGGATGTCGAAAAAAAACTCATCGGCAACCTTTCGAAAGGCTACCGCCAGCGTGTGGGATTGGCGGATGCCATGAGCCATGAACCAGACCTCCTCATTCTCGACGAGCCCACCATCGGACTCGACCCAAATCAAATCCGCCTCGTTCGTGACCTGATCCGCAATTTGCGCCGCCACCACACGATTCTTCTTTCGACGCATATCCTGCCAGAGGTCGAAATGCTCTGCTCGCGAGTCATCATTATTAACAAAGGTCGTATCGAAGCGCTCGACACTCCTCAAAATCTCCGCGCCCACCTCGGCCAAGCCGGACAGATTCTTTTCGACGCCGTTGTTTCCGACGCCCGCTCGGCGGCCTCGACCCTGCGCGCTCTGGAGTCCGTGCAAAGCGTATCGCACCGCGCGGATGGGGAATGGACTGTCTTCACCATCCACGCCGCACCGGGCATGGATCCCAGGGAATCCCTCTATCGGCATGCCGTGGATAACAAATGGCGGGTCCGAGAGCTCAGCCGCCCGCCAGTTTCTCTCGAGCAGGTTTTTGCCGAAGTTACCGGAGCAGAGGAAAACTGACACCATGAGAAAGTTTTTGATCTTATGGGGACGCGAAGTCTCCAGCGCCTTTCACCAGCCTCTGGCCTATGTCGTGCTGTTTTTCTTCCTCATCGTCACGGGCTTCAATTTTCAAGCGGGCGTCACGCTGCTGAACACCGGAGCGGGCACTGTCACGATGGTGCAGGCGTTTTTCAACACCGTCTATTTCTGGTTTCCCTTCGTGCTTGTGTTTCCCCTTATCACCATGAGGGTCTTTGCCGAGGAGGCAAAAATGGGAACCATCGAAACGCTGATGACGGCTCCTGTGCGGGATATTCAAGTCGTCCTCGCCAAATACGCAGGGTGCCTGTTTTTTTACTTCATTCTCTGGGCTCCCAGCCTCGTCTACTTTCTTGTTTTTCAGGAAATCACCGGGGTAAAGGCTGCGGAAGCCGTCGGGAGTTATCTGGGAGCCTATGGCATGCTGGTTCTGATGGGCCTTCTTTTTACAGCAATCGGTTGTTTGGCCTCGGCGCTTACGGATAATCAAATCGTAGCCGCCATCATTTCCTTTGCGGCCATCTTGGGGTTCTTTTTTCTGGGACTTCTTTCGTTTCTCTTGCCCTCCACAGGCACATTCCTGCGGGAGTTGACCTACTACCTCTCACCTGTCGAACACATGATGGATTTTTCACAAGGGCTCTTTGACACGAGGCCTGTGGTCTTTTACATCAGCTCGTCGCTCTTGCTTCTTTTTGCGACATACCATGTTTTTCAATACCGGCGCTGGAAATCATGAAACCGCCACGCACTGGAATAAAAATCAGCATCGGCCTGCAAATTATTGCAGTGTTAGTTATTTACGCTTTGCTGAACTACCTCGGTTTTCTGCACTACGAGCGTCGGGATTTTTCGCGTTCACAGAAGTTTTCTCTTGCGGGTCAGACGCGTGCCGTTCTGAAAGAGTTCAAAAAGCCCCTCACGGTCGTCATAATATCCTCCCCCACTTTTCTCTCACCAGTGAGCCAGATTTTCGGGGACCTGCGGAGCCTCATGAACGAGATTCTCTTCAACAAGCGTGAGGGATTGCGCGTGGAGTATGTCGACCCGACACGGAATCTCTCGCGAGTTCAGGATCTGCAGGCGAAATACAAACTCACCAGCCTGGACAACCTCATGATCCTTGACTACGAGGGACGCCAACGCCTTCTGAACATCGCGGAGATGGGCGACTTCGACCTGAGCCCCCTTGCGCATGGTGGCCAACCCATTCTCCTGGCCTTCCGTGGCGAGCAAGTGCTCACCAGCGCACTTCTCGGCCTCCTTAAACCGGAATCTGAGAGTGTTTATTTTCTCACCGGCCATGGCGAACCCTCCCCGGAAAAAGAACTTTCCAACTTTGCAGAGGCGATCTCCCAGCAAAATGCCGTCGTCAAATCCCTCTCTCTTTCATCCGCAGATGCCATACCGGCGGACGCCTCTGCTCTGGTCCTCGTGGCACCCAGATCCGACCTCGACGAGCGCGAGGGTGCTGTCATCGGCTCCTGGCTGCGAAATGGCGGAAAAATGCTCGTTCTTTTGGATCCAAATAGCACAACTCCCGTTCTGCACTCATTGCTGGCGAACTCCGGCATCGTTCCCCGCGATGACCGCGTCCTGAGGTTGATCCAGCTTCCCTTGGCCACCGGTATCCTGCGCGATGTGACGGCCCATGTTTTGCCGAATGTCGAAGTCACCCGCCGCCTCGAGGGAATGAATATCCTTTTCCCTGGTGCCACGCAGTCCCTCGGGTTTGACCAACCACTCGCTCAGCAGCAGAAAATCCGTATCCGACCGCTTGTGGAGGCCGCTGAAGAATTCTGGGGAGAAACCGCCTACTTGCCGAACCAGCCCGGCGGCGTGGCTTACGAGGATGGCATCGACAATGGCCAACCCCTTATTATTGGAGCCTCTGCGGACCGCGATGCTGTCGAGGATGACCGCGTCGGCATTCAAAGCTCCCGGCTTATTGCCTTGGGATCATCTCAGTTTGCCTTCAACACCAGTCTTACCCGTTCGGGTCTCGATCTCCTTGTCGGCTGCGTAAATTCACTCATCGATCGCGGCTCGGTAAGCGGCATAACTCCCAAAAATGCGACACGCTTTTCCTTGCAACTCACCGACACCCAGATGTCGCGCCTCGCCCTACTCATTGTGTTGGGCATCCCCTCGCTGGCCGCCGCGTTGGGAATTTTCGTCTGGTTGAAACGCCGCGCATGAGCCGCATTGCCACCCTCCTTCTGGTCCTCGCGGCGACGGGACTTGTCGTCTTTGTGGGGACGACACACCGCTGGCGTTTTTCCACCGAACGCGTCATCCAGCCGGGCAGCGCTTTGTTTCAATTCGACCCCGAGGAAATTACCGGCATCAGCATCAAAAATGGTGATCAGTCCTTTCGCATCCAGCGCTCGGAGGATGGCTGGCGGCTCACCAGAGGCATCGAGGACACCGCTTCCTCCGAGGCCGTCAATGCGATCATCCAGACAGCACTGGAAACACTTGTCCTCGACCGTATCGATGCGACGGAGCTTCGGGACGAAAAGAGTCTCTCGGGCTACGGCGTGCTCAAAAGCAGCCTGCAAATTGACTTCAAAGGCGACAAGCCCTCCTCACTGCTTATCGGAAAGACAAGTCCTGACGGCAACCGCCAGTATGTCTCATTTGAGAATTCGAAGGCCATTTATCTAATTCCAAAAGACATCACCCGATTGATCACCTTGCCCATCGAAAATTTCCGCGACCGCCGACTCTTGCCGATCAACCCCGCCCAGATTGAACGCGTGATTTTTCGCAAGGGTAATTCCAGCTTGGAACTGGAGCGCGATACCAAGGGTTGGAAAATCCTCCGTCCCTTGAACGCTCCGGCGGATGATGCCGCAGTGGAAGATTTGCTTTCGAAAATACACGCCTTGCGGCTCGAGAACTTTGAGAGTAGCAGCGGGCGCGACTCGGCGGACGATTCCCGTCTCGACTCCCCGGCCGAGGCCCAGTTTTTCACAAGCAACGCGGAGGTCCCTTATTCCATAAGGCTTTCAGCGCCCGGTTCAGCCGGATCGGCGACCGCGCACTTGGACGCCAGAAAAATCAGCGGCCCCGTTTCGCTCAATGCGACCTCACTCTTGGCGCCCGACATCGAATCCCTGCGCGACACGGCACTTCTCCGCATCAATATGGATTTGGTCGATATTATCCGAGTCGAAGACAACGGTTCGACAAGGGATATCGCGCGAACCCGAGAAGGATGGTCCGATAATGCTCGAAATGTCCAAGACATCGCATTGGCTCTCGCTAACGCCAAAGTCAGCGCACGCCTTCCCGCCACGCCATCCGAACTCGAAAGGTGCGCGCTCCTGCAGCCCAGCAAACGGATCACCTTCCTCTCCGTGTTGTCCGAGAATACACCGGAGGCCATTGCCGGCGAGTATGTGATCGCGAGGCTGTCCATAGGCCCCACGCTGCAAGATGGTGAGGTCCCCGTCTTGGTCGAGGGCACTCCGGAAATTCGCTTGGTGCCCGCCGCACTCCTTCAAGCCCTGCCGTGAGCCGTTGGAAGCGTCCATCGAATGGGCGCAGAAAACGCCAAGTGCCTCAAAGTGCCGCCTGAGCGCTCGCGACAAACCTAAGAACTGGAATCAAGGTCTGTCGGGCGTGCATGCAGCCTCATTGATGGCGTCGAGCAAAAGTCGGTGGGTGCCGAAGTCGCGTTTCTGAGGCACGAGGACAATGCGGGGCATGTGATGGAGGTGGCGGTCATCGGACTCCTCCTCAAGGGCGGCGGTTTGGTCGATACTGCCCGAGGTGAGGATACCATCGAAGCGCTTGTTGAGGTCGGCGATGGCTTCCTCGGTGAGAGCGTGTTTGATGCGGATAACCATTTTTTCGCGCACCCAGCGGTAGGAATGGAAATTTCGGTAGAAATCCGAGATGTGCCTCACGGCGTCGTCCACATCATAAGTGAAATAAATGAGGTGAAAATCAGTCTCGGAGACAAGGCCGTTTGCGAGGAGATCGTTTGTGATAAATCGGCGCCAAGTCTCCCAGTAGTGGCCGTTCGGGCGGTCCACCATCACGATGGGAACGATAGGCATTTTCCCGGTTTGCATGAGCGTGAGAATCTCAAATCCCTCGTCGTGGGTTCCAAATCCGCCGGGGAAAAGGGCGAAAGCACTGGTCTCCTTGGCAAAGTTCAGTTTGCGGGTGAAAAAATAATTGAAGTCGATGAGTTTCGGGTCGCCATGGATCGTTGGGTTTGCTCCCTGTTCGAAGGGAAGACGGATATTGAGTCCGAAGCTTTTTTCAGCGCCAGCCCCGGCTTGGGCAGCGCCCATGATGCCATCGCCGCCGCCTGTAATGAGCATGTAGCCGGACTCCACGATCCTTTTGCCGAAGGCGAGTGCTTGAGCATATTCAGGTTGGGTGGGTTTCGTGCGAGCGCTACCGAAGACGGCCACCTTGCGAGTGTGGTTGTAGCGCGCAAAGACGCGGGCGGCAGTGCGCATTTCGCGCAGTGCGCGGTTCATGAGTTTGAGTTCGGCGATGGTGGCGCGATCCCTTCCAAATCCCAAGGCGGTGTCGATCATTTCCTCGATATATCGAGTGGCTTTGCCTTCGGCGACTTCACCGGTGAGTGAGCGGATGCGGGGATCTGTTTCTTTTTCTTTCATGAAATGTGTCGGATGAGATTAGGCTTGCGACCTTGCAGCGCAAACGCAAAGCAAGTTTTCACAATGATTGACATCCGCAACCATTCCAAAGGCACAAAAAAAGCGCGCTTGCTCCGCGTGCTGGCCTTGGCATGCCTGTTCTGCACGCCAACGGCCGCGCACTCGCTGGAGCTTTCCATTCCCGCCGGCGGCACTTTCGACCCCTTTCTTCTGGCCTTGAAACCCGGTTTGCAGATGAGCCCCCTTCCTGCATGGATGGATGGCCCCGCAACGATTTTGCCGGATCTCGGACTCGTAGAAATCCCCATCTCTCCACTCTGGAAGGAGTCCACTGTTGAAATGTATGCCGTCACCGTGGTCTTCGAAGACTCGGGGGATGGGGGCCCCATGCTGGAATGGAAAAATGGCGATGAGCGCTCGACTCTATCCAACGGGCTCGGTGAAGTCGGAAATCCGGTGGGTTTGAACTCTCGAACTGTCCTCCTGCCACAGGTGCTCACCAAAGATGGTGGAGCTCTGGTCATCTCGTGTGAAGGAAAGTTCGACTCCCTGTTAAGTCTTGCAGTGCGACCCGCGCGTCTCGACGAGACCGCTGTGCTTGGAGGCAGGCGCACAGCCGCTTTGGTGGACGATTCCTTTCAGGTCTATGATGACCGTGAAGTGAGCGGGGGACGACCTGTGCCGCTGGCCGGAGATGTGAGGGTCGGCACGATTGTCGAGGCCGAGTTGTCAGCAGCCGTGGAGCCGCTCGATCAAGCCATCGAATTTGTTGCCCCGGTGGAAGGGACTGTCGAGGGCGCAGTGATTCACTTGGAAGCATTGGGCTTGGACCCTGAGGCCGAGCTTCGTGTCTCGGTCAATGCCACGCCTGTCGGCCAGATTTCCTTCCCCTCCTTCGCCTTGGATGATCCCTCGCTGGTTACAGACTGGAACGGGCGACTTCTTCTTGCCGGTTGGCGCAAAGGCTCGCTCTTTGTTGCAGCTCGACACTTCAAGCAGGGTGAAAACTCGGTGAGTATCGACCTGAAGAGATCCGAAGGGGAAACAGGGCGGGCGATTTTTTTGAGAAATAGCTCGCTTCATTTGAGATTCACGCCTGCTGCATTCTCAGCCTTGCCGGAAGAAAAACGGGAATTCCGCGCAGAGGGAGTCATTTCGAAAGACATCCCGCTTGCCGTGGATTTTCAAGCCCTCGATCCTATTCTTCCGCAAAGTGACACGGGAATTCCGCATCCCAAGCAACAAACCAACGCACAGGCCGAATGACTCCAACGGATCAGTCTCCTATGGGAATGCTCGGATTCCACTTGAGCCACTCTGGACGCGGTTCGTGGTTCAATTGAAAAGAGTCTCCGCTCTTGGCTGAGGAGCCCATGGCTGAGTTGTCGGGAGTGGCAAAGGCAATGCGCCCATCCGGGGCCATGATGGATTCGGTTTGGATGCGGAATTGCAGGATGCCCATCGAGGCCTTGAGACCACTTGAATCCCAGAACTTCGAATTTGCCCGCACGAGATGGCGGTATTTCTTTTCCACGACGATGGTCAGCATGATCTGCCGACCATCGGACGAGAGCGACTTGGCGGTGACGCGACCTACATTGATACCTCGATAGTAGACAGAGGATCCGGCATTGATAGGCGTTGAGTCGGAAAGAAGGTTGAGCGTGAGGCCACTCTGTAGAATCTCCTCCGCGTCGATGGTTGTGCGTCCCGTAAAGGAGTCTGAGAGTCGCTTGGAAGAGCCTGGAGTGCACTCGATGTAAACACCGCTGATAAGCGTTTCGAGCCCAGTGATGCCTTGCAGGGAAATATTCGGACGGACGATCGAGAAAAACGAGTCCTCTCGGCGCAGGAATTCATAGCCTTGATTCAGACGGGCCGTCACAACAACCTGCCCCTCGACGGTATCCACTGCGTCGACCACACCGACTGGCACTCCAAGGTAGCGGAGTTCCGTGCGACCGGGGGCAAGTCCGCGGCCATTGACAAAACGGATTTTGATGGGAGCGGAGAGGGCTCTGGCATTTGACTCATCGTCGTAGAGGGTGAATTGGGAGTTTTGAGCTGCGCTTTTGACTCGGGGCGCAAAAGTGTCGAATGCAACAGCCCCTTGCAGGAGACCTTGAAGACCGTTGACATCAAATTGCAAAAAGCCAGGGCCAGCCTTGATGGAAGTGGCCGGAACGCGCCAGAAGCGCGCATCGGCATCCAGCGCGTTGCGAAATTCCGAGTGTATAACACCAAGAAGGATCGGCTTCTCACGGTCATCGAGTTTCTTTTCCAGGATCGAACCCACGACGATGCCTTTGTAAAGAACGGGGGCACCTTTGCCCATCACGGGGAGATTTTCAGCGGAGAGAGTGAACATAAGACCTTGCCTCTCGGCCTGCTGGCGGCCCCACTCCTCATCGGTCACCGAGCGACCGGCAAAAAGATCGGTGTGTGTGCCTCCCGTGCCCGGGATGAAGTCGATGTAGACGCCTGTGACCAACGTATCGAGGCCGGTCACGCCTTGGAGGGAAATGTTGGGGCGCACGAGGGTGAACGATGCGGCTGTGTCGGCCAGATAATCGTATTCCGGCAGCAGGCGAACTGCCGCAAGAACGAGGCCGCTGGAAGGACTGGGTTGGATAGATTCCACGAGGCCGATGGGTTGACCGAGATAGCAAACACTTGTTTCGCCCGGCTTGATCCCCCGCGCGTTGTCGAAGGTCACTGTAAGCAGACGGCCAGCGCTCCGAGCGGCAAATTCCGTCGCGGACAATTCCAGCAATGCATCATTGGATACTTCCATGCCACCTCTGTCGAAATGATCAAATGCCAGAGCTCCCTGCACCAGAGCATCGACTCCTTGGACATCAAGCTTAAATCCGTGCTGGCCAAGATTCATGGAGGTCGCTGGCAAGCTCCAAAAACGCGAGGTTGTCCGGAGCGTGCTTCGGTAGTCCTGCTCGATCATGATACGAAGCTCAGGCATGCCATCCTTGTCGATCAGTTTCTGGCGAATGAGGCCCACCTTGACGCCGCGATGATAGACAGGGGTGCCTCGATTGAGAAAAGGAATCTGGGCTCCCTTGAGTCGGACTGTGAAGGAACCCGGCAGGAGGGGCATGAGCGGAGCTTCAGGGAGGCCGACAAACCGACTCGCTGGAGCACCGCCGGGATTGCGTGCACGGATCGAATTGCCTTGGATGATAGACTCCAAGCCGGTGAGTTCTGCGAGGGTGATGACCGGCTTCTCTACCCAGAAATCAGTCTCCTCCGAGGCCAGACCTGCGGCGAAATCTTTCAGGCGAACTTTGACGAGGACTTTATTAAGATTTTCATCCAACTCGACTGCGCTGACTGTGCCTGCGTCGACGCCGCGATAAACGAGCGAAGTTTTGCCGGCTTGAATCCCGGGGACCTCGTCAAAGACGATTTCAATTTCAGGACCCATCGACTTGTAGTCGGTCCAGAAGAACCAGCCGGTGGCCAGTGCAGCAATGAGTGGAAAAATCAAAACCCAGGCAACGCCTCGTTTACGCGAGTCACTAATGACGCCGTGGTCGTGTTGTTGTTGATGATTGGTCATGTGGAGTTAGGCATTGGTTGCTGCCAGATCATGTGAGTCTTATAGATATCTGCGGCGTAGAGCGTGCAAATTATCATGGCCGCGAAAAAAAGCGCACCGGCCTCTGCTTGCACGCTGGCAAGGATTCCCAACTGGCCGACGGCGACAAGAATGGAGAGGAGAAAGATATCAACCATCGCCCAGGTTCCTATGCGGATGAGAAATAAATGAACTTTCATGCGACGGGACTGGTTCACTTCCGATCCGTGCAGGCCAAGCAACCATGAGAGCGAAACCAACTTCACAACGGGCACGACCACGCTTGCAAGAAAAACGACCGCAGCCACCGGGACAAGTCCGGTCTCGTAAAGTTCGAAAACTCCCCCCATGACAGTGAGGGATTCGACCTGTCCGGTGAGAGTAATTGTCATGACTGGCAAAAAATTGGCTGGAATGTAGAGAATGATGCCAGCCGCAGTCAGGGCGCGTGAGAGTTTGACTTTAAGATGGTCGGTCACTTGACACCCTCCAAATAAAGCTCAGCGCATTTCCGGTCGAAGCATTGAATGGTCAGCATGGTGAAGACTGCCGTGGCTAGAACCCAGAGTGAGCCTGGTTCCCAACTCACGGTGCCGAGAGTGCGGAGCTTCACGACAGAGACCATGCATGCGATGGCGAAAACTGGCAGGAGATTCCAAGATTCCAAGGCCTCGGCCAGACGCAAGGCAGCCCCCGCGAACGGTAGGCGCAGCTGGAGCGTCCAATTGGCTGAGACATAGGAAACCGAAGCCAAATAAAAAAATGGAGCCAAGATGGCTGAGAAGAAAACCAGTGCGCCAAGCGGTTGGAAACCTTGCATCCATAAGGCTCTTACGCCTGTGATGATCAAATTTTCCTGGGAATTTCCGGCAACGCTGAAAATAAGGATAGGGTTGAGATTTGCGGGAATAAATGTCACCAGGGCGGCCATGGCAAACGCCCACGCTGCAATCATCGTCTGCCCGGGGCGCATCGACTTCACCTGCTCGCCACAGCGCCCACAGCAGAGGTATTCATGGTTCCCCAAAACACGGTCGCGCAACGAGGCGTGGCAGCGGGGACAATGAATCCACCGACCTTCGAAAGAATTATCTGGCAGATTGCACTCAGACTTCATTAGGAGCTAAAGGACCTTCGGCAATTAGCGGGGCACGATAGCGAGGAAATTCCGCACGCGGACAATTTCGGCGAGTGAGGTGCCATTTTCAGCCCACAGTCCA
>Ga0247844_1004246_pt1 | contig 19681 bp, 13 predicted proteins | sample LaCtaG_FD_192421 | JGI IMG/M metagenome (GOLD analysis project Ga0247844, IMG submission 192421) | Freshwater microbial communities from meromictic Lake La Cruz, Castile-La Mancha, Spain - LaCruzMarch201714.5m_1 | ecosystem: Environmental > Aquatic > Freshwater > Lake | place: Spain: Castile-La... | reverse complement strand
GGAAAACATTTATATTTCCATTTGAATTGTAGGCAGGATAGGTTGGATTTAAGGATAATGCGGTTCCTAACAAGGTACCAATGGCAGGCCGGTTTGCTTTCACCTGACTGGCATTCAAATTCATTTCTATATTTAAACGACCGTTTAAGGATTTCTGGTTAATTTTTACTCTGCCTACATATTGATCTAAATCACTATTTTGAATGATGCCCTCTTGATTTTGTACACCAACAGATCCGAAAAAACTGGTATTTCCACTTCCTCCACTGAATGAGAGGTTATGATTTTGGGTTTTTGCCGTTCTCATAATTACTTCTTGCCAGTCTGTATTACCACCTAGATCTTCTAACGTTCCGCCAATGGCATTAACCTGCGTCCTATATTCATCTGCGGAAAATACATCCAGTTTTCTGGCTAAATTTGAAATACCTAAGCTTCCTGAATAAGTTACACTGGAAAAGCCAGCTTTTCCCTTTTTAGTAGTAATTAAGATTACTCCATTGGCACCTCTCGCACCATAAATAGCTGTGGCAGAAGCATCTTTTAACACGTCAATAGATTCAATATCATTAGGATTTAAAAAGGTGAGTGGATTAGTTGCTCCACCAGTACCTGAATTATCCAAGGCAAAACCATCAACAACAAATAAAGGGGTACTTCCTGTTCTCACCCCACCTGGTCCACGAACGGTAATATTTTGTCTTGCACCAGGTTCTCCACTGGTTCCTACAACATTTACCCCTGCTACTTTTCCTTGAAGCAATTGCTCTGGTGAATTAATAATCCCCTTATTAAAATCATCCGATTTAATTGATTTTGCAGCACCAGTAATATCTTTTGTTGAGGTGGTTCCGTATCCGATGACCACAACCTGCGCCAGTTCCTGACCATCCATTTCGAGGTTAACGGCTATATTAGTTTGATTACCAACGGTAATTTCCATTGTTTTATACCCCACATAGGAAAACACCAGAACTGTTGTAGCATCAGCAACCTCGATACTAAATTTTCCATCAAGGTCCGTAACCGTACCAATACTTGTCCCTTTAGCAGAGACACTGCATCCAATAAGCGGTTCACCTGAAGTCGCATCTTTGACTAATCCATTGATTTGTAGTACATTTGTTGCAAAAGCACTGACATTCAAGGATAAAGAAAGGACCATAAGTATAATCCCTTTTAGACAAAATGTCCATAATTGTTTCATTTGAAATGGTTTAGATTTAAAAAAAGACTGGAATTGAAAAATTTCCAAAAATCGCCCAAATAAACCTATTCTAAACCATTTAAACTTTAGTATTGTATTTAAGAAATCATTAAGAAATTCAGGGTATGTAATCTTATTGTTAAATATTTTTATTAGTTGAAAATCATTAGAACTTTAGAAGAAAATTGTGTTATTAAATAAATAAAAAACCCAAGAGGTGTGTAAAAATATTCATTTAAATTTATGCATCAAACTTTTAAGATCACCATAAATAGGTGACTGAAAACCTGGCAAAGAAAGGGGTGCCAGGAGTGAAATGTATTTCTTCAACAGCAAGTGGCTCGTTCTTTAACCTGCTCAAAGTAGCAAACTGTGTTTCTTTCCACCGAGAATTCAGGATGTTTTGAAGATTAAGACCAAATTCTATCTTTTTTAATATGTAATTTGCTTGCAGATCTAATAAAAAATAACCTTTTGCCACAAGGCTAAAATCTTCATTTGCGGGGCGATCAGCTAAAAATCTTCCTCTCAGAGAACCATTAAATCCTTTTTCCTGACGTATGGAAAGTCCTCCTGTCGCAGTGAAAAGGGGCGCTAAAGGGATATAATTTTCACCTTTTGGGTCATTTTTTGATCTGGGATGTGCATAAGTTAAATCAATATCACTGAAAAGAACATTGGTAAGTTGTATTCGGCTGTTCCAATCCAAACCCCATCTTTGCGTTGCGCCACTAGGTTCCACTATGCCGGCATCACCTACATAAACCAATTCATCTTTTAAATTAAGGGACCATATACCAGCTTGAATCAACATTTTATGCGTTGGCTTCAGACGAATACCTCCATCGAAACCCCAGGCAGGAGGTAAAATCTCCCTTCCATTTTGTGGGACAACTACTCTGGTATCATTAGAATGAAATCCTTTGCCCGTATTGACAAAAAATTGTATTTTATTATTTGGAGTATAAAATACATTAAATTTTGGGGAAAGAATACCTGCATTTGCCCTTTCCCAATAGGGTATAACCTGGGGTAATTTATCAAAATAAGCATTTAAAAAATAATCTCCCCTCAGCCCCATGTTAATGGACCATTTTGAATTCAGCCTGATGTCTTCTTCTATAAATAGGCCTGAATTCAACTCTTTAACATCACCAAATTGAATCGGAGTAATTAATTCTGTTCTATTAAAAGTACTGGATAATTCATTATCCTCGATAAAATCATTGCGCAGTTGGATGCCTGCTCTAAAAAAAGCTGTTTTAATACCAATTAGGTGAGACACACTGTAAACACTGTTCATTCCCATCAATGTCCGGTTTTCTTTTTGTCTTATTTGATCACCATTCACAGGGTCATTTAAAAAGAAAGTGAAATTGGAAAATAAGGTGAATTGATATTTGCTGAAATAAATCTGATTTGACCAATTCCCTGCACCAAGCTTTGTGTTTGTCCTGAAATTTAGGATACTCCTTCCAGTTTTACCTCCTTCCGTCGGATCTATAGAGCCAAAAAAGGATATAAGCCTTTCTTCAACGGCTCTATCCGGGATCTGTCCGGAATGATTCCAGCTGGAAGAAAAATAATTAGCGGTTAGATTGAATTTTGTTTTGGTAGAAATATTACCTGTCCAACGACCCTGCAAATTTACTCTGTTAAAATCCTGAGGATTTTCAAAGTAGCTGTCGGAATAACTATATTCTCCGGCAACGTAGGCATTATTGCCTTTTTGACCACTTTCATCAGAAAGTAAATTAATGGCTGCCATGGTTCGAAGGGTATTAAATTGGCCAACTTCCATTTTAAGCATTTGCTGGCCTAGTTTTTCTCTCGTCTTGAAATTTACCCAACCTGCAGTGGCAAAATTTCCCTTTTCGGCATGATAAACTCCTTTTGCAAATTCGACCCGATCAACTAATTCTGGAATCATGAAATGCAAATCAGCATATCCCTGACCATGGGCATGGGAAACCATGTTTACGGGAATACCGTCAACGGTAAGTTGTATATCTGTACCGTGGTCTAAGTCAAAACCACGTAAAAATATTTGTTCAGCTTTACCACCACCCGCATGCTGACCAATGAAAAGTCCAGGTACAAGTCTTAATATTTCCTGGCTATTGATTACAGGTCTTAATTTAATATCTAATTTGGAAAATGGTTGATTCTTATGCAATACGGGGGAATAAATGGTCACATTTTCTAATTGGACAGCATTGTTTTGCAATTTTATCTCTTGAAAATTTGTAATTTCTGAAAATGGTAAAGTCACCCTTATTTTTTCAAAACCCAATGAAGAAATTTCTATAATGTAAGTATCCCTAACCGTTAAAGGTAATTTGAAGTTGCCCCATTCATCGGTGGATGTACCTGTCTGTGTCTGAATATCCACAATATTAATCCCTGTTTCCAATGCCCCGGTTTCCTTATTTCTTATGTTGCCAGTAAAATAAATAAACTGAGAGAAAGCTAAAGTGCTTTGAAAAATAATAAGAATAGGTAAAAATATTTTTTTCATAGAATAGTATCTTGCCACAAAATTAATATTTTATGGTTATTATAAACAATGTAAATTGTCACTACATTTAGGTATTAACACTATTAACCTTCGCAAAATGCAAACATTGAAAGCCATTTATGTTAATCTACCCACAAGAGATTTGGAAAAAACACGGGTTTTCTGGACAAATCTAGGCTTTTCCTTTAACGAACAGTTCAGTAATGAGCAGGCTTTATGTATGGAATTAAAAAAGGAAATGATTTACGCTATGCTTATTTCCCATGAATTGTTTAAAACATTTACAAATAAGCCCATAAGCGATAATACCACTACTCAGGTGTTGATTGCTATTGAAGTAGATACGAAAGAAAAAGTGGATCAACTGGTTTCGCTGGCTTTTGAAAATGGAGCTACCCGTTACAGAGATTCAGCGGATTATGGCTGGATGTATTACGATAGTTTTGCAGATCCCGATGGTCATCAATGGGAAGTCCTTTTTTCGGATATGTCTTTGTTAGCATAAAAAAAAACACCTTAAGTACAGGGACTTAAGGTGTTAAAAAAGGCTATGTTTTTATTAGACAAAAGCTAATTATTTGCTCATTTTTATTACTTTGAATACATCCCATTTGTGATCACGGGAAACTTGTAGATAATAAACTCCTACAGGTAGATCTGAAACAGACATCTCATAATATCCGGCACCACTTTGGGTTTGCATGGTTCTTAAAACTCTTCCATATTGATCTGTCAAACGAAGTGTTTGCCCTTCAATGCTCTCTAATTGTATATTTAACAAGTCATTTACTGGATTAGGATAAATATTTACTCCTTCTTTGGCTTTTACAGGTGATTGGATGTAATTTTCAACCACAGCTACAAGAGGTGTTTCATTCACATCTTCCCCATTTTCTCCAGGACATGGATTGGTAATAAATACATTCGATTGTAGGTTGGTAAGAGTTGTATTTCTTTTAATTACATCAGATAATCTGGTATTGGACACCTGTGTTTTGATAGCTGCAGGAAGATTTGGATCTGATTTATAAAAATAAAAATCACCATCTCTTAGTTTTTCAAATTGAGCTTTTAACAACGCATGCATAGTTTTTCCCACTGATTTACCTGGGAGTAAATCTTCTGCCAGTAAGCCAATCCATACATCAATATTGTCAATAGTGCCATATTGTGTTTGAAGAGCAGCAGCCAAAGTAGTATTTTTAGTAATATCAGCAAAAGTTCTGGCAGGGGTTCCTGTATAAAATTTACGGATATCATTGTAATCAGGTAATCCGTGATCTCTACCTCTTTGAATATTTAGTGCAGCTAAGTCAATACCAAAACGAACTGGTGCGGTAGGACTACCAAATAAGAAATTCCTAAGTATGCTATTTATTTTAGTATCAGTCTCATATTGTTTATGCGTTGCAAATCCTTTTAAAAACGATTCCAATCCAAATTCATCAAATAAGCCAGTGTTGAAAAAAGCATCTAACAATTCAACGCCACCACCACCAACAACGGCACAATTATTATCGCGCATGGCAAGTAAATCTGCCACCTGGGTATGACCGATTCTATATCCTGCGGTAGCGAAGGAATTTAATATATCAGGTTGAACGGCGCTATTGTACCTTGAATAATTGTTTAGGGTAATGCCCATAGCCGGAAGAAATTCCTGATAGGTTATGGCTTGAATTAAAGCGCCAACTTCTTTTCTTGCTTTCTGAAATATTTCTTCGTCATTGGTTAAACCCTGTGACCTTAACCTGTCACAAATGCGGTTGTGTTCTCGTACAAAAATTAAATGCAAACCACTAATTCCTGGATGTTCGGCGCCTCTAACGTCTCCTGTCACAAAGGTTTTAATAGTATGGTTTCCGTCATTTGCCATACTCGGAGCCGTGGCATCCAAAGCTCCTGTTGATTCTCCATTTACTGTATTCCAGGGAAGGTTATTACCTGAGGAAGTTTTTAATTTGCCATTTACTTTAGTTCTCAACCAGGATGCCCGGATACTATCAGATCCATAAACGACTGATCCATCTATCCAGGCAGTATTTAGATTTATTTGCTGACGTTGGTTATTGATGCCACTACCCGGGAAAATGGTACTTCTCGTAAAAGAGATGGGAACCGTGAAAAGAGGTTCATTCGCTGGTAAGGTAATGGGCACCGATTCTGTAGTACTACTTGGGGTTAATACCATATCATGATCAAGAAATTGCCCCCATACATAAACATAAGTACTTAAATTTTTTGCACTGAAGGTTGTAACTGGTTCATCGCATATTGCATTTGAAATTTGTCTTGCAGAAGGACGGCTTGTTCCGCCCATCGCATTTTTGGTATCAGTAGCACCATATTCAGCCGGAATTTCTCTGGCCAATGCAATATTGGTTGCACCCCATTCTGCTTTGTTTTTACTAATGTTATTATTGGTTCCATCGATGGTACGATATATAGGTTGGGTACCAACAGGTCTGGGGGAATTTCTTCTGTTGGCGTCAAATCGTCCTGGCATACCGTCAGATGAATGAGTTTGCGCAAAAGAGGAAATTGAAATACTTAGGAATAAAAGAATAACAGTGTTCCTTAAAATAAAGTTAGATTTCATAGGGTGTTTTTTTATAATGGTTAATAAAGCGAACAACCCATTAAGCAAACTAATTTCCTTTTGTACTCATTCCCTTTTTTTATTTTCCCCTAACTTTTTGATTTGGTTTTCTTCCCCAGTTCGTTAGATTGATATCCAGGTCGTCATGGGCTGCGATCATTTCCTGTCGACAAATATTTCTCATGTTAAGTATAGTTGTCTGATAGTCAGGTTTTTCCGAAAGATTGACTGTTTCCATGGGATCTTTTTTCAAATCAAATAACTGCGTCGTTTCCTTTCCCGCTACATTATATACGATTAACTTCATACCATCTGACGTTTTCACACTTCGGCTCCAATGTCCATAAACGTTATATATATTTTCCCGAACTTTTACCTTTTGATCTTTAATAATAGGCATTAAAGATTTAGCTTCTACCGTTTTAGGGGCGGGTATTTTTAAATATTCATAGATGGTTGGGGCTATATCACTTAAATAAACAAAACCATCTGCTTTTTTATTTTTTGGAATACCTGGTCCTGAAAATATCATGGGCACACGAATGCTATGTTCATATAAATTTTGTTTTCCCAGTAATCCATGCTGACCCACTGCAAGGCCATTATCTCCTGCAAATACTATCAGCGTATTTTCCATTAATCCCTCCTTTTCAAGGGTTTCCAGTATCCTTCCAACCTGTGCGTCCATTTCTGAAATCATGCCATAATAAAGGGCTATTTCTTTTTTGATTGCTTCCGGAGTTCTCGGCGTTGGTAGTAATTGTTCATCGCGAACATTCAAATCGCCATTATCAAAAGGATGTTTCGGCAGGAAATTTTTTGGTAAAGGAATTTTTGTTGGATCATATAAGCGGTCGTAAGGTGGAGGTGGGGTCCTCGGGTCATGCGGGGAGGTTAATGCAACATAGCACATAAAAGGTCCGAACTTCGCCTTGTCACTTCGAAGAAATTCAATAGCATTATTGGTATATAAAGTGCTGCTATAAATATCACTTTGTCTCTTGGTTGATTCTGGAAAAATGCCTGTAGGGTCAAATGCCTGAACCATAGGTTTAAATTGTCCACCGTCTTTTTCAAAATGCATGCCACCAAAATAGATGTCTCCACCGTCACTGAACATTCTGTGATGGGAGGCCTTATCGCTATGCCATTTTCCTGTGTGATAGGTTTCATATCCATTTTCACGAAGTGTCTCAGGCAAACTAATCAAACTGTCGGGTATCACCCCTCCGTCAGAAGGAAGGCGATTAACATAACGTCCTGTCATTAACATGGCCCGGCTTGGTACACACACCGCTCCATGGTGTCCGCCCATCACGTGGGCCTGGGTAAATAGGAGCCCCGATGATGCAAGCTTATCCAGGTTAGGTGTGGAAATTATTTTATTTCCCATAGCACCTAATGCCTGATAAGTATGATCGTCTGAATAAATGATGAGCACATTTTTATTTAACGCATGACCGCTTATTTGTCCCTGAACCGAAGGACTAAAAAGGAAAGCAATGAAAATTTGAAATAAAAAAGTTGATTTTTGTGAAAATTTCATAGTTAGAAGATTGATTTTTTTAAATTTAGTAGTTTACGGTCATTATTTCTGCAATTTATTAATATTTTTAGAAAGTTCTTTTTCTCTCTAAAAAACACAATGATGAATCATTTTTCCTGGATTATCTCCTTTTTTCTAAGCATAAATTTTTTAATTGCTCAATCTACGAATGCCCATTTAATACCCAAAAAAGGGTTGGTTTTAGAAAACCAGGGCATTAAATGGGGAAATGGTTCGGAATTGAATTTTTTTAACAGCGATAAATCAAAACACCATTATTATTTTACCTGGTGGGAGCAGGATTTGGATAGTTCTCAACCGGATGTGGACAAATTACTCATCGGTTCTGAAAATACCGCCGTTTCAGGATTTTATCAACTTAGGAAATCAAAACAGCTATTTGAAATAGAAATTAATTGTCAATGGAACAGACCGGATAGTGGATTAGTGGATGTTGTTCACAACAAATGGTGGTTTCCATTTATTGAAAACGCGTCTTTTGAAAGTTCACAAGGTGTATTTTCCTTTAAGGAATTGAAAGATTTTAATGGAACAAGTATAATTATCCATACCTCCTGGGGCTCCTTCGAAATTAAAAGTTCCCATCCTTTTTCTCTGGTAAAACAGGTCGAAATACCCGTGCCGGCAGATCAGTTTTCAAGAAGAGACCAATATTTATTATTAGAGGAAAGGAATATTCCCATCTTACCCGGAGGTTCTATAAAAAGATTTTTTTCGATAAGGGAATTAAAAGCAAATACGGTTATTTCGAATAACAGTGCTATGTCAAGTTCATTTATCGAACCCGTTAAAGATGCCTGGCAAGCTCCTTTTCAAGAATTTCCCGAGGTATTGCCTAAGCCTAAGGAGCTTGTTTTTCACAAGGGATTTTACGTATTTCCTGAAATGGAAAATGCAATATTGAACGAAACCCAAAAGGAATTCCTGAAAATCATTTCTTCCAAATGGCAATGGAACAAGAAATATGCACCGCAGATCAATACACGTAAAATTCCTTTAGGTCATGAGGAGGCTTATAAGATTCGTGTGGAAAATACAGGTATTTTTATTGATTATGAGAATGAAAAGGGGCTTCAGCATGCTTTATACACCTTACAACAGCTAACGGTAGCCCAAAGCAATAAATTACAGATTCCGCTCCTTTCATTGTCCGATCATCCATCAACCGATTGGCGGGGTATCCATTTGTTCACCGGACCAACCTCCCTGAATTTTCACAAACAACAATTTGAAAAAATATTATTGTCCATAAAAGTGAATAAAGTGGTGGTTCAATGCGAGCAGGCCGAGTGGAAAAGTTTTCCAAATATTCACCATCCCATTTCTATTTCTTTGAATGATTTAAAGGCTTCCTTTGATTTTTTTAATAAAAATAGGGTAGAACCCATTCCCCTTATTCAAAGTCTGGGGCACATGGAATGGTTCTTTAAATCTAAAGAAAACCGATTCATGGCCGTTAATCCTGCATACCCTTACACGCTTAATCCAACCTTAGAAAGTTCAAAACTGGCTATCCTGAATATTTGGGATGAAGCCATCTCTCTACTGAAACCTAAAACAATACATGTTGGCTTTGATGAGATTGGTATGATTGGCTTTAATGAAACCCGGGAAAAGGAAATAGATTATTGGAATATTCAGATGGGATTATTGGATAGTTTGACCAAAGCCAGAAAACTCAACCTTATGATTTGGGGTGATATGGGTTTGGCACCCTCTGAAGGTCCCGATGCTTGTAACGGTATTACATCTGAACGAGCCATAAAAATTCGGACGTCCATTCCAAAAGGTACCTGGGTGGCAGATTGGCATTATCTGAACAACGCAGATCCATCTGTTTATTTGCCTAATCTGAAGATTTGGAAAGAAAATGGGAATATCCCTCTGGCAAGTACCTGGTTTTATCCTCAAAACATCAAAGGTTTTGTATCCGCAGCACAAAAAGTGGGAGCTGGTGTGCTACAAACTACCTGGGCCGATTTTGAAAGCAGTGAATATAATATGTTGCAAAATATGGAACAATTTGGTGCCTATATTCTCGCACTCGATTACGCCTGGAGTGGTCGGAATGAAATGCCAGAAAAATTGCCATATCATCCTATTGAAAAGTGGGGGCAGCTTTATTATAATGATCCATTACCCATTTATTCAATGGCAGGTATGGATATCTTAAAGGATAAGAAGGGAACCTTAATCCAAAATTTCCGTTGGGAAAACAAAAAAGCTATATCTGTGAGCGGATTTTCTTTAGCTATTAAAACAGATAAAATTCTTCCAGAAGGAACGCCCGTCATCAAAATTTCATCCATGGATGAGGGTACCGAAAAAAGTATTTTATTAAGGTATGGGGTAGAAATAAGAGGAGAGCAGGATGAAAGGCCTATATTCGACCAAATTCCGGGGAAGGGAAAAAATTTATGGCACCATTTCTTGCCGGAATCCATTTCCCTAAATCAATTAACCATTGAAAGTATTCACCCACTTGTTCTTTTTAAAATGAATCAATTTCATTTTTTGAAATAACTAAACTATATACATCATGAAATTTTACCCTAACATTTTTATCTGTTTATTCCTTTCCAGCTATCTATACAGTCAGGATTCATTGGGTTTGATAACACCTGACAGACCAGGCTTTGGGGATGCTGTTTTTATAACGCCAAAAAAATATATTTTGGTCGAAACTGGATTTTGGATTGAAAATCAAAAAGAAGTCGGTTCCGTTATTCAAAATACCAGGGGAATAGGGCTTAATTCTACGCTATTTCGCTACGGTGTTTCAAAAAAAATGGAACTCAGATTTGATTATTCACTATGGCAGGAGAAATCAAATAATGAGGCATTTACAACAGGTTTTCAACCAGCAAGAGTTGGGTTTAAATATGCATTATTGGAAAATAAAGGGGCTATTCCTGCATTAACTATTATAGGTAGGACAGGATTTCCTTTTACTACCTCAAAGGTATTCAGGACTAAAAGCTTAAATCCAACTATAGAATTATCCTTTGCAAATCCATTGACTGATTGGTTGACGGTTTGCTATAACCTTGGGGCTGAATGGGACGGTGAAAATAAAAATCCTAATTATTACTATGCTCTTTCTCTAGAAATGGCTCTTTCTAATAAATTTGGTTCTTATATTCAAGGACATGGTGATTCTCAAAAAGTACAATTTGCAAGTGATTTTAATTATTTAAATCATTATTTTTTTGAGACTGGTCTTTTTTATTACCCAAAAAATAATATCCAATTGGATATTTCATCAGGAATAAGTTTAGGAACTGAAAATACCTACGCGTTTTTGACCCTTGGATTCTGTCTAAGATTACCAAATTAAAGGTATATTTGTTAAACTAATTTGTAACCCTTAATTTCTACTTAAATGAAACTTAAATATTTCTTTTTGAGTTGTTTCGCCCTCGTTTTTTATAACGCTTGCAAACAATCTGATGCTGCTTTTTTGCCTGAAACAGCCCCTGCCAATAATCCCGAAATTACGGTAACAACCGTCGTTACTGGTAATGATGTTATCTGGGGAATGGAACTTTTGCCCAATGGTGATTTGATTTACGGAGAAAAAAAGGGAAAAATTTATATTAAAAGAGGGGAACAGACTATTCCCCTTGAAGGTTTCCCAACCGTAAAAACTGGAGGTCAAGGTGGCTTCATGGATTTAAAGGCGCACCCGAATTATATTAAAAATGGCTGGATTTATGCCACTTTCACTTCCGCTGTCGCTGAAAAGGACTCAGAGGTGAAATTGGTTCGATTCAAAGTTAAAAATGATAAAATTCAGAACGTAGAGAATATTTTCGCTACCGGTGGCGGTAATACTTTTAATAATCACTACGGTAGCCGAATTGCCTTCGACAAAAATAATTATTTGTTCGTAAGTATTGGCGAAGGTGGCGGTTCTAGTTTAGGTGGCCCAAATTCTACCAATAAAAATGCCCAGGACACCAAGTTAAATTGGGGAAAAGTCCATAGGATGAAAGATAATGGTGACGTACCTTCAGATAATCCAGTACTTCCGGGAAATTCCAAGCCTACAACCATTTTTTCTTACGGACACAGGAATCCTCAGGGTTTGACATTGAATCCTCAAACAGGTGATATCTGGGAGACTGAACATGGTCCAAAAGGTGGCGATGAGATTAATATCATCTCTAAAGGGGAAAATTATGGCTGGCCAACCTATTCTATTGGCATTAATTATAATGGAACCACCGTTTCAAACGATCATAAGGCAGAAGGGATTAAAGAACCTATTTTTACCTGGACCCCTTCTATTGGTGTATGTGGTATCACTTTTATCAATTCCGAAAATTTCAAAGCGTGGAATGGTAATTTTTTGGCAACAGGCCTTGCTGGTCAAAAATTATATCGCTTTGTTATTAAAGACAATAAAATAGTTGAAGAAAATATCTGGATGGAAAAAATGGGGCGCTTTAGAAACGTTATCCAAGGTTCCGACGGAGCAATTTATATTTCTCTCGAAAGTCCGGGAAGAATTTTAAAGGTTACCGCTAAATAATCATTGGGGTAAAATATTTAGTTAAAAAGGGCTGTCTAAAAATGACAGCCCTTTTTTCGTTATATAGTGGTAAATGGAACAGAAAAGCTAAGATTTTCCCATTTGAAAACGAGTTCTCCTTCCTTTCTGGATTTTTCCCTCAATTCAAAGGTTAATCTTGGGGTTTCTTCACTCTTTGTTGGCGTAATGTCAACGCGTAAAACGTCGTCTTTTTGGGCATAATCGTCGGATAAATGTTGCTCATGGTTTGTATTGAGAATGAAAGTCCATTTTTCTTTCCCGGGAATGGTGAATAAACCGTAAATGCCTGCCTTAACGACCTGACCATTGATTTTTATATCACTACTTATTTCAAATTTATTGGCACTGTGGGCACCAGTAACCCAAACCTGATCAAAAGGGACCAATCCACCCCAAATAACTCTTCCTCTTACGCCTGGTGCATAGTAGTTTAATGTCAATTGGGTCTTTCCTACTTTTACAGTGGTTACCCGAGGAGTGCTTGCTTTTTTAAGATCCTCTTTAATTAGACCGGAATTTATGCTATCTGCATAGGTAAGCTTTACGTTTTTTGAGGATGTCTGACCGTAAGCCAAAACTTGCATAAAACAAGATAGGGATAAGGCAAAAATTAGTTTTTTCATTCATATTATTTTTTGAAGTTGAAAAAGGTGTACTCAAAATTAAGATAAATACCGTTAGGTGCTGATCTTAACATGTTACTAAACAAAGATTTCCGATAGGCCAGATCAATGCGGCTTTGACTGTTGACAATAAATTGAATGGCCGCCGTTCCGTCAATAAAGGTTTTACGGTTATCACTCAATGTTTGCCCCAAAAACTCAAACATTACATTGATGTTGGTCTGTTTGTAACTTTTATACGTTTTTGGATACATCAATCGTCCCCAGGACAACGAATAATTGATAGCTGTGTTATCCTGCGTTTCAGGGAAAACATAATTTGGATCGTTATTCGTTGCCTTCTCTAAACTTATGGAGCTGCTAATGGCCGTTTTGTGGACAAGCTTTGTAGCAATTAATCCGAGTTCAGCACCACTGTTGTGACCCATCGTTTCAATTTGTTCCTGGTGAATGTCTGCCCTGTTTTTACTCACCCGTCCGTAAGCGGCCAATCTGAAATGACTGTGTATGTCATCAGAGGAGAAAAAGCGGTATTTTAAAAATAAACTTCCTCCTTCTAAATATAACCTGTTGTTTCGGTTACTTAAAAAACTGGCCCCTCTGACCATGAGGTTTTTATTGATTCCATACGAAACCTCTGGCATTATATGATAATTGTAGCCGTCTTCTAAAAGTTCTTTAAAAAGGGATTGGGATAATCGAATATTGCTTGATCCTGCAGGCATATTGCTTGCAGGATCAGTTACAACGAACAATTCTTGTGCTCCTAAAAAAGAAATGATATAAAGAAGACCTACGCTCAATAGGTACTTCTTCATTTGTTTTCTATTTTATAGTGAAAAACATTAGGCTTTTTTTGTGCATAAGTTCCAACAGAAGCGAACGTTTTTAAGTACTTCTTATGTTCCTTTTGCGTTACATAGCCTTCATCGAAAATTTTGATTGAGATTTCTTCCTCATTTATGGGAGAGCTCTTACCTAAGGGTATAAATTGATTAGCGTTCCCTGAAATAACCGAACCAGGCACGGTTACTATCAATGATCCGATAAAAAAGCCTGCTTTTTCTATGTTTTCCTTAAATAAATTGGGGGCATATTTATTGTCAGGTTTAAGAAAAACGGTAAAAGTGTTGGTATTTAAATCGGTAAGGACACTATCTACACCAACGATGGTATTCAGCTGCTTATAAATCGCGTTGGAACACATGGAGCAAGTCAATCCCGTAGCTATGATTTCTGCCTTTTTCACCTGGGCAAATGTTGCGTTAGCTGTTAATATGCAACAGGCTAAGGTTATAAAAAATATATTTTTCATTGGTTAAATACAAGTTATCTCTTAATTGTCGAACAATTAAGGGAGATTAAAATAATAAAGGTTGAATAAAAAAATTAGATGCTAAGATATCTTTGGTGGCAACCAAATATCGGGATGGTTAGTATTAAAATAGCCGTTCAAATAATAGAACCTGGCTTTATTTGATATATCTGAATAGGTGTATATCGGGTTATTTACTCTTGGGGGAATGGTTTTTTGTATATCTGTAATAGGACAATGACACAGTGGGTCACCGCATTTACCTCCACATCCATTGTCTTCGCAGTCCTTTTTTTGATTTTCAATACAGCAAGGAGCGATGCCCTCTTCTATTTTGTTTTCTCTGATTTTGCAGCACATCATCTCCCGCTCCACAGGCAAACCTGGGAGAAATTGGTTGAAAAGGCTTATTAAAATGATAAAAAACATATTTTTCAAATCTTAATTCACAAATTTAAATGAAATTTAACTAAGAAGTTGAAAAAATCTAAAAATCGACCCCATCTTTACCCACAAATAATCTTACTGTTACCTCCCAAGGTGGGAATAACCTTTATTTGGGTGGTAATCCGATCCTTCAATTCTGAAACATGGCTAATGATGCCTATGCTTCGTCCTCGTTTGTATTGAATTTCCTCTAACATGGAGATGGCGCTTTCCAGGGTGGCTGGGTCTAAACTTCCAAAGCCTTCATCGATAAATAAATTACCCAATTCAGCCTTTCCCGATGCCAGATCACTCAATCCAAGAGCCATAGAAAGAGATACCAAAAAGGATTCGCCTCCTGATAGGGTGCTTTTAGCAGCCCGGCGGTTATTTCCCATATATTGATCTATCACATATAGATGGTTCATGTCTTCACCTTCCTGATGCATATCCAATAAATACCGCGCATTAATTAAAGCAAGATTGCTATTTGTCGCCTGTAATAATCTCTTCAAAGTCAATTCCTGGGCATATTCATTAAATCTTTTACCTTGTGCATCGCCTATCATATTGTTCAATAACTCAAAAGGCTTGATTTCCTTTTTCTTTTCTTCAAGGGCAATCAGCTCCTTTTTATACTTGTTTCGGGCTTGCTGGTCAGTCTCAATAATCTGTCCAATGCTGCCCTTTTTTGAGTGATGTCCTGAAATGGTATCTTCTAATATTTTCAAATCGTCGATGATTTGATCCAGTGCTATCTCTGTATGATCCTGTTGTCTCAAGATTTGCAGCTCTTTCTCGAAATTTGTTTTATTCGTATCCAGCGAAGTTTTCCGCTGGGATAATTCATCTTTTTTATGTCGAAGTCTGATTCTCTCATCAGACGAAAGATTGATACTTTCCAGCGCTTCAGGAGATAAAAATCCAGCGTCTCTAAGGTTTTGCAGAAAAAGGTCCTTCTGATTTGAAAATTCCATCCTAAGGGTCGCTGCCTCTTTCTGATTTTCAACTATTTGGTCGGTTAGAGAGGTTGAATCGGAGAGTAATTGCTGCATTTTTAATGTTTCCTCCCGGGATGTAGTCAAGGGTTCTTCAATATTAGGAAGTTCGCTTAAGGCTTGAGAAGCGGCCTGAAAAGAATCATTGGCGTCGGTAACCACGCTTATTCTGGCGTCTAGTTCCTTTTTTTCCTTCTCAGCACTAAGAATGGCAGTTTCAAGTAACTTACTTTGGACGTCCAGTTCCTTTTCCAATGGTCGGTATTCGTCCTCCAGTTTCTTATATTCCTCTTGTTTTTTCGACAGATCTTGCAGGAAAGGTTTTATATCATTAAAATCAAAAATATTTAAATTTTCACTGAAATAGGTAAGTATCTCCGCTTTTTTAGCATCAAGGTCATCAAATCGATTCAATTTATTCTGTTCACTTTGCCATTTGAGCTGGAGATCATCCAGTTTGTTTAATTCTGTTTTTAAGCCTTGTAACTGAATTTTCCTTGTGACGGTATCGTTGAGGGTCTGCTGTAAATTTTCGTGTGTTTGAGAAGGAGATTCAGCATGGGCTAAAAATTTTGCCGTTACAGGCTCATGGCTTAAAACATGGATTCTTTGTTCAATATCCAGTATTCTGCCTTCATTTCCTTCTTTTTTGGCTATTAGGGCAGTTATTTTTCTGTCTATTTCCACTTTTTTATCACTCGATATTTTAAGAGAAGATTGGTGCCACTCCCGTTTAGAAGCCATAACCTGATCGGATATACCTGTATGGCCCGGATGATGAACAGAACCGCATAAAGGACACGGTTCACCATCAACCAGATGTTCTCTCAGGACAGCCAGGTCCTTTTCCTTTGCAGCCAAAGTCAGTATTTTTTCGATTTCAGCTAGGGCATCTGTGTGTTGTTGTATTTCCTCTTCCACCAACTTGCGTTGATTATTTAAGGGAGGTAAGGATGCGTCGATATTTATATTTTCCTGAATCAAAAGTTTTGATTCTTTTTCAAAAGAAATGATATTTTCTAACTGAAAGAGTACTTGTCGTAGTTGACTTTCAAGGTCATGCACCTCAACGTAATCTTTTTCAATCTCATCCCGTTGACCCAATTTTCGGATCGCTTCTAATTGAAAAAACAGGTTTCTTTCTTCTTTTTCAATGATGTTTCTGGCATCTTCTAACTTAATATGAAGATCAATACCTAACTGTTGAAAAATGGAATTTCTATAATTTACTAAAGATTGGAAATATTGTTGTCCGATAGCTAACTTTTCAAATAAGGGGATATTCTCCTTAAAGGCCTCCATTTTTGCTCCAATCTCCTCTTTTTTTTCTCCTATTTGAATAATTAAGGCTGATTTGTCCGTCTTTTTCTTTTCTGCATCCAGATAATTTTGATGTGCTTTTTCTTTTTCGTTAAGGGCTGTTTGATAAGCATTATTCTTTTGGGCCTTATGATCAATGGCTGCTTGTATGGCTACTAGTTTTTGTGAAAGCTGCTCGATGAAATTATCTTTCGTCAGAGGAACACTTAACAGGTCAGACCAATAAGTTAATTTATCATGAATCTCTTTTCCTTTACTATCCAGGGAAATCTTATTTTCATTGATTTTATTATCCAATGAATGAATAGCATCTTCTTTCTGCTTTAGAGCTTCCCGGTCATTTAAAAGAGGATGGAAACTATCGTATCGTTCCAGTCGCTCCCTATTGGGTTGGGAAACCGTATTTTCCTGTTCCCACTGCATCAGATCAGTCTTCACATTCTCCAGTAATGAGGATTTAGTTACTATTTGCTCTTTAATTAATTTTAAGGCTGTTTTCTTCTTTTTTTCCTCATTAAAATGGTTCAATTCAGTTTCGAAGGTATTCAATTGATCTTTCAAATCACTTAACTCAGCATCGGAAAGCAGTTGGATATTTTTCAGTCCTTTTTCATCCTCTTCCATTTTAATTTTCAAGGCACTATATTTTTCATATACTTTTTTACCCACTTTTCTATAGACATCATCTCCCGTTATTTTCTCCATTAAGGTATATCTTTCCTCTTTATTTGCATTTAGTAAGGCAGAAAATTGACCTTGAGCCAGCAGTACACTTCGGGTAAACTGGACAAAATCGAGGGAAGTGATTTGGGTGTTTCTGGCGGGTACTTTGGTATTGGTCTCTAAAAGAACCCATTCATTTTTGTCTTTGTCAAACGTCGATAATTCTTGTTTTCTTTCATTCAGATTATTATTCCTGTTATAGGCGATAGACCATTGGCTTTTATACAGATCCTTGCCCTGGGTATATTCGACACTAACCAAAGCCTCGGTAGCCCCTTTGCTGATTAACGCCCCAGATTTTAAAAGTAAACCACTGGTAATACTTTGATCCAGGCGGGGCGATGCATTGTAAAGTGCAAGACAAATGGCATCCAGAATAGTACTTTTACCTGAACCGGTAGGTCCTGTTATGGCAAATAAAGTGCTGTTAGCCAAAGGTTGTTTATTAAAATCTATAGGATGATCGCCTGCCAGTGAATTCAGGTTTCGGATGAATATTTTTTGGATTTTCATAAAATTAATTTTCAGCTTGTACTTCTTCCATGATTAAATTAAAGATCGTCAGGCAGGCTTCCTTATCTTCTTTTATTAGGGTGTTTGATTGTAAAATATTTTGGAAAACCTCGGCAGGTTTTATATCGGCTAAGGTTAAAACATCTGTTAAACTGGAAAGGGAAGCCAGGCTATTCTTGAAGGCATATCTGTAATTCGCAATACGTAAATCCTCTTTTTTCTCCATCGCTACCTGGTCTATAAACGCAGATATGTCTCTTCCAATAGCTGGATTATAATCTTCTTCAATAATGACAATATCTATTAACAGGGGTAATAATTTATCATTCGACAGATGGTTAATTTCATTTTTGACCGATAAAAAGTCTCCTTCGACCCTTTTAAGTTCGCGAAATACAGGAATTTTAATGGATTCACTTTTTATTTCTTTTCCATCAATGGTCAGTAAGCGAACGATTTTTTGTTGTTTTCTTTCAGAAAAACTGAGGGCTATGGGTGAGCCACTGTACCAGATATGGTTCGATCCCTGCACATTTTGAGGTAAATGGATATGACCCAGGGCTACGTAGGCAAAATATTCTATGGGAAAACACTGGGCATCAACACTACCCAGATTACCTATCTGTATCTGGCGTTCTGAATCTGAAACGGAGACACCACTGGCAAATAAATGGCCCATGGCAATGACGGGAATCCCTTTTTCATGATATTCTTCTGATGCTAAGGCTACTTGTTGATAGTAAGCTTTTATGCCATTTCTAACCGCTTGCTCTACCGATTCAGTGGATGCATCTAATCCTGGTGTTCGAATATCCTGATCCTTTAAATAAGGAACAGCGGCAACAACTACCGTTGGCTCGATTTCATCATTTATTGAAATAGGTATAAGGAGATTTTCTGTTTCAGTCGGCGCATGGCCAACTACGTGAATGTTTAGATATTGTAAAATTTCCTTTGGCGCTTCAAGCATTGCGGCAGAATCATGATTTCCTGCTGTAATGATTATCTTCTTGATACCTAAGGGAATAAGTTGAGCCAAAAATTGATAATATTGTTGTCTGGCGTAAGTGGGAGGGTTTGCCTTGTCAAAAATATCGCCTGCAATGAGAAGGGCGTCCGGCATATATTCAGGAATGCAAGTGTTGAGTAGCCAGGAAATAAATAATCGATGGTCTTCTTCTAAGGATTCGTTATATAGATTTATTCCTAAATGCCAGTCGGCTGTATGTAATATTTTCATTTTTAAGCTAAATTAAACAAAAAAACCACCGGAACTTTTATTTCCGATGGTTTTTTCAAAACGTAGTTTAAAAACTA
>Ga0247844_1004242_pt1 | contig 19691 bp, 7 predicted proteins | sample LaCtaG_FD_192421 | JGI IMG/M metagenome (GOLD analysis project Ga0247844, IMG submission 192421) | Freshwater microbial communities from meromictic Lake La Cruz, Castile-La Mancha, Spain - LaCruzMarch201714.5m_1 | ecosystem: Environmental > Aquatic > Freshwater > Lake | place: Spain: Castile-La... | reverse complement strand
TCACTAATGGTGGCCTTTCGTTTGAGTGGGTTTGTTGCTTCGTAACCACACTCTCACCCAGGCAGAAGGCCGCCGCCAGCTCCTGCCACACCTCGCTTCAGCCGTTGTTTATGAAACTACGGGGTTACCCCTCGCGTCGTGATATTCGCCCAGTGAATCGCCTTCAAAGTGGTGTGCTGCAGAAACCGTCGCGCATGTGATTCGAAGTTGTTGTTCTCATCGGCAAGCGCTGTCAATTTGAAGGCAACATTGGGGGCCAAAATGCGCATCTTCTGGTCGTGCAAGTGTCCTTTGACTCCCATGACGGGCAGCGGCAGAAGAACCCGCTCCTCGCCACCGAGGAAATGCGTGAGGGCCTCCTCGTAAAGTCCGATTTCAAGCCCGGAACCCCAGTCTCGGACCATCGCCATCAGTTGTTCATGGAAGAACTCACCGCCCGGCATCGAGAGTTCAAAATAACTCGTCTCCACGGATGGGTTTCGCAGTTCTTCCAGCCGCAGGTGGCAGTTCACAAATTCATCACCGACTCGCTCGGGCCGGACGTTGATGATCTTGCCGTGCGGGAGGTCGAAGAGGAGCAGGTAGTTGATGGTTTGACCCCGATGGCGCGGCACAATGGCCTCGGCAGCTTTGAACTCAAAAATGCCGCGCTTGTGGGCCAGGACGTCGAGTTTGTAGGGCTTCGAGAAGGTGCCGTGGGTGACGGTGACGGGTAACTCCAATTCCATGCCGGGGATTCGGTCGGCGAGTTCGCGTTTATAGACGGCATCGTCGAAGAAGCGGCCAAACTCGTTGTGGATGTCATACACGCAGTTCATCACGTCGTAGGCGATCTGACCGAACTCGGATTGAGTCGGGCGGATGGTCTCGGTGGTGCGGATGATGGGCATAAGCTTGCAGTTGGAAGGCAAAAAGATGGATAGGCAGAAATATAGAATCCATCTTTCTGCCTTAACTCACGACCCCTTTCACCACATGCCCATAAACATCGGTGAGCCGGAAATCACGCCCCGCATACCGATACGTCAGCCGTTCATGATCGAAGCCGAGCAGATGCAGGATCGTCGCGTGCAGATCATGGACCTCGACTTTGTCTTCCACCGCCAGCGCTCCGAAATCATCGGTGGAACCATAGACGGTGCCCGGCTTGACGCCGCCGCCGGCCATCCAGACGGTGAAACCACCCGCATTGTGATCGCGGCCGATGCCTTTCTTCTTCGCCACGTCGTTGTTGTCGCTCGTCGGCGTGCGGCCGAACTCGCCGCCCCAGAGGATGAGCGTGTCTTTGAGCATGTCGCGCTGCTTCAAATCGGTGAGCAGGGCGTGCAGCGGCTGATCGGCGGCGGTGCAGAGGTCGCGGTGGCGCTCGTCGTTCAAGTCGTGCGTATCCCAGTCGTTGTGATAGACCTGCACGAAGCGCACGCCGCGCTCGACGAGACGACGAGCGAGCAGGAGCTGGCGGCCTTGCTCGGTGTCGCCATAGAGGTCGCGGATGTCCTTGGGCTCGCGGGTGAGGTCGAAGGCATCGGTGGCCTCGATTTGCATGCGGAAGGCGGTTTCAAAGGCGCTGACACGGCCTTCGAGCAAGGCGTCGCCGGGATGCTTTTGCAGGAAGTCGTCGTGCATGGCGCGCATGAGATCGAGCTGGCGGCGTTGCTCACGCAGGGAGGTGGTGCCGCTGCGAATGTGCTCGATCATCTTCGTCACCGCCGGGTCTTTCGTCGGAATGCCCGTGCCGCCGCAATGCGCGGGCAGGAAAGCATTGCTCCACTGCTTGTCACCGCTGCTGGTGGTGCCGTTCGGTGAGAGCGAGACAAAGCCAGGCAAATTTTGATTTTCGGAGCCGAGGCCATACACGGTCCATGAGCCGACGCTGGGCCGCACGCTGGCGAACTCGCCCGTGTTCATCACGAGTTGCGCGGGTTCATGCACGCTGGTCTTGGTGTGCATGGAGCGGATGACGCAAAGGTTGTCGGCGTGCGTGGCGAGCTTTGGGAAAAGCTCGCTTACCTCCAGCCCGCTCTGGCCGTGCTTGCTGAACTTGAAGGGAGAACGCTGGAGCTTGCCGCTGAGCCGTCCCATGCCAGACGCGACTTCACCGGCGGCCTTTTGGTAATCCTTCATCACCTCATCGGCCATTTTGCCGTGATATTTCTCCAGCGCGGGCTTCGGATCGAACGTGTCCACCTGCGAAGGCCCGCCCACGCAGAAGATGTGGATCACCCGCTTCGCTTTTGGCGCGAAATGCGGCTTTTTTGGTGCCAGCGGCGACAGAGCCGGACACTCCGCCGCCATGCCGAGGTCCTGCATCATTGAAGCCAAACCAAGGCCGCCGAGGCCAAAGGCGCTGCGCGTGAGAAAATCACGACGCGTTGTGATGGGACGGTAGTTGGAGCAGAGACGGGGATTCATGGGATTGCAATACGTGTTGGACCGAGTCATCTCGCTTCATGGCTGGAACAATCTTCCTAACGTCTTTTAGCCGGAGACTAAAGGTGACGGTCAACGTTTGAAATTTACCGTCAGAATCCGAGAACACCTGCTCGTCGGACATGTCTGGACAGCCTGTGCGGTCAGCGTTCGCACGGTGCGCACCCTGATCCAGATGGCTCAGTGGATGGTGCTGAGCCGCACGCGTTGCCTGCCTTGGCAAGGATCAAGGCTTGCCAAAATAATAGGCAGCCAGCCAGGATTCCACGCGAGTGCGCTCCTCCGGGGTCAGAGCACGGTGGTAGATCAAGATGTCGAGCAACTCCCCGTTGAACCAGCAATTGGGCACGTCCAGCAGCCGGGTCGGGCTGCCGATGGAAAAGCAATCCTCCCTGAGCTGGGCATTTTTAACATTCTTCAACATCCGTCCTTCGGTGGTGATGCCCTCGGCGGACCGGCAGAAAAGCTGAGCCTGACCGGCCTGCGTATCCCACACGGCGGAGACGATGCAAAACTGCCCATGGTGGCCGCTGACAGGTGGCACCGGCGTGCTGCTGGCCCCCAAGATGGCATCGAAGGTGCCATCGTCATTCACATAAATGGAGATCACATTGGGGGTGTTGCTTTCGGCTTTTGGGGTGCCGTCCACAGCTGCCGCGACTCTGACTGTCCGCCCTCGCAGACCTGGCACCGGTCGGCATCGCAACACCTGAATGAGGGTGATGCCCGGCAAGCCTGGAGAGGTGGCCGAGGGTGGTTTTGCCGGTCCCGAATACCCCCACAGATTTTTGCGACGGTGAAAGGTGATCGCCGGAAAAGCACGCTGCGTGGGTGGAATGCGGACGACCTTTAACTCCGGCAGCATGCTAGTCGTTTTTGGGTCAGCATTCCCATCCAAGCTGAGGCTGCCGCCGAGGTCCGTCGTGTCCTGCCAGCGATAGACTGGCTCACCAGGCGCAGCGCTGACCAGCACCGGCTCACCGCCGTCCATACGCTGGGTCAGGACCTGGGCACCTGCGGACAAATGGCACACGAGGCTGTCTGCCAGCGGTGGAGCGGCACGCTCATGGCGCGGCACCGTGCTTGTTTGGATGGCATCTGGAATGGGATCAAACTGCGGCTCTGCCACGATTGGCAAGGAGGCTTTGACGGCGGGCTTCGCAGCCACGCTTGGCGGCTTGGGCGGGCTTTTTTTGCCCGTAAGGTTGAACCCGATCACGGCAACGATGAGCAGGATCCCGGCACCGATCCCCAGATGCAGCGGGGTGATTTTTTGGGCGAACGGCTTGGCCGTCACCGGCCTGGCAACGGCCAGCGGGGCGGACCTCGCCCTGGGAGCCGACCGCGCTGGTGGCTGCGGCGTGACTGGGATGACAGGCACGGATGAGGACCCTGGCTGGGCGTGGACCGGCATGTAGCCCTGGGTATAGCCCGGAACCGGCGGCGGTGCATAGCCATAGGTGGGCACGACATACGGATGAAACATTCCCGGCAGCGCCGCAGGTGCCGGTGACGCGGCGCTGGGCTGCAAGCCGTGGATGCCCAGCTCGTACTGCTTGCGGGCCGCCTTGGCATGGCGCGGGCGCGTCTCGCCGTTGCTCGCCAGCAGTCCCATCACCCAGGACGCGGCCCAAAACTGCACCTGCTGCGCCACGCTGCTCAGCGGCGTGACATCGCTCTGGAGGTGGGCGTTTTTCATCAGTTCCAAGGTCCGCGCAGAGAATGCAGGACGCCCCGCCAGGGCTTCGTAAAAAATGCAGCCGAGGGCGTACACATCGGTGCGCCGCCCCACGGGCTCTTGCCGCCAGTATTCCGGCGCCAGGCAGCGATAGCGGGCGGGATCAGCGTCGGTGCTGGGCATGTGGGGCACATGGCCGAGACCGATGTGCCCGATGCGCACCACCAGCCGCTCGTCCGCCGTCCTGGTCACCCGAACGGCCTCTGGCCGCAGAGCCAGATGAGGCAGGCCTTTCTCATGCAGCACGTTCAGTGCGTTGAGAGCCTGGATCACGAGCTGATCAAACTCCGACACCGTCAGCGGCCCGCTTTGCAGCAGCTCAGACAAGGGCTGGCCCAGGCACATCGTCGATCACGGCAAACAGGCCTTCCTCATCCACCCCGGCCTCAAGAATGGGTTCAAGGTGCGGATGCTGAGCCTGGATCACCGTCTCCAGCACCTCTCGCAGCCGCCCTGATGCCTCGCCGCTCACATCGTAGCGGCGCAATCAGACTTCCCGTTCCGACTCACGATCATGGACCCGGAACAGGCGCACAGGACCCTCCGTGGGCAGGGCTTCGAGGATCTTAAAACGAGGTTTCATCGCATAGTGTCGAGGATGAGCCTGATCCCAGGCGTCTGAGTGCCGAGACCCACTTGGAGCATGGCCAGCGCGCTTGGACGTGCCAAACCACTGCCGCACCACGATCCATGACCCGCGCGGTCCAGGTGAGCGCGAAGCGAGAGACAAGGGCAGGAGCAGTGTGCATGACAGCCTAGCGCTTGCGCCGCCGCAGGAGCAGGAAGCCACAGCCTACGCCGAGCAGGAGCGCGCGGCTGGGTTCGGGGACGACCAGAGCAATGTTGCCGTTGGTGGTGAATTGGCTGATGTCCCAGACGAAGCCGGAGCCGCTGATGTTGGGAAGATCGAGCCCAGTGGCTTCATCACTATCTCCGGTCAGGAGTCCGGTGTAGGTGTAGCGGCTGGCAAAGGTGGGCGCTGCACTCAGGCCGGTCCAGTCCAGGAGGTTAAACATCTCCGTTGCGGTAGGGGTGAAGGATGCCGGACCGATGGTCAGGTTGCCGTTGAAGAGCAGCGAGTTGCTGCCGGTGCCCAAGAAATTGAGCAGGTCCGAGGTGCCTCCGGGATTGATACCGAGCACGACGGTGCTACCACTCTGGAAATCGAAGCTGCCGGAGCCTGAGACGGGCGTAAAGGTCAGCGTGCCGTAGTTGCTCTGCGCGGTGCCATCTCCCACATGGATGGTGGAGCCGCTCTGTGCGCTGAAGCTGGAGCCTTGCACAACTCCCGTGCCGAGGATAACGCCTGTGGTTTGGACCGTGACGGCCCCCGTGCCGGTGCTGCCCGTGCCAGCATTGCCGACCTGAAGAGAGCCTGCAATGACAGTCGTGGTGCCGGTATAGGTGTTCGCGCCGGTGAGCGTCAGCGTGTTGGTGCTTACGCTCCCCAAAGTCAGGCTGCCGCCCCCTGCAATACCCCCCGCGTAAGTGCCATTGGCGGTTTGATTGACGGTGAAATTGCGGCTGGTTTGGGTGTTGATCGTAGCGGTGTTAGTACCACTACTCGGCGTGGCGAGCGTTCCGCTGAGGGAGCCAACGGTGGTGTCCACGGCGGTGGCGAGATTGAGGACGACGGCGGTACCTGCGCCTGTGTTGGGGTTGTTCGCCGCCAGAGCGCCTGTCGTTGCCCCCAGCGTGCCACCGGTGCCGACCGTCAAAGTGCCCGCATTCACGATCGTGCCCCCACTGTAAGTGTTCGCGCCGGTGAGGGTGAGCGTGCCCGCGCCGACTTTGATGAGGCCGCCTGAGGTATTTGCCATCAGCCCAGATGCCGTGACGGATGCAGCGACGCCGCTTGTTCCCAGGCCGCCGACGAGATTCACCGTAGGCGTGGCGGTGTAATTAACGCCGGGATTGGTCAGCACGACACTCGTCAATTGGCCGTAGGTAAGGCTGGAGGGGTCCGTGTCAATCGTGGCGTAACCGGTGGCCCCGGTTCCCGTGCTGTCTCCGGCCCCTCTCACAATCTCCACATAAGGTGCGCCGATGTAGCCGCTGCCGACACCGCCTAGGCTGAGTGCGCTAACGCCGCTGCTCCCAACGGGAGAAAGCAGGTTGGAAGCGATCGTCACACTCCGGCCATTCGTGTCGATGACTGCACCACCGCTAAACGTACCGAACGCTCCGTTCACATAAGTGGTGAGGCGAGCGCTTGATGGGATGAACGTTGCGGAATCGACTGACCCCGCCCGCAAAGTGCCGCCGTTGAAGTTGATGGTGGCGTTGGATATGGCCGTGACGGTCACGTTGTTGGTAATCAGTGTGCCACCGCCTAGATTGAGAATGCCGGTTGAGATCTCGGTTCCCGTCCCCAACTGTCCAAACGAAACGCTGCGCCCGGTGTTATCCACGCTGCCTCCAGCCATGTTCATCACAGTGGTGCCCGAGAGGTTGTAGGCAATCGCAAGGTTCTGCGAAGCGGCGTTGTGCAGCACGCTTCCTCCTGTCACGGTGAACTCCGTGCGCAGGTTACTCAAGATAATGTATTCGCTGCTTGTCAGCGTGCCACCCGATACCTGCAGGACCCCCGTGCCGGTGGAGCTGTTGTAGAGGCTGACGCGGTTCGCAGCAAACGACCCGTTAGAAATGAGAAGCGAGCCGTAACCGCCCGAGCCGACACTGATGCCAGAGGTGGTAACGGCGGTGTCGGTGGTGTTGACCGAGCCGCCGCGGATCACCAGACTGCCCACACCTCCAGCAGTGCCACCCACGCTGATCGTGTCGGAGGTGAGACTGCCGCCCGTCGGCACCTCCACCAGCCCGAACGTGCTCGCCGTGTTTCCAATGGCGGTAGCGCCACCCGCACCGGTGGGGCTGTTGTTGACCGAACCGGTGATCCGTAGGCCACCGCCCTGGACGGTGGTGATCCCGGTATATGTGCTGGCACCGCCCAGCGTCAGAGTGCCGGTGCCCACCTTGGTCAGGCCTAGGGTTCCCACGCCGCCATTGACCATGGCACCGCTGAAGGCTGTGCTCGCATTGCTGCCACCCACGGTCAGGGTCGCTGCCGTGCTCGCGTGGTTGTTCTGAACCGTGCCGCCAGTGCCAGCTAGAGAGCGGACGGTGTTACTAAAGCCATTCAAGCGCAGGATGCCGGTGCCGTTGACGGTGAAATCCGAGTTCGTGCTGAAGCTGTTGGTTGCGCCTCCCTGGAGAATGCCCCCGTTGCTGACCGTCGTTGAACCGCTGTAGGTGTTGAGTCCCGTCGCCGCGGTCACGCTGACCACCCCTGTGCCACCGGAATTGTTGATGGCAAGGGCTGCTCCGGCACCGCCGATGATGGCACCGTTGAGAGTGAGGGATGAGCCGTTCGCTCCAGACCCATTGACGCTCCAAGTTTGGGCTGCGCCTAAAACGACGGGCGCAGAGATCGTTACAGCACCCGCATTGGCGGCAACACTCATTCCAGCCGTCTGGATCGTCAGGCTATTGGCTGCGGGGGCACCAGCATTGATGTTCCAGGCGGTGACACCGCTGGGGTTCGCCGTGAATTGCAAGCCGGCGACATTAAAGTTGGTGTCAAGCGTGGTGGTGAACGAGGTGCCGGGTAACGTGGTGGAGTTAGTGCTGCCAAAGATCACCGAGGTGGCAGGTCCTGGGATGTAGGTGCCGTCGTTAGTGCCAGCAAGATTGGTGGTGAAGTTGGTCAGGCCGCTGATGTTGGTGGCCCAACTGCCGGTGGCCTGTGTGTTGTTCCAGTAGAGGTCGCCGACGACCGCCGCACCACTGGTGTAGATGACGTTGGTGTCGCTGATCATGCTCAAGCTGCCGGGCGTATATCCAGCGGGGTGGCTGCCCAGGATGTAGTTGCTAAGCGAGCCCAGGCCTCCTGGAGCCACGAGCAGGTTGTAGGCGGTGTTGTCGAGGAGGCCGGCGACACTGCTGAGGTTGATCCTGATGGTGTTGGCGATGCTTGCGGCGGCACTGCTGGTGAGCGTGTCGGAGCTGGCACCCAGCTCCAGGCTGAGGGTTGCGGTGCCAGAGCCCGAGCCCAAATCCAGGGTACTCAGACTCGATAGCGGCGTGCCCACGCCATCGAGGAAGCTCAGGAACGCCCCCGCTCCCACGGTCACGCTATTGATGGAGGCCGGGGCGCTGATGAGACCGTTGAGGTTGAGATTGCTGCCGACGCCGGTGGAACTCAACGCGGAGGTGCCGTTGAGTGGCGAGGCGATCGTCAGCGTGCCGCCAGTCACATTGGTCGAGCCGGTGTAGGTGAGCGTCTGGCCGCTGGCAATGGTGGCTGTGCCCGTGCCAATCTTGGTCAGCGAGAGCGCACCGCTGATGGTAGCCGCTCCACCTCCTGTGCTATTGATTGCTACGGCCGCGTTGTTCGCCCCGAAGGTAAGCGAAGCAGCGCCGACCGCCGTGTTGGTGATCACGGCATTGCCTGCCGAGGTTGCGGTGAGACCGTTGATCGTCTCGCTCCGGCCATTCAGGTCAAACGTGGCGGTAACCGTGGCGGCTGGGTCGATGACCACGTTGCCCCTGCCTATGCTGAAGGACAGCGGCGTGGTGATGTCGATGCTCTGTGAGTTATTCGAGACAAACGCAGTCGCACTGGTAATCGAGGCTATGGTGGAGTTGGCGGCGACCCCCGTTCCCGTAAAGGTCATTCCCGGATACAATCCCGCCGTAGGAGCCGTCACCGTCGTAGAAGCCGCCGAGGCTACCGTAGTGGTAGCCGCTGCGGAGATCGAGCCATCAGGAATGACCTCATTGGCTCCCAGCTTGAGCGTACCGCTGGAGATCCTGGTGTTTCCCAAATAGGCGTTGCCAGTGCTACCCAATGTCAGGCTTCCTGTGCCGGCATAAACGACGCCCATCAGGCCAGCGGCGGTGTTGCCCGTGATTCCTGGATTTTGACTGATGGCTCCATTGATGATCGTGTCGCCCGAACCATCCATCGTGACACCACCGCTGACGCTGCTGGTCACAGTGTTATATATGTAGGTGCCATTCAGGGTCAGAGTCTTGCCACTAACGATGTTGTTGCGCAGAAAGCGGCCCGTACTCGTCGTGGTACCATCCAACCAGTTGCCAGTGAAAGTGAGGCTGTTCTCGCCCACGAATGCCGCAATGCTGGTGTTGGTTCCCGAAAAAGCGACCGCATTGCTAATCGTGCGATCAGCACCGGAAGCAAAGAGGGTGCCAGCGGTGATGCTCAGCGTGCCGGGTATGCCCCCGAAGCCGCCAAAGGCCGAATCACTTCCGGCACCTAAAAAACCCCCGCTGTTGAGGACGGTGCCGCCAGTGTAACCGTTGTTGCCGGAGAGAATCCAGGTCCCCGCCGAGTCGCGCGTGATGCTCAAGACACCCCCTCCACCATCGTTGTTGAGATTGCTGGTGATCTCGTTGGCGAAGCTGCTGACGCCCCGCAGTTGCAGGGTTTTAGCGCCCGTCGGAGTGATTGCGACGTTGTTATTGACGTTCGTCAGCACCAAGGGGCCGGAGCCATCCGCGACGATTTGCGAGGTATTCGCTTGGCCGGTCAATCCAATGAATCGGTTGCTGACTTCCCCAGCGCCCACATAGACAAGTGACCCACCCGTCGTGGTCGCGTTCCCAAGGATGACGCCTTGGGTAATCAAATCGACATCGGTTCCCGCGCTGCCAACACTAGTGCCACCGCTCCCTGTGCTTCTGCCCAGCGAGTTCACCACCAGCGTGCCCGCCTGCACTGACGATGGACCGTTGTAGGTGTTGGCTTCGAGGAGCTGAAGGATGCCGGTGCCTGTCTTGGTGAGACCCGCCGTGCCGGTGCTATTGCTGATGACACCCGTGATGGTGGCGAAATCGGTGAACGTGCTGGTGTTGTCATCCACCTGAATGGTCCGAGTCGCGCCGTTGAGATTGATGGCGTTGCGGAACTCGACTTCGGCCAACGAGTAAATGGAACTCAACTGGAGAGGTGCCGTGGTCGTGCCCGCCGTGCCCATAAAGCCTCCGCTATTCCACGTCAGGGCAGTGGGGCTTCCTGGGGAGGCCGCCAGTTCCAGAGCCACAACGAGCTTGCTATCGGAAGCTGCAAAGCCTGATGCACCCGTAGTCAGTCCTGTCGCCCAAGAAACCGTGTTGTTAGCAGCAGCAGCGGAAGCCACAATGTTCCGAGTGAAGTTGCCGCTGCTCACAAGCACACCCCCCGTGGTCGTGCCACCAAGAATCAAACCACTCGCTGTCGGCAATGTCGAACCACTGACCGCTTGGAGGTATCCGGCTGTCGTGGCAGTTGCTCCCGTGCCGGAAATGGTCGTGATGCCAGTGTAGGTATTCGCGCCTCCGAGGATCCACAACCCAGCACCTGTTTTATTTAAGCTCGTAATGTTTGCAACCGTTCCACTGTCTGTGATCGCCAGATTGATGAGGTTATCACCCGTGGAGCTACCACCAAGAGTCAGCGTTTGCGGTCCCGTGACGCCGAAGGTGATGGCATTCGCCTTGTTGAAGATCAGTGTGGAGTTGTTCGCTGAATTGTTCGTGATGGTCGCCCCGGTGCCAGACATCGTGAAGAGACGGTCAATGCTGACCGAAGTGTTGCCGATGTAGGCGAGGCCTCCCGTAGTGCCAGTGAAGACCAAACTGGCGGCGTTGTTGGCATCATTCACAGCGGTCTGAATACCCCTGCCAATGCCGCTGTTCATGCCGTAGTTGGCCAAGGTCGAAACGGAAACGATTCCAGTGGACCCGATGGTAGTGACACCAGTGTAAGTATTCAAGCCGCTCCAGGTCTGGCCGCCTGTGCCTGATTTTGTGATGTTGAGCACCCCCGTCCCATTCTGAATCACGCCTGAAAAAATGCCTGTGCCATTACCTCCACCCACTGTGATGGTGGCGGCTGCACCATTGTTGGTGATGGTTCCCGCCCCATTGAACTGGCCAATCGAGGGGCCTGTGTTCACGCCGTTGATGTCGAAAATCGCACCTTGGCGGACCGCCAATCCCACACTAGAGCCACTCAAAACCGCAGATCCAGAAAGCTGAAGCGTACCCTCATTGACCGTGGTGTATCCAGTCTGCAGGTTCGCAGCGGTCAGGATTAGAGTGCCCAGTCCGGTCTTAGTTAACCCGCCAGTTGTCGTCGCCGTGATCGGTGCGCTAAGAGTGAGGGTATCCCCGGCAAGATTGGTGCGGATTACCAAGTCTCCCGTGCCGCCAGAGGTGATGCCAGCAGATCCGTTGATCAAGGCCGTGCCGCCATTGAGCAGAATGCCGCCCGCGCCGTTGGCCGCGCTCTGGATGGTAACGAGCGCATTCGCCGTGAGAGTGGTGTTGGCGGTGAGTTTGAGGCTGTTGATGGTTGCGGCAATCGCTTGCGTGACCACGCCAGAAGTGCCGCTGTCAGAGATCAATTGGTTGCTCGAGTTCAGAGTCAGCGTGCCGGAGAGTGCGACGTTATTGAATCCTGCGTCCGTGCCATAGACCGGTGCGCGAAGCGTTGCATTCGAGGTGGCGGGAGCGTAGGCAAAATCTGCTCCATTGAAATAGGAGAAGCCATTGAGCAGACCAATGGCGGGGACGCTGGCGATGACCACACTTCCTGTGCCGGGGGTGAAATTCACCGTGCCGGCGGCGATGCCACCCGTGGTACTGCCAGAGGGCCGTGTAAAGGTCAGCGACGTCGCGCCCGCATAGGTTTGAGACGCACTGGCGACAAATTGAGTGCTATTCGTAATACTGACGATGGTCGCCGCAGCGCTCCCCCCATTGATCACCATCCCTGGAACGAGCCCAGAAGTGCTGGCGACGGTTACTGTGGTGGATGCAGCCTGGCTACTCGCAGTCTGCGCCGCGCCGATGGAGGCGAAGCTCAAGGTGCCCGCCGCCCCAGAAACGGAGACGGTATTGGCACCGGCAACAATATTTAGAGGACCAACGATTTCAGTGCCGGAGGCGGCGTTCAGCTCCAGTGTGCCGCCCGCGCCTAGCGTCACCGCGTTGCCCCCAAAACCCACCGCTGTCGTGTCAGCCAGCGATGTCGCCGTGTTGAGCCGTAACCTGCCGCCTGTGATGACGGTGCTTCCTGTGTTTGTATTGGTTCCTCCCAAGACCCAGGTGCCGGAATCGGCCTTGACGATCGAGGTGATATTCGTTGCCGAGTTATTGACTATTGCCCCGTTGATCGCGTTGAGCTGCTGGCTCGTGCCGCCAAGAGTCAGGGTCTTGCTGCCAGCGCCGCCAGCTGTGAACGCTGCCGTGAGGATCACCGGGGCGGCGATGGTCTGGTTGGCGTTGATCGTCGCGCCACCCGTGGTGCCTGCCAAGTTGATCACTCGGGTGGCTGCGGCGGTGAGGCCTGCCTCCGTCGAAGGCGTCGAGGTGCCGATGCTCAGCGTCCCAGCAGCGGTCGTGGCACCGAGGTTGATGACCTGGGTGGAAGCCAATGTCAGTGAGCGGAAGTCGGTGATGGCCAAGGTGCCAGCGCTGACGGTGGTGGGACTTACAAAGGTGGAAGCCACGCCGCTAATGGTCAGTGTGCCGGTACCGGACTTGGTGAATTGATTTGTCGTATTTGCTGCGGTGGCCGTGATGCCCGTGTTGAACTGGATATCGCCCGTGGCGTTGACGGTCAAGGTGTTCGCCGCGACCGTCTGCCCCCAGACGTTGCCGATGAAGGTCACTAGGCCGTTGCCGCTGTTGGTGATGCCGAGGGTAGTGGCACTTGAGGCGGGTGTGATTGTCGAAGCGATAAAGGTCGTATTATAACCGTTGCGCGAGTTGAAGGTGGCAACCGTGTTGGCGTTGCCGATGAAGTTTCCAAAGGTGGCGGTGCCATTGATCGCAGAGCTGCCCATGGCATGGTCCACAAACAGCGTGGAAGCGGCGCGCGAGGCAAGGCCCCTGGTGCTGGCATCGAAGGTATCGGCACGAATTTCGAAGACGCCACCATTGAGATCGAAAGCGCTGTTGAGACCCGTGTTCACGTTTGTGCCAAGAGCCAGCGGATCTGTTACCCTCACGGAGCCGGCGGTCACGCGGATCGTACCCGAAAAACCCGACGCGGACGTGGGCGCTAAGATGAGGGTACCACCCCCAGTCTTGTTGATGCTGCCTGTCCCAGAGAGGATGCCATTGATCCGATATCCGCCGATGCTGCCATTCGATCCGAGGGTCGTAAAATTAGTTACCGGCGTGCCGCCGACTGAGAGATTCGAAAGCGTCAAAACCCCGAAACCGGAAACGGCTCCAGTCGCAGAGCTTCCAAGCGGAGTTGGCGAGGTGGTGAGCTGACCGGAGATGGTGTTATTTCCCAGGCTGATCAATGCCGAACCACTGTTAGCAGGAGCAGAGTTGGCATAACCGACCGCACCGCCCGTCATGGTCAGATTGCGGGCAGCCGCAAGAGTGAGGCCTGTGGCGTATCCAGCAGCGGACGTGCTGCCAGCAAGAAGGAGAGTGCCGCCAGATAGTCCAGCTCTCTGCACACCATTGATCGCCACCGCATTGGCGATGTTGCCGAGCTGGCCGTCGCTCGTAATCACAAGCGTCCCGCCGCTGATCGTGGTGGTTCCGGTGTAACTGTTGGAAGAATTCGTGAGCCTGACCGCGCCGCGCCCGGATGAGTCTGTTCCAGCGATCGTCAGCCCGTTCGCACCGACGAGCTGGGAGGCGATGGTGGTGTCGGTGCCAAGTTCCGCTGTGATAGTACCCGAGCCTGCTAGGGCAAGGGTGCTGCCAGTAAGCGTATAACCAGTGGCCCTGAACCGAAGCGCGCCCGCCGTGATGGGAGCACCTAAGGTGACGACGCCAGCGGAACCCCAGAACACAGCGGTGTCGTTGTTTGAGTTATTCCAAGTCTGGTCACCGACTGAAACGCCATCCCACCAATTGGCAGTGGTTAGATTGTCCCAGGTGCCAACTCCGCCGAGATTAAATCCAGTCAAAACATGGTTCGCATCCCCCGTGTTAGCTCCGTCCCAGTAGAGCGTTGCTGCATTGACCCGCGTGCTCCACAACGACAGGCAGACCAGCAAGACGGCGGTGATGGTAAAGTGAAGGTCGCGGCGAATAAAACAGATCGAACGTTTAGAGCCAAGATTCATCGGCATTTTAGCGCATGCCCGTGATCCAAGATTCCAATCAGAGAAAAATGAGAAGTGTTTCATAGTGAGCTGATGTCAGCTCCACTTGGCTAAGCACATGGAGGACCATCACTCCGGCCACGCAGTCCCCGAATCGCGCAAAGAAGACGCTATTTGTGCGTATCGTGACCAGCGCTCCCTGGCTCCGGGCTCACACGGCGGCGATATGCCAGCGGCGCACAACGCTGATGTTCCCTGAACTGGCGTTGGAAGTGGGCGGGTGAAACAAACCCGCAGTCCATGGCGATCTGGCTGACGGTCAGGTCAGTCTCTGCCAGCAGCAGGCACGCGCGGGCGATGCGCAGTTCGTTCACATAATGCGGCACGGTGCGCCCCGTGCTTTTTTTGAACAAGCGGCTGAAGGCGCTTCTGCCCAGACCTGCGATGGCGGCGAGATATTCGACATAAATCGGCTCCGGCAGGTGGCCCTCGATGTACTCGCACACCATGCTGATGCGATTTGAAGCCACCGGCCTTGGTTGCGGCATGATTGTCGATGAGATCTCCCTGAGGTCTTCGGAGTTCGCGAGCAGATCGAGCAATTGCAGCAGCAGGATCACCCGCTTCATTCCCCGCACCTGCGGCATCTGCTGCATCATGCGGGTGGCTGTCAGCCGCGTGATCCCCCTGACTTCCAGCCCTTGATTGGCGCGCTGAAACAGTCGTCGCGCTGGTTTCATGGACGAGCTGTGCAACCAGTCATCCTGGCCGGGGAGCTGCGGCATGAAATGCACGACGATGGCCTCCACCTCTGTCGCAGAATGGCCTGCCGCAGGCTGGTTGCGGTAGTCATGCGGCACATTCGAGCCAAGCAAGACGAGATCGCCCGGCATGATGGCGGAGACATGGTTGCCCACGAGGCGCTCAGTGCCGCCCTTTACCACCAGAGTGATCTCACATTCCGGGTGGCAGTGCCACACACAGCCAAAATCCTGCCCGCGCACGATTTCACAGACCACAGGCTCGGAGTCTGCGAGTAGGGGCTGCTTTTCCACGATCGGCTTCATCAGGTCCTGGTTTGCGAGAACAATCAGCACCCGCCTCCTGCCACTCGAAATGGCCGTGCAAGGTACCACGCGTGGATCTTCTACGGTTCAATGCGCCGTCGAAGACGCTTGTCTGCGACGGGATCATCGAAAACTAAAGTCCATGTCTGGCACAGATTTGTTGTGGGCAGATGGGGGGCATTATGCGTTACGCGCAGCATGTATGCCACCCATGGGCGCTGAGGCACAATCAGCACATCTGCGTGGTCATGTGCGACTTTCGTATCAGTTCACGCAAGGCATGCGCTGCCTCAGTGGCTATGCCCGCGTGTGAATGAGATCACACAGTGGGCTATTCACCCCACGCCTTCATTCCCGTCACCGGCAGCAGCGCATCGGTGGCGGCACGCCATTCCGGAGTTCCGGCTTTCTTGAAGATATCAAAGATCAGCTTCTTGCTATGCGGATCAGCGACGGAGTGTGGCGCGTTCCGCCACAATCCAAGTCGCAAACCACCTTCGTGAGCGTGATCGACGTGGCGGTGGTAGATGAAGGCATCCACCGTGGGCAGCGTTTGTATTTTCTCCCACGCATAAGCATAAGCCGCCGCCTGGAGCTTTTCTCCCTCGGGATTGAGCAGGGTTTGGAAACCTTGCTCGCTCAGGATGATACGGCGTGGCTTGCTTTGGTAGAGGTGTTCGGACTTAGCGAGGTGCTCGGCGAGGACTTGGAGGTTCTTGAAGGTGACTTTGTTGGTGTAGTCGTCGGTGGTGATGGTTTTGTCCGCCCAGGCACGCGGATTGTTCAGGTCTTCGGGATAAGGATGCCAGGCGACGTTCCAGTCGAAGTCACCGCGCTCGCGGACAAGACGCGCAAAGGTGTCGAGGAATTCGCGACCCGGCGTGGCCTCCTGCGCGCTGACGTTGTGCATGCTGCTGGCCCAGTGATGATCAAACGAGACATAAGTGCGCGCTTGCTGCGAATGCTTGCGGATCGCCGTGCGGACGATGCTGTAGGACTTTTCATACTCGTTGGCGGCGGTTTCGAGTGAAACAAGGCCCATGTTGCTCCAGAGGAAGTGCGAGTTGACCTCATTGCCGATGATCCAGCCCCACACGCGGCCATGCTCAGGCTGCGCACCGCTCCAGCGCTCCGCCAGCATGCCGATGACGGCTTCGAGATAGCGATTCGTCGTGTTGAAGCCGCCGCCCTGTGGCAAAACGCGAAGATCGCCCTCACCGCGAGCAGCTTCGACATCGTCGTCGGCTATGCGCGCATGGGCTTCGGCATCTGCATCACCTCCGTCAGCCAGATGGTCCTCAATGAGGCCTGGCAGGGCCACAGTAGCTACCGTGGCGTCTCCTTTCGTGATTTATCCAAGGTCTTCGGGCAGGAACAAATCTCCGTCCTGCACCGCAAAGCCAAGGTCGAGCTGCCGCATCATGTGGCGTTTCGTGAGATCGTGGTGAAGGCGCTGGCAGCACAGCTCTCAGGTAGTCATTCATGATACTCTTGCCACGCTCAAACCTCGCTGCTCTACAGAGTCGAAAAGTCGGGGCGGTCGCTCGCTTGCTTCGTGAACTGTGAGAAATCTACACCGGCCGCAGCACACTCTTTACGACCTCGCCTTTGTGCATTTTCTCGAAGGCTTCGTGCCACTCCGTCACGGGCCAGACACCGCCGATGATGGGCTTCACATCAAACTGACCGCTGCTCATAAGGGCGATCACGCGCTCCCAGATCGGCCAGTTGTGGCTGAAGCTGCCTTGTAGGGTGATGTTCTTCTGCACGAGTGGGTCCATGTTGAAGCCGAGTGGTTGCGGTCCCCAGCCGACTTTGGAAATCCAGCCAGCAGGGCGGACGATATCGAGTGCGATCTTGAGCGTGATGCTGGCACCAGCGGCATCGATGACACCATCGCAGCCGAGGCCGTCGCGTTCCAGCGCCCAGGGCTTGGCATCGCCGATGATCACCTCGCAGCCGTAGTGCTTGCGGGCAAGTTCCAGACGATGCGCGTCCTGTTGCAGGCCAACGATGGCGACTTGAGCGCCGCACTGTTTCGCCATGGCGGCGCACAGGATGCCGATGGTTCCAGGTCCGAGCACGACGACGCGGTCGCCGGGCTCGATGCGGGCGTTTTTGACGACGGCATTGTAGGCGACGCAGCAAGGCTCCGTGAGACAGGCCTGCTCAAAGGGTAGATGATCAGGCACATGGTGCAGGATGCGGCTGGGAACGCGGACGTACTTGGTCATCGCGCCGTTCACGCCGTAGCCGAAGCCCTTGCGCGTGCTGTCGAGGTTGTAGAGGCCGCGACGCGTCATTGGATTGTCCTTGGAAATGATCGCCGCCGTCTCAGAGACAACGCGGTCACCTTCCTTCCAGCCTTCCACATCTTTGCCGACTTCGATGATGTGTCCGCCGAATTCATGACCGAGCACGACCGGATAGTTCACCGGCCAGGAGTGATCTGCGGTCCACTGATGCAAATCGGAACCGCAAACGCCGACGTTGGCGACTTCGAGGAGCACATCCTCAGCCCCGATGGAGGGTTTCTCGATTTCACGGATTTCGACAGAGCCTTTTTCAGGCGCAAAATTGACGACGGCGGCGGATTTCATGGAGAGAAACGATGAAGCAATCCTGCGATAACGTCACGACAAAGAATATGTGAAATGCGGCGCTATCAGGAATCGGCTACTTTTTACAAATTCGCCGATCCTGCTCGCCACGCGTCATCGGCATCGTCGCCAGTGATCACTCGACAAAATCAAAGTTTTCTCCCTAATGGAGCTCGATGAAGTCCCGGCCCACTCTCTTCCTCAGCGGCGTCTCTCATGAGTTCGGCTCCTTCCGCGATGCGGTGGAGAACGAGATCGAGATGAAAGGCTGCTTTGCCGAAAACCAGCCCGGCTTCCCGCCCGACTACCGCACCGTGGAGGAGATGCTGCGGCGTAAGCTGACGGACTCCGATGCCGTGGTTCATATCGTGGGCTTCCGCTTCGGTGCGGAACCAAACCAACGTCCGGCAGGAGTCGCACGCCGCTCCTACACGCAGATGGAGTTCGACATCGCGCGGGAGCTGAACAAGCCCGTCTATGTTTTCATCTCGAAGGACGCCACCGTGCGCCAGCCACCGGATGCCAAGGAACAGCCCGAGGATGCCGAAGCCACCGCGCTCCAGCTCGAGCATCGCGAAGCCATCACGAAGACCAATCACCTCTACTACTTCTTCAAGGACGAGGAAGAGCTGTGCAAACGGGTCGCCGAGATCCCCGTCGTCGCCGCCGCAGGCTTCAGGGCCGACATTGATCGCATCGTCAAGTATGCCCCCGCCGAACTCATCGGGCGCGAAGCCGAAACCCAGCTTCTCAATGACGCCTGGCTCAAAGTCCGCCGCGCCGAATCCCCACGCACAAACATCCTCACCTTCGTCGCCCTCGGCGGCGAGGGGAAGACCTCGCTCGTCGCCAAGTGGGCTGCCGACCTCGCCGCGCAGGACTGGCCCGGTTGCGACGCCGTCTTTGCGTGGTCCTTCTATAGCCAGGGCACGCGCGAGCAGACCGCCGTTTCGCCCGACTTGTTTCTCGCCGAGGCCCTCACCTTCTTTGGCGACGCGGCCATGGCGGGCAGTGCGCAGGGCGCGTTCGAGAAGGGCAAGCGGCTTGCCCAGCTCGTCGGCGAGCGGCGCGCGCTGCTCATCCTCGATGGCCTGGAGCCGCTTCAATACGCGCCCACCTCGCCCACGCCCGGCGAACTCAAGGACCAGGGGCTGAGCGCGCTGCTCAAAGGGCTGGCCGCCACCAGCCACGGCCTGTGCGTCGTCACCACCCGCTATGCGCTGCCGGACCTGCGCGCCTTCCACGGCCGCACCGTGCGGGAGGAAAAGCTCGCGCGTCTGGCGCGGGCCGCGGGCGTGCAGTTGCTGAAAGCCCACGGCGTTACCGGCAGCGACCGCCGGAACCTCCCGCTCCACGACGGCGACGCGAAAAGCGAGCTGGTCAGCGAGTTTGAAAAGCTCGTCGAGGACGTGGACGGCCACGCGCTCACGCTCACGCTCCACATCATGGGCTCGTTCTTGAAAAAGGCGTTCGGGGGCGACATCCGCAAGCGCGACCGCGTGACCTTCGTCAAGGCCAGCCAGAAGACCGACAACGACCACGCCTTCCGCGCGATGGCCGCCTACGCCCGATGGATGGAGGACGGCAGCGACGAGGCGCGACGCGAACTGGCCATCCTCCGCCTCATGGGCCTTTTTGATAGGCCCGCCACCGCCGATTGCCTCGCGGCCTTGCTCGCCGCCCCCGCCATCCCCGGCCTCACCGAACCGCTCACCGGCCTGCCCGAGGACGACTGGAATTGCAGCCTCGAATCGCTGGTCGCCGCGAAACTGCTCTC
>Ga0247844_1004241_pt1 | contig 19694 bp, 14 predicted proteins | sample LaCtaG_FD_192421 | JGI IMG/M metagenome (GOLD analysis project Ga0247844, IMG submission 192421) | Freshwater microbial communities from meromictic Lake La Cruz, Castile-La Mancha, Spain - LaCruzMarch201714.5m_1 | ecosystem: Environmental > Aquatic > Freshwater > Lake | place: Spain: Castile-La... | reverse complement strand
GCTTTCCATGCTTTCCTTCGCCGTGTGGCGCAACGCACGTGCCCAGGAATATCAGGCAGTCCTTCTCAAAGACCTCCATCGCTGCATCGGGGTGCACGCTTGCAAGTACGCCCAAGTGCGGCATCATGAAGATGGAATCTTTCGCCAGTTCCGTGAAGCCTTCGGGCTCAAAGCTATCGATCAACATGAGCGCGGTCTGCTCCATGCGCGGCGCGTGACTGAGCACGCCGCCTGACGCAACCAAGAGATCAAGCTTCATGTTGTTCACCAGCGTCCCGCCGCCGGCTTGTTGGCTGAACGCATCGCCCACGGTGCGTTGTTGCTGCACGCCCTTCAGCGTGGTGGCGAATGCTTTGTGTTGCTCATAGCTCAAGCGCAACGCTTCGCGCGCGACAGCTTGCTCAAACACCAGTGCCTCAAGTGATTGAGGAATGGTGGTCGGGCGGATCATCTTGTTCTTCACGCGGTTGCGCAGTTCGCGCTCGTCCATTGGCAGATGCACCCAACGCATGATGCGCGGCATAGTGGCCTCGGCGCACACGTTGCTGATGGAGTAGCTCATGCCAAGGTTTGCGCTCACGGTGCGATTGAACACGCCGTCAAACACGCTGAATACGTCGGTGGTTGCGCCGCCGATATCGACACCAACAGCGTTGATTCCTCGCTTGCGCGCGATGGTTTGCAAGATGTCACCAACAGCGCCGGGGGTTGGCATGATGGGCGCGTCAGCCCATGAAATCAGTTTGTCGTAGCCAGGTGCGTGCGCCATGACGTGCTCAAGGAACACATCATGAATGCGGTCGCGCGCGGGACCGAGGTTCTCTGCTTCAAGCGTCGGGCGCAGATTGGGAACGATGCTCAGGTCAAAGCCCGCGCCGAAGACGCGCGCCACGGCAGGCGCAGCATCTTTGTTGCCTGCGTAGATCACTGGCAGTTGATATTCGCCACCGAAACGCGGCCGCGGCTTTGCTGGCGCGATGAGTTCCGCAAGCTCCACTACTTTCTTGTGGTCTCCGCCATCGGTGCCACCAGAAAGGAGCACCATGTCGGGGCGCAGTTCGCGAATCCGCTGTATCTGTTCGTGCGGCTTGCGATTGTCATTCGAAGCGATCGTGTCCATGACGATCGCGCCAGCGCCCAGTGCTGCGCGCTTCGCACTTTCAGCGGTCATTTGCCGCACCACACCGGCCACCATCATTTGCAAGCCACCGCCAGCAGAAGAGGTAGAGATGTAGACGTCGCAACCGTTTGGATCGGTGAGTGACGTGCGCCGAATGACCGTGCCGTCATCGGCGATCAAGCGCCGGCCGGAGAGTTCTTGCAGTTCGGTGACCGAGTTGGTGACACCGAGTGTGACATCTGCGAACGGCGCCTCCACCGTGGTGGGCGCTTCCCCGCGCTGCGTCTGGCGGTAGTGACCGTCGACAAGTTCAATCAGGATGGCCTTGGTGGTGGTGGAGCCGCAGTCCGTAGCGACGATGACCTGAATGCGGTCGGGCGTGGGCGGAGTTTTGGCGGACGGCGTGGACGAGGCAGCGTGCGGGGCGGTCATGAGCCGCGCAGGTTACTTGCGGGGTTCAGGGCGGCGAACAGTGCGGCCCGGGCGAAGAAATGTGCGGCGATACGAGGAGCGGCCGTCAGGCGACTGACTCGCGCTGCAATTCCTGCGCCACCCACGTGATGCTGCCGCGGCGTTCCAAGTATTTGACGAGCACTGCGTAGCGCACTGGGTCGAGCACGGCGGTTGCAAACGGCTGCATGAAGTGCAACGCCTGCGCGCCGACATTGTTGAGCGGCTCGACGCTCTCCAAGAAGAACACCGCGGGAGTCACCAGCCCGCGCCGACGAATCTCCGCGATGAGCGGATCGAGCGCAGCGCGTTCTTCCGACGAAGGTACGGCCGGGCCTGGCGGCTCGACGGCAAACGCGTGGCGGAGAGTGTTGCGGAGGCGGGAGGGCATAGGGACAGTATGAGCGTAGTTGGGCAATACAGCGGGCAACACGCCCCCGGCGGCTCAGACCCTGTTCTCGGCAGAATTGTTCCAGTGAATCTGTGCTCGATGACACTATTCGATTAGGCGAATTGGTCTTAGCGGGTTAAACTGCTGCGCCAAGCGTTTCCACCGGGGTTGCGCAGACCGAGACAAACACGAACAAGGAGATCCAGAAAATGTTTAGCAAAATTGCACGCGTGGCAATGGTGGCGATCGGCATTGCAACGACGACGGCATCGGCAGACGGGCCTGAGTTGATCATTGATGGTGGCTTCGAGACGGCCGTGTTCGGGGGGTGCCCAAATGAGTGCTTCACTTCCTGCGGATTCGGAATCGCGCCTTGGATACGCGGGGGGTTCTACACCGAAGACCTGTACAGAAACACCGACCAAGGACCGTGCGATGAAACGCTCGTCAATCCATCAGGTGGTCAGTACTTCGTGAGCGTGCAGGGCAGCGTCTGCTGCGGTTGCAATAACAACGGGAGCATCACGCAGACGTTGGAACTTGTGCCTGGAAACACCTATCGCGTGCGATTGGATATCGACATCGACGACTACGACGCCGTTCTAGTTTCGTGTGGCTTACATTCCATGCGCCTTGATCCAACGAACACTGCAACAAACGTTTGGGCGACTGCTTCGTGGGAATTTGTCGCCGACATCTACTCCACTTCCTTGAAAATTGAGGCTATCGGTGGCGGAGCTCCTAACTGCCTCAGCGCATACAACTCAAACATTGACAATATCAGTGTTCGACTTGCAGAGCCCACTCCGCCAAGTATCAATCTTGTTGGCCCTGCCGACCTAAACAGTTCCACTTGCGCTGCTATTGGCGATCTTGTGACCTATGACGTCATCGTCAACAACCCGACCATCGTCATGGTGGCGGGGCAGTTCGGCATTCAATTCGACAAGACCGTCTTGGAGTTTGTCAGTCTTGCCGGTGGAGATGCACCGATCACCACTACACCACTCGTCGTTCCCAATACTGCGGCGGGCAAATTGTTCTGGGTCTCCTCCGTGGTGAATGGCGGAACGGGCACCGCAGCAACTACGCGCGTTGCACGGGTGACTTTCCGAGTGATCGCTGATGATTGCAATGGTGATGAACAGGTGTCATTCGATCCTGCCATGGCTCCTATCTTGCTCGCCGACGGCAACGGCACCCCTGCCTCACTTCCCACCGTCAACCCACTGCCAATCACCATCGACAGTGTTGGGCCGGTCATCACCAATGTCCCTGCGGACCTTGTGGTTGCGGCCGACGCCGGTGCTGGTTGCTTGGCAGTTCGCGAAATCGGTACCCCAACAGTGACGGATAGTTGCAGCACCGCGGCGCTGACATGGTCTCGAAGCGATGGCGCCGCGTTACTTTTAGCACCATGGCTGTGTGGAACCACGGTCGTGACATGGACCGCCACCGACACGTGTGGTCGTACCTCAACGGCAACCACCTCGGTTACTGTGAATTCGTACCACTTGATGAATGTAACGGTCGCGTATGCAGGTAGTGATTACGCATCATCAATGACGCGATGCATTGGCTTCCGCGTCGATGATGTAACACTCACCGACGTCATGACCTTCATGAGCGGGACTGCAACTGCAACGCTGCAACTTCCAATCGGCGACTACAACTGCGCCACTGCTGATGATGATCTGCACAGCTTGGTATCCCAAGTTCCAGTGAGTATCAATGGAACCAACTACCAGATGGTCGTCACTGGTGACTCTGCACTCATCAACGGTGACCTTGATGACGACAACGTAGTGAATGTGGTCGACTGGGGCGTCCTAGTGGTACGTGTTGGAATGGCCGCCGCAGTCAATACAGACTGCACCACGGTGGGCTTCCATGCAGACTTCGACGGCGATGGCACTGTGACCAACGCTGACGGTAATCGCCTGCTGCAAAGCTTCCTGGTGCAGGGCGATACTGGCTGCAATGCTTTCAACGCGAACGGTGGACCTGTTGTAACGCGCATCTCCGTAGCTGATCTGTCGGTGATCGCAGGAATGAACGCCTCCGCCGCGGATATGAACCGCGACGGCGTGGTTGACGCCAAGGACATCGCAATGTGGACTCGTCTGCAATCGATGCCAGGGCGCCAGCCACTCACAGCAAAGGGTGTCAGTAGCCGTAACTAACTAAGACTCAAGGGGTCAAACCCCACCACACACCGCGCAGGCACCATGGGACAATCCCCTGGTGCCTGCGCTGCTTTCTATCCCCGACCTTGACTGGCGCGACGGCGCGCTGTTCTCTCGCGTGCATGATGATTGCTACACGCCAGCGCTTGCTACTCCTACAACTGAAGTGCGCGCCGATGCCTTCGCCGCGACCCGCGACTTCCGCACCACGCGCCGCCACCTCACCGCTGAACTTGGATTTGGGACCGGCCTTTCGTTCCTTGCTGCATGGGCAGATTTCCGCGCCAATGCGCCCGCTGATGCGCAACTCGACTGGGTGAGCGTGGAATCCACGCCACTTGATCCCGCCACCATCGAACGCGCGCTCGCGCCGTCCACCGCGCGACTCCTCCCCGACCTCCTCTCCGAACTCCTCCGCGCACTTCCGCCACGCATTCGCGGCATCCATCGTCGCGCATTCGATGGCGGACGCGTACGCCTCACGCTTCTCTATGGCGACGTTCTTGAACTACTGCCAGTCACCGATTTCATCGCCGACTCTTGGCAACTCGATGGCTTCACTCCAGATCGCAATCCCGAAATGTGGTCCGCCGAAACCTTTGCGCAAGTGGTCGCACACGCGCGCGTCGGTACCACCATCGCCGGGCGATTCGCACCGCCCCCTGTGCTCGAACGCCTGAGATCACTGGGATTTGAATTCCCCTTCACCAATACATCCCACGCATCCAACGCACACACTCCGCTCCACGGCACACTAACACGCACACCCGAGAAACGTGCCTTTCGCCAACTCCCGCGCTGGTTCTCCATACCGCATCCAGCAACCGCGGCGGACACCCTCCAGCCCGCCGCCATCCCAGCCGCCATCGTCGTCGGCGCAGGCCTCGCCGGCGCATCCGCCGCGCGCGCACTCGCGGAGCGCGGGATCGCGGTGACCGTCATCGATGCCGGCTGTGCCGCTGGCCACGCCTCCGCTGCTCCACGCGCGGTGCTCGCTCCGTACTTGGCAAGTTGGCAAAGTCCACAAACACGCGTAGTTGCACAAGCATTCATGCTCGCGCGCGCAGTAATGGAGCGCGTGGGCGCGCCGCTCAATCCGTGCGGGTTGCTTCATCCCGTCAACAGTGATGATGAATGGGGCTATGAACAATCGATTGCGGAGTGGGGATGGCCCATTGAACTGCTTCGCCTCATCGCCGCAGATGAAGCAACCATCGTCGCTGGCACATCGCTCAGCAATACCACCAACCCAGAAGGCGCCATCTTCGTCCGCGATGCCGCCACCACGCGGCCAGCGGAAACCGTGCGCGCCCTGCTGGCGCACCCTGCCATCACACTCCACGAACACGCACCCGTTGCGCGCCTGCGACATACCGATGACGGTTGGCACGTTGATACCGAAAGCGGTCGCACGTTCGACTCCACCATCGTGGTGATCGCAACTGCCGGCATTCCCGCCGCCGCGCTACCCAACATGCCAGAAGCGCTTGCATCGGACGCGCTTCCATCCATTCCGTTCAACGCCACACGCGGGCAACTCTCAACGCTTGCCTTTGATGATGCGTTTGCTGGCGCAAGCGCCGTGCCATTTACCGTTGTGAGCGCCAACGGCTTCGCGATGCCACCCGTCGACGGCGCGCTGTGTGCCGGTGCCACCTACGAGCGCGAACGCCTGACCACCGGGCCAACCCCGCACGATGATGCAGTGAATCTTGGTCACATCGAACGTCTGCTCCCCGCACTCGCCACATGCACTCCGAACCGACGCGGCGCATGGGCAGGCATACGCACCTCCGTCAACGACCACTGCCCCGTGATTGGCCCCGTGATTGCCGATGCCCAATTCCGCGAGTCATTCGCGCGCCTGCCGCACGGTCCATTCGCGGCCGCATGGCCCGATGCCCCGCTACTTCCCGGGCTCTTCGTCACGCTTGCCCACGGTTCACGCGGAACATCAACCGTGTTCCTGGCCGCCGAACTTATCGCCGACATGGTGTGCGGAACACCACGCTGCATTACTGATGACTTGCTGCCCGCAGTGCTACCGCAACGATTTCTGGTGCGCGAACTGCGTGCTGGTACGCGCGAACCGTGACGCGGACTGCCGGGTGAATTCCCCAGCAATCTCAGCGAACAACGTCACAGAACACAATCTTCTTCAGCGGCCATGCGTCGAACGCTTGACGATCTTCAAGCCGACGCCCAAGCGCCGGGGACTGCGATCGAAGTTTTGCAAGGTCACCATCAGACGCGAGAACAACACCATCTGGATGTGCTTCGATCCACGCCTGCAAGTCTTCAGATCCATCAACTGCATCAAGCCACCGACCCAAATACCAATCGATAGTGAGGTTGCGCAATCGATACACAATGATCGGTCGCGTCTCTGCTGCCACTGCTTGCGCCACTGGTCGCGCGCCCATCACGTTCATGGCCACATCTTCGGCGTGGTGAAATCCGATCCACACAAAGACCATCGCTGCGAAATACACACCAAGCGCTGGCAGTCGCCGCTCACGCATTGGCCACCACGCCAACATGATCCATGTGGCAATCATGGCTGGAATCACTGGGAGCGTGAGCCACAGTAGGGTCCATCCGCTAGCCCATGCTGGCGCCGAACCGTTGAGAATCAATACCACCGCCGCACCGGGCAGCACCAATCCAACGCCCGTCATGGCAATGGCTGTGGTGTGGCGTACATCGGGCGGCTTGGTGCCAGCAGGCGCGTCGGCCATTGACCCATCAACCCAGCGCGCCAACATGCCAGCCACCAACATGGCGAGCGGCGGGGCCAATGGCAAGATGTATGTGGGTGACTTGCGACTCAAGATGCTGAACCCCAAGAGCGGCAGAATCACCGCCACCAAGAGGAGCGCTCGTTGGTCCCCCGCACGCAAGCACGCCCAGGCGCGCGCGAAAGTCATGTTGAACCACGGCAACGTCAGCATGGTGGTGGCGGGAAAGAACCCCGCAAAGAACGCCAAGAACAGTAACCACCACGGGTCGTGCAGACGGACGCCGGTGAATCGATCGACGAATTCAAAGTTCCATACTTCCAGCGCGCGCACTGGGTCCGTCACCCAGTAGCCGTATGCCACACATCCGAGCGGTGCGATGGCAAGCGGCAGTCCAACAAGTGGCGTTAGGAAGCGTAGATCGCGTAACCGCCCCGCCAGCGCTAACCACACTGCCACAATGGTGATTGGTGCAAGAACCAATGGCCCTTTGGTGAGACCAACCAACGCAGAACTTGTCCAAAACGCTGCAATCCACCCAACATGACGGCGGCCACCACTCATGGCGAACCAGGCGGAACAGAGCGCCATCCACCACCACGTGGTGAGCATGGGATCAGTGATCGCCAATCGACCGATGATTTGAAAGAGCGGCATCACCGCAAGCAGCCCAACTGCCAGCATCGCCACCAACGCGCCCGCCGTTCGCCGTGCAAATACAAAGAGCGTCAACAGTGTCAGGGTCGACGCAATGGCACTCGGCAATCGCGGCGAAATGTCTTCGTGCCCAAAGTAGCGAATGCTCAGCGCCTGCGCCCAGTAAGTGAGCGGCGGCTTGGTGACATGCAACCGATCACGCAGTAATGGCTGGAGCCAGTTACCGTGTTCGGCCATCCATCCACTGACCGCCGCATAGCGACCCTCATCCGGCGGGAATAAAGAATGATTGCCAAGTGAATGCCACACCAGTATCACCGAAGCCAACACCACGGCCCACTGCGCCCAACGCGGAGCTTCATGAGGGCGTTCGGTCACTTGCATTTGGTCATTAAAGCCGCTTTCCCCAAGCCGTGCGGACCAGGGGAGACGGTCTCCTATTGATCTCGACTAACAAGCCGCGCCAGCAATACGGCCGGATAGAGAACCCCGATCAAACCCTCAATCATGGCAAGCGAACGAACCATGGCATTTCCCGGCACAATGTCGCCGAACCCGATCGTTGCCAGGGTGACAAAGCTGAAATACACGCAGTCATTCCAATTCAGGGCGCCGTGCACTTCTACTGCCGTGATACTGACATGCAGCGCGCGCGGGTCCATGGCAAGCATCTGCCGATAGAAGATGGCGCACACCACGCCAAAGAGTAAGAACACCGCCACCCCGCCGTACACGCGATCGCGCACGGTGCGCTTGCCAAAGAAAATCACCCGCACTAGCGCCAAGATGATCACTCCGTAGTAGACCACTAGCAACTTCCCGGGCCACAGCATGATTCCTTGTTCACCGGCCAGTGATGGGCTGAAGAACACGGCGGCGTTTGATGCCACCAACAACAAGAACGCCACGATCACCCACATGCGGGTGGTCAACAGTAGTACGCCCAACATCGGGACCGCTGCATACAACATGATGGCGAACGGAGAGACTGTTCCGTCTGCGTCGTCGAGCAACCAACTGAACCCCAACAGCAAGAACATCGCCACCATCAATGGCAAGCAACTCGATCGCACGCGATCGATGGTTTTTCGACCATGGTGAACCACACGATGGTGCCACGGCAACACTGACGGTACTTGTGGTTGTTCAGTCATGACTCACTCTGGCAACCGAACTGGATCAAACCCCCGCAGAAACCACTGGCTGCGCGCCGCGCTCACTGACAAGTACCACCAAGAGATTGGTGACCATCTCCGCCTTCTGCTCCGCGGTGAAGGTGGCAATTCCCTTGGCAGCAATCTGTTCCATGGCAAGTTCCACCATACCAACCGCGCCCTCAACAATCTTCTGTCGAGCAGCCACTACTGCGGTGGCCTGCTGCCGTTGCAACATCGCCGCAGCAATTTCCGGCGCGTAACTCAGGCTAGAAATGCGACTTTCCAGCACTTCCACCCCAGCGCCACGCAGGCGTCCGTCAAGTTCATCCTTGAGGCGAAGACCAATCAGATCGGTACTGCCGCGAAGACTGGTGCCGCCGGGCTCTGGTGAGTCGTAGTGGTAATGACTGGCCAGATTGCGCAGCGCTGCTTCGCTCTGAATTTCAACGTATCGCTCATAGTTGTCCACTGCGAAGATCGCTTCCGCTGTGTCCACCACGCGCCACACCACCACTGCAGAAATCTCGATTGGGTTGCCATCAAGATCATTGACCTTCAATGGATGCCGAGTACGCACTCCCTCTTGCAGCACTTTGCCAGCAGCATCAGTCAGGTTTGGTGCCTGCTGCGCGCCAGTTTCAAAGGTACGAACCCGCAGCGTGATACGCCGCTTGATGGTGAACGGGTTGGTCCAGTGCAGCCCAATGGCACGCACTGTCCCGCGGTAGTGACCAAACAACACCAATGCGCGGCTCTCATTGGGATTCACAATGAAGTAGCCACACAGCGAGAGCAAGAACAAGATTCCGCACGGCACCGCCAGAAGGCCTGGCAGCGGCTCCGAGTGCCGCGCCGCGGTGACCACCAACAACACTGCACCACCCAAGAGCGCAACACTTACGGGCGCAAGCAGCCAGCCCGAGAAGGGGCGAAATGGACCCTCATGGAATTTGCCGTCAAGTACAAGGCCCGATGAAGTTGCTGGCGCGTTCGGTTCAACCATGGGTGAATCTCCTAAAGCGGATGGTATCCCTAATAAAGTAGGTAAATGCTAGGAATTACTTGCCAAGCAGTACTGTACAGAATATACTACCAACCCGTGCCGCCCGATATTGCCGACAAACTCCTGCGCGACCTCAGCCTTGGCACTGCCTGGTTGGTGGTGCTTGCGGCCATCGCGCGTGCGTCAACGCCGATCCATGGGTACGAAATCGCACGGCAATTGGCGGATGAAGCGCCCGAAGGACTCTCCTTCAAGCAAGGCACCTTGTATCCAATGTTGCGCTCCATGGAAGCCGACGGTTTAGTCAAGAGCACACTGGTTGCATCACACGAGGGACCAGCACGCAAGTGCTTCACACTGACCACTGAAGGGCGCCGCGTCTTGAACGCATGGTGTGAAACATGGCGAAGCACCAACAAATGGGTGAATCGCGTTCTAGGAGGCATTGATGGAACACGCTGAATCCGCCAACGCACACAAGGTTGTGCGCTTGTACATCGCGCAACTGGCCCTCGAACTTGAGGGCGCCGACGCCGCACTGCGCCATGACGCCATCATTGATGCAGAGCAGCACCTGAACGCAGCCATACTTGCAGGCGCCAGCGCCGATGTAGCAATTGTCGAGTACGGCACACCAGTAGAAATTGCGCGTGCCTACCTCGACGCGGATTCCACGCACCGCTCCTGGCGCGCCGCACCATCGACCGCCGAACATCGCACTCTTGTTACTCCAACACGTCGCCACCTGTATGAAATCCCTGTCATTGGTGCATGGTTCGATCGCCGCGCGTGGGGGGCCATCGCCTACTTCGGCACCGTTGGATTCATTCTCTCCATTGGGTATTTCATCTGGTCGGTGGCCATTGGCTCGCTGGTCATTGGGCTTGCGCCGATCTTGATTGGAATTCCATTACTCGTCCTGCTGCTCGGCTCAGCCCGTGCACTCTGCTTGTTTGAAGGCAAAGTGGTGCAGTTCTTCCTTGGAGTGCGCATGCCACAGCGGACGCAGCCCATCCAGGGTGCCGATCATGTTGGATTCTGGCAGCGCATCTGGTGCTGGCTACGCGATGTCCGAAGCTGGCTATCACTTGGCTACTTGCTGGGAAATTTCCCGGTGAGCCTGGTGTTGTTTGTCATCATCGCCGTGCTCACTGCAAGCAGTGTCATGCTGATGAGTTTGCCGTTCATGCATTTCGCCGGTGCGCCCATCGCACACGTCGACCTTGACAGCGGCGTCAACATTCAACCATTCGGCGAAGCAATGCCTGATGAAAAAGGCGACGTGCGCTTGCCGCTCATTGTCAGCATCGGGTTCGGAGTGATTGGATTCTTGATGTTCACCGGAACGCTGTGGATCGCCCGCGGCTTTGGTTGGATATATGGGCACGTTGTTCAGGCCATTCAGGTGGCACGGCCACAACTAGTCACTCCCCCTCGGATTCAATGAAACTGACACTGGCACCAAAGGAGATACTTGAATGAACTTCACCGCCCCGTTGCGCGGAACAAGGTTGTTTCTATCGGTTGTAGCTCTGGTGGCTGTCGCTGGATGCATCACCGTTGCAAACAGCATTGTTGCCGACCCCGACCACCGCAGCGTTGCTGTCATCACCAATACCTCTGTCGCTGACGGTGGAAAGTTGCTGGTCGATGGCCGCAATGGCCGCGTGACGGTCTCGCGCGATCCCACTCTCTCCAAGCTGGAAGTCACCGCTGAATTCCACTGCGGTGGTGCAACGCAAGCCGAGTCGAATGATCGCGTGAAACGTACGCGATTGATCGCCGAACGCAGTAGCGATGGCGGAATTCATGTTCACGCGGAATTCCCAGCACTTCAGTCCGGCGCAGCGCACTCCCCTTCTGATTCCGCCAATCTTGACATCCGCGCTGCACGACTTGACGGTATCGAAATTACTACAAACAACGGTCGCATCAAGGTGGAGGGCTTCGCCGGTCAATTGAAGGCGCGAACCTCCAATGGCGTCATTCGGATCAATGGTCACAGCGGTCCGGTACTACTGCAAACATCCAACGGCGCGATCGATGCTCGCAACATCGGTACGCCCGCTGAATTGGAAACCTCAAACGGAACCGTTGAAGCGACGCTGGCATCCGGTCAGGATGGACCAGTGAGTGTTCGCACCTCAAACGGCGGCGTGCGTTTGGAATTGCCGGCTTCTTGGAGCGGGCATGTTGAAGCAGAGACTTCAAACGGCCGCGTCAATCTCGAAGGCAGCGGTCGCTCCAAGAACATTGCCATTGACAAGGCGCACGGAACCATGGATATCGATGGCGCAGGCAAGTCCAAGGCCAGCATTCTCAGTTCCAACGGCAACGTTCGCGTGACGGCGCTCGCGACGAAGTAACTCACACTCCACCGCCAACAATCGCACCTGCTACTCAGGCACCGCGCCTTCGCTTTCAAGGAAACCCATGCTGCACATCAGAGACCTCGTCAAGATCTATCCCGGTCCCGTTGCTGCCCTCAAGGGCGTGTCGCTTGATATCCCGCAAGGTCTGTTCGGACTGCTTGGCCCCAACGGTGCTGGCAAGAGCACGCTCATGAACATCCTGAGCGGACTGCTTGAACCCACCGGCGGCAGTGTCACGCTTGACGGCGTGGACATCGTGAAGGATCCACGCGCGGTGTGGAGCCGCCTTGGCTACCTGCCGCAAGACTTTGGTTTCTACCCCTCACTCAACGGCGCGCAGATGCTTGATTTCCTGCTTCGCCTCAAGGGTGTGGACGCGCCGCAAGGGCGCAAGAAACTGGTTGCAGAACTGCTCGAACGCGTCAATCTCACCGAGGCCGCTAAGCGCATGGTGAAGACGTACTCCGGCGGCATGCGCCAGCGTCTTGGCATTGCGCAGGCCATCGCGGGCAACCCGCGCCTGGTGATCGTCGACGAGCCAACCGCTGGTCTCGATCCCGAAGAGCGCCAACGCTTCTACCGAATCCTCGCTGAGCTTGGACGCGATCGCATCGTGCTGCTCTCCACGCATATCGTCGAAGACATCGCCACGCTGTGCCCGCGCTTTGCGGTGATCCGCGGCGGTCGCTGCGTCACCAGCGGTAGCACCTCCGAGGCGCGCAACCGGCTTGAGGGGCGCGTGGCCGAAGGCATCATTACACCGGAGAAGCTTGAAGAAATCCGTCGCTCACACCGCGTAACGCAAGCGGTGCTTGTTGAAGGTTCCATGTTCCGCACCCGCGTGCAAGGCGCGCCAGGATCACAGCCCACTGGCTTTGTTCAGGTGCCACCAACGTTGGAAGACGTCTACTTCGGCGTCATGGATGAGAGCCGCGCCGATGACGCAGTGCGCGCAACAAACGCTGCCTAACCACACACTACGGACCACCCATGCGCCGCACGCTCACTCTTGCATTTCTTGAACTCCGCACCTCCTGGCGACGCCCGTCATGGTGGGTGCTTCTTGCCATCCTCTTCTTGCTGACGTGGGGCTTCTCCTCTGGAAGCGTCACCATCGGTGCCGGGGGAAGCCACGCCGGCGGCGACCGCGCCTTCGTGAACAGCGAGTTCAACCTGGCGTTCGGCGACATCCTGGTCTTCTCGCTCTTCTACATGTTCTTCGTATGCACGACCTTCGGCAATGCAGTGAACGAAGATGACACACTCCGTGTCATGCCCATCGTCGGCAGCACCGGGATCACGCCGCGCGAGTACGTGATCGGCCGTTGGCTGGGCATCGCGTTGGTGTTCTGTGTGGTCATCACACTGCACCTCCTGATGCAGATCGGGTTCTTCCAGCTGTACCCGCTCTCAGAGCCAGAAAAGATGCGCGGCCCGTTCGCACTGGTGAACTACCTGCGGCCAATGGTGATATTCGTTGCTATTCCGGCTCTCTCGCTCGGCGCCATCGCATTCACGATCGGTTCCATCACCCGTCAAACCGTGCTGGTGTTTGCGTTGCCGGTAGCGCTCCTTCTTTCTAGCATTTTCTTCATCTGGGACTTCTCGCCCGAATGGCTACCGCACTGGGGCAACCGCGCGCTGCAAGCCGTGGACATCACTGGCTTCCGCTGGCTTAACGAGACGTGGCTCAAGGTGGACAAGGGCGTGGCGTTCTACAACCACGAGCCGGTCGGCTTCGATGCCCTGTTCACTGGCGCGCGTGTGGTGCTGGTGGCGATTGCCGGTACAGCGCTCCTCGTAGCCGCCCAGCGCGAACAGCGCCGCATGCGCAACCCGCACGCAGTGACCACCACTGAAGCGGAACGCATCATTGCGGACGCCGATCGCGCCCGTCGTGAGCGCGAGGCAGCGCCGCGCAAAGAATCATCGCTTGCATCACTCGGCATGAGTTCCGGCCACGTCGGCGTACTCGCCGCCGCGGTGGATGCTTTGCGCGCCGAGGTGCGCGAAATGCGTCGCTCACCGGGCCTCTGGATCTTCATCCCGCTGATCATCCTGCAGACGGTCGGCCCAGCCATCTACACGCCCGGCCCGTTCGGCACGCCGAAGCTCACTACACCTGGCAGCTTCGCCGCGCAGAGTTACAACACGGTCACACTGCTTTCCATCTTCCTGGTGCTCTACTACTTCACGGAAAGCCTGGCGCGCGATGAACGTTCGCGCATTGCTTCCATCGTGAACGCTAGCCCGTCGCGCACGGGTGCACTGACGCTCGGACGCATGGCGGCGTGCACCACCGTGGTGGCGGTGGCGCTCTTTGGTGGTCTCTGGGCGGCCATGATCTTGGCAATGGTGGTGCAAGGCGTGCAGTCGGGCATCATGCTCATTCCAAGTCCCGGCCCGCTCGTCATTGCCTGGGGCGCCATGCTCCTACCAACGCTCTTTGCGTGGATGTGCTTCATGACGCTCGTGTGGAGTCAGTTCCGCAATCGCTATGCGGTGTACGGCGCTGGCATCGGTGCCATGATCCTCACTGGCTGGTGCGTGCAAATGGGCTGGATGAACTGGGTGTTCAATTGGCACCTATGGGGTGGCCTCACGTGGACCGATTTCGGCGCATTGGAACTCGACCGCGGCGTGTTGGTGCTGAACCGCGTGCTGTGGATCTTGGTTGGTCTGACGCTCCTACACATCTCGCTTGAATGGTGGCGCCGCCGCACCCCGGATGCACAGGGCATCACCACGCGCCTGCAATTTGCGCGCGCGTGGAAGCGCGTCGTGTGGATGCTTGTCTTCGGTGGCCCAGCCATCGCCGTGGGAATCACGCTGGCACTCATGGTGCGCAGCGGACCGAATGGTGGACCGGAACTCAAAGCGCAACGTGATTACTACGTGGGCAACGCATCGACGTGGAAGGATGTGCCGCAACCGGAGCTCATGAAGGTCGATCTTGATCTCAACCTTGATCCCGCCGCCAACAGTATTGCGGTCAAGGGTAGTTACGGTCTGCGCAATACCACCGACAAGCCGATGCGCCGCATCGCCGTCACGCCGGACAGCACGTTCGAAGGCGTGAAGTTCACGTTCGAAGGAAAGACCTGGGACCCCGAGGAAGCAACCAAGGAACGCAAGGCAAACCCGCGGCACCCAATCTGCGAGAACAGTTCCGGTCTCTGGATCTTCACGCCCAAGGAGCCATTGGCACCCGGCGCAGAAGTCACACTCGGCTTCGAACACGTGGCGCACGTCCCCGCTGGCACGCGAAAAAATCCGGCGGGCGCAAGCGAGTTCATCTTGCCCGCGGGCACCGTGCTCAACAGCTTTGGCGTGTCGTTCATGCCGATGATCGGCTATGTAGACGGCGTCGGCATGGATCCCGAACGCACCCCCGAAGCGAAGCGCCCGGAGCCCGATGATTGGAAGAAAGTCACCAAGACCGCCTTCGGCACTGGTGGCCACACCACCATGACCGCGCGCGTGAAACTCCCCGCCGAATACCGCGCCAACATGCCAGGCGTGTGCACTTCTGACACCGTCGATGGCGCCACCCGCACCATGGAATGGAAGAGCGATCATCCAATCATGGCCGTCAACCTTGTCGCCGGAAAGTGGCAGGAATCAAAGGGCGAACGTACCGCTATCTGGCACCTGCCCGCGCACTCATTCAACATTCCCGCCATGCTGGAAGCGCTTGATGGCGCGCATGAGTGGTATTCGAAATGGTTCTGGCCGTACCCATGGAAGGAACTCCGCATCAGCGAATTCCCCGGCCTTGCCGGCTATGCGCAGGGCTTCCCTTCCAACATCGTCTTCAGCGAGTCCATTGGATTCCTTTCCAAGCCGAGTGCTGAGCAAGACGCACCGTTCATGATCGTGGCTCACGAAGCCGCGCACCAATGGTGGGGCAACATCCTTCCTCCAGGCGACGCACCTGGTGGCAACATCTTGAGTGAAGGAATGGCGAACTTCTCCACAGCGCGTCTGTTCCGGCAACTTCGCGGCGACCGCGCGCGGCAGGCGTTCATGCGCGAAATCGAGTTCAGTTACACCACCGATCGAAGCGTGGATGAAGAGCGTCCGATGACCGAAATCGACGGCAACCGCCGCGGCGACACCACCGTCACCTACGACAAGGGCGGTTGGGTCTTCTGGATGCTCATGGAGCACCTCGGCGATGACAAGATGGACGAAGGCCTGCGCGCCTTTATCGGCAAGTTCAAGGACGGCCCTGACTACCCGTTGCTGCAGGATTTCATCGCCGCCATGCGCCCCTTCGCCAAGGACGCGGCCGCCTACGACGCGTTCGTCGACCAATGGTTCTTGAGCGTTGCAATTCCAGAAATCAAGGTTGAATCAGCACAATCCACGGCACCCGCCAAGGATGGTGATCCATGGCGAACGGTGGTGATTGTGCGCAACGCTGGCACTGGAACTGTTCCGATCGAAATTGCTGTGACAAACGGTGAGGAGCGCTGGCCGCAGGCGTCTCTGCCCAGAACTGCAGAGGAGCGCGCTGCAGCAGCAAAGCAACGCGATGAATACAGAGACGCCCGCGACACGCACACGATTGCTGCTGGTGCAACCGCGGAGTACGTGATCGAATCGGCCTTCCAACCAAAGAAGGCCATTGCTGATCCCGATGTTCACACCCTGATGATTGGCCGAAAGACTGCTGAAGCGGACGTCACCGAAGTAACGGTGGCTTTAACGTCGATCGCTCAATCAACAGTCATCGCTCCGCGCGACCCTTGATGGCCTGCGGTGGCCGAGTGAGTGGTTGGTATCCGCTTGATGCTTGGGCACTCTGCACCGGTACCGAGTGACGGAGCGTCGCGAGGTTCGCTTCCGCAAACGCTGCTCGAGCCAGTGCTATGACTGCGCCATCGGTTGGGTGATCAACCGTGTGGATACCGATGACGTGCTGTGCCATTGCACCCGGATGATTTCGCTCAAGATGCTGCGCAAACTGGTTCTTTGCGGTACCCGGGCCAACAATCAGCACCTTCCCACACCGAACAACCACCTGTGAAAGCCTGGCAAAGAGTGCTGTTTCATCAGGGTGCTTGCGTCCAAACCCCCCAGCCAATGAGTTGTCCCGCACACGGAACATCGTGTGCATTTCGTCCAAATTCACATCCGCCGCGGTCACTGCGGCAAGGTCCAGCCCATCAAGGAACCTCACGCGCGCGCCTTGGTGATCAATGAAGATCACTGCGGCATCGTGCTTCGCGTCAAGATCTGCGCCCGTTGTTCGAAGGATTGTTGGTTCGATTTGCATGGCTCAAATTTACGAACCACTAACCAACGTTTCGCCTATCAGGCGCGCGAAGCAGCCCAAACGCCCCACAATGGGTTTCCGATGCGCGGGAAACTCCCTAGTTTCGGACTCCAGCCGCTGCCCGTTTGCGCTCCGCTGCCTTCTGTGCCGAGAGCACAAGCCCCGCGCCCATGACCGCCACTACACCCGCCGCCCATTGCTTCCCGGATAGCACTTCGCCAAAGTACGCCGCGCTGAACGCGCTGACGATAAATGGCTGCAATTGCAGCACTCCTGCCGTGGTAGCCACTCCCATGCGGTCGATGGCTGTGTAGTAGAGAACGTGCCCGATCGCTATTCCAAAGAAGGCACTGAGACCAAGCGACCAGAGTTCGCTACTTCCCAAATCAAGAACCTCGGCGCCATGCCCGCGCGCGAACGCCAGCATGCATGCCACCAGTGTTCCGCCCGTGTACAGCGCGATCACTCCGAAGGCAAACACCGGGTGATAGCCATACATGAACTTCCGAACGGCCAGTCCGTACACGCCGTAACCAATGCCAGCAAACACCGCCAGCAGCACGCCAATCATGGAGCTGCCTTCCAAAATGTTGCCACCACCAAGCAACACCCCCGCTACTCCGCAAATCAGTAACCCTAATCCACCCAGGTATCGCACCGATGCAATCGTGGCGCGCTCAGCCGGAAAGAGCAGGTACGCACCAATGGCTACCGCCACCAATTGCAACCGCAATCCAAAGGTCAACAGTCCTGGATTCACATAACTGTGCGCTGCCGTGAACGCCACTTGTGCCACCGTATTGGCAATGGCGGGAACCAGCGCAGCGCGCCAAATTGTGCGCGGCAGCACACCACGTGAAAGTGCCCACAGCACCGCTGGTAGCCAAAATAAAGCGCTTGCGCCGTAGCGCCAACCGTTGTTGGTCCAGTGATCAATGTAGCCAGCAAGATGCCGTACAAACAGCGGAACCGTTGACCAACAAGCAAGCGTTGCCATCAATACCAGCACGCCCTCAGAGCGTTTCATGTGTCGCACTGCAAAGCTTGAAGCCGCCGACGGGACTGCACGCACGCGTCGCAGCGCACTCATCCGAGCGCCAGCCTGCCGCCATCAACCGGAAGATTGACGCCCGTGAGATACGAAGCGGCGGGTGAAGCCAAGAACACCGCGACCGCTGCGATTTCTTCAGGCGCGCCCAGGCGACCCATAGGTACTGTTCGAAGCGCATCGGCCTCTACTTCTTGCGCCGATGTGCCCGCGCGATGTGCACGTCCTTCAAAGAGCGAAGCAAGCCGAGCAGTGCGCGTAAAGCCTGGAAGGATGGTGTTCACGGTGATTCCAAACGGCGCCAGTTCCACTGCCAGTGATCGACCCCAGTTGGCGACCGCTGCGCGAATAGTGTTTGAAACACCCAGCCCACGGATGGGCGTCACCACACTGGTGGAAGCAATATTGATGACGCGGCCGTAGCCAGCCTCGCGCATGCCCGGCGCAAACACTTGCACCAACGCGTGGTTGGCCAAGAGGTGCATCTCAAACGCTTTCGTAAAGTCTTCTGGCTTTGCCTCGATCGCCGCGCCCGCCGCCGGACCGCCGGTGTTGTTCACCAATACGTGCACGGGGCCCGCGCTGCCAAGGTGAGTACGCGCCGCAAACTCCACATCTTTGGCGCTGCTGAAGTCCACCTCCACGCTCCAGTGCCGCTGCCCGACGGGCTTCGGCAGTTCGTCAAGAGTCCGCATCAAACCCTGGTCATTTCGGCCGCACACCGTCACCGTCGCGCCTGCGGCTGCCATGGCAATGGCTGTCGCCTTACCGATGCCCTGGGTGGCGCCACAAACAAAGGCGTGGCGTCCAAAGAGCGGAAGGTGCGCGGTAGCGGGGGCGGTAGCCGGGGCGGTCGTCATTGCCGCAGCGTATCGAACCCCGGGGAGCGGTAGAACATGGCAGATGACGATCGCCACCCTTGCTGTCATGGCCCTGCTTGCCCAAGGAATTCCGCCCGCCGCGCCGGTGGCTGCGCCGCCGCTCACCCGCACCACCGTTCCTGGCCCCTGGGAAGGGAACGGTCTCCCCGAAGGCACCGACGGCAGGGCGTGGTACGTAGGCGAAATCACGCTTGATGACCTTGACCGTGCCTCCGACATGGTGTTTACGCCGGGCAACATTGATGATGCTGACGAGACATGGTTCAACGGCACGCGCATCGGCAGTACCAACGGCTTCCAAACCGAGCGCGCGTACACCGTTCCAAAATCACTGTTGCGCACCGGCGTCAATCGCATTGCTATCCGTGTCACCGATAGCGGTGGCGCCGGTGGCTGGGTTGGAACCCCCA
>Ga0247844_1004235_pt1 | contig 19702 bp, 23 predicted proteins | sample LaCtaG_FD_192421 | JGI IMG/M metagenome (GOLD analysis project Ga0247844, IMG submission 192421) | Freshwater microbial communities from meromictic Lake La Cruz, Castile-La Mancha, Spain - LaCruzMarch201714.5m_1 | ecosystem: Environmental > Aquatic > Freshwater > Lake | place: Spain: Castile-La... | reverse complement strand
ACTTCAGCAAGGATTCATCGCTTGTATCCCTAGCTGATAAAACCCTTGGTGGAAACGCTGCCAACAGCTTCGCCGGCCAAGAATCCACAGCCATCAAGGGCAAAATTGCTCCTTACACAATCATCACCCAAGGGGGGCAGAAAATAGGTGTTGTTGGAGCAACAACCTTTGAGCTATTAGTTAAATCCTCTCCCAACGGAACAATTGTAAAGGGAGATAGCAGCACCCTTAGCGAAGCCCAACGGCTGGCGATAGTTGCCGGTTATCTGCAACCCGCCGTAGACGCTTTGATCGCCGTTGGCGTGAACAAGGTGGTAATGGTTGACCAGCTTGATGTGCTGGATCGGAACAAGGCGTTGGCACCATTGCTCACCGGGGTTGATGTAATGGTGGCCGGTGGCAGCCACGAACGCATGGGCGATGCCACCGACACTGCCGTGGGCTTCAACGGCCACAGCGCAGATTTCATCGCAGATAAATACCCGATTGTTACCAAAGGCAAAGATGGCAAGCCAACGCTAATCGTTACCACAGACACCGAATACACCTATTTGGGCAGGTTAGTGGTGGATTTCAACGCTGCCGGTGAACTGCTCACTGAAAATCTCAGTACAGCAATCAACGGGGCCTACGCTTCCACAGAAACAAATCTAAAAGCCGCCTACGCCTCCACACAAACAGCAGCTCAGATCATCGCCAGCAGCACAATAGGCAGCCAAGTAAATTCAATAACCACAGCAATCAACAATGTGATTTCGTCCAAAGATGGCAACATCTTTGGATACACAAATGTATATCTGGAGGGCGATAGGGCATTTGGAAGGGCCCAGGAAGTAAACCTTGGAGACATCTCCGCCGATGCAAATATCTATGCCGCTTTAAAAGGTTTAGGATCAAATGCGATTTTGGGTTCCCTTAAAAATGGTGGTGGCCTCCGCGCTTCTATTGGCTCGGTAAGTGCCAATGGAACCAAAACAGCGCCTGCGGCCACCACTGTAAAACCTGCCGGTGGTATCTCCCAACTAGATGTGGAGAACGCTCTGCGCTTTGACAACAAGTTGATGGTGTTTGATAGCACCCCCCAACAGCTATTAAATATTCTTGATTTTGCCGCTGGTCTCAGCTCAGGCAATGGTGGTTATGCCCAAATCGGTGGCATCTATTTTTCCTTTGATTCCACAAAAGCGGCTGGCAGTAGAATCCAGGATGTGGCGGTATACGACATCAGTGGAAATCTAGTTTCAAAAGTTATCGACAACGGCAAGATTCTCAGCTATGCCCCAGCCAAGATCAGCATTGTTTCCCTAAACTTCATCGCCAACGGCGGTGACGGCTATCCAACTAAGGCCAACGGTAGCAACTTCCGCTACATACTTAGCGATGGCAGTCTTTCCCAGCCAATTGATCCAAGCCTTGATTTCACTGCAGCGGCAGTTGTGCCTAGCAATGTGATAGGCGAACAAGCAGCTCTGCAAAATTACCTCAAAGCAACTTACCCATCGAAAGAAAAGGCTTTTAACAATGCTGATACACCAGCAACTTTAGATCAGCGCATACAAAACCTAAGTGTTAAACCAGCCGACACTATATTTCCAACAGATCTAATTAATAACCGTTATTTGGATCCCATAACAGGCTTGCACCATTTCACTTCAGATGCAAAAGAAGCATCAAGCTTGATTAATAATGGTTGGAAACTTGAAGGATCAGCTTGGAATCTAATTCCTTCTGCTGGAGGCGAAAGCGGTGGCTTAATCGAGGTTCATCGCCTCTATAACCCTAATAACAAAGATCATCTTCTTACTTTGAACGATGCTGAGGTAACTTCAGCTAAAAACCTCGGCTACCTATATGAAGGTGTTGCGGGTAGAGCCTTACCTATTCCCTCTTCAGGTAGCAGTGGTTTTACAGTTGTTCAGAGGTTCTTTAAGCCATCAAGCGGAGAACATTTCTACACAGCAAGCAGCGCTGAAGCAACAACCCTGCCTGGCTTGGGTTTCGTTAGCGAGGGTGCTGCCTGGATGTTCTAGTAAAGAGGCAGGATGGGTGTAGCACCTAACCTGCCGTGATCGCTGCCGCCACTGAATTCCAGCCGGGCTCTGCTGCAGAGCTGTTAGCCCTTTGCGCAGGTGAATGGATGTGTTTGCGTTCCAAATATATGCCGGCTGGCGGTGATGAGGATTGGCAACAAAGTGAAAGGGCTGATCTGCAATGGAGCTGGCTCGCCAGCACTGAACCAGATCAGTTGGGAACATTGCAGTTCCAAGCCAAGGGGGAAACTCCGCAAAAACTGCAATTTTTTAGTGATGGCAAGCTGCAAACTGCAGCAGGTGATCAAGCTTCCTGGCAGCTGCGCGCTGGCCAACTGGAATTAAGCCAGCAGATTGGCGCACAACGATTAGAGGAAACCATTTCGTTTAGTAAGCCAAATCTGCGCCTGCGCAATGTGTTGATTTGGCATGGTGATCAATTAATAGCAGCACAGTTTTGCTCGGAAATCCGCCGGGTTAGCCGATCTGTGGCTTGAAATGATCCCAACAGATAAGCAAATGCGCATTGATGTGTTGAGCCTGGTGCCGGAGGCATTTGCACCATTGCGGCAATTAGGAGTAATTGGCCGCGCCTTTAGCAATGGTATTGCCGAACTTCACTGCCATAATCCCCGTGATTATGCCCTAGATCGCTACCACAAAGTAGACGATGAACCCTATGGCGGAGGTGTTGGGATGGTTTTAAAGCCGGAACCCGTTTTTGCTGCCTACGGCGCTATTCCCCAGGGGCCAGCACGGCGCAGCCTATTAATGACACCCCAAGGCAAACCGCTATGCCAGACCGACCTGCAAAGGTGGGCCGGGGAATATCAGCAACTGATCTTGATTTGCGGCCACTATGAGGGCTTTGATGAACGCATCCGCAGCCTTGCCGATGAGGAGATCTCCCTTGGTGATTTTGTGCTCACTGGAGGCGAACTACCAGCGATGACGATTATTAATGGCGTGGTTCGTTTGCTACCCGGCACCGTTGGAAGCGCCGAATGTTTAATTGATGAAAGCCATAGCGCTGGATTATTGGAACATCCCCATTACACGCGTCCGGCTGAATTTCAGGGGCTTAGCGTACCAGCGGTATTGCGCAGTGGCGACCACGCTGCCATCTCCCGCTGGCGCAGCGCCCAGCAGCAACAACGCACCCGCGAGCGCAGGCCCGACCTGTGGGCTAAATGGCAGGCGCAGCAATGATTAGGTTTAAGCGATGACAGAAGATATTCGCTGGCAACAACGCTTTAGCAATTTTCAGCTTGCCTTATCGCAGCTGGAAACTTTTTTTGAGCCGCCGGAGCTCAATGGGCGAGAACAGCAGGGGCTAATCAAGGCATTTGAATACACTTTTGAATTAGCTTGGAATTCGCTGCGCGATCTACTTAGCTCAAGGCCAATGGTTAGCTACAAACCAGGTTCCGATATTGATCTATGCTTAGAAGGCAAAAACCTTAACCACAACAACCGTTTACTAATATTAAGTGCAGTGGATGATCTACTATTGCCCTGGCGCATAGATCTTGTAATCATGCATCAATTAGATCAAAATTTATTAAGCCATATTAATAGATTGGGCCATTGCATTTGGAGAAAAAGCACCCCCAAAGATCTTTCTATTCACCATCAACCATGAATATCCGGATCGGCAATGGCTACGACATTCACCGCCTAGTTGCAGGTAGGCCATTGATCATTGGCGGCCAGTTACTAGAGCATCCCGCCGGCTTAGGACTCGATGGCCACAGTGATGCTGATGTGCTGGTGCATGCAATCATGGATGCCCTTCTTGGCGCCTTGAGCTTGGGCGATATCGGTAAATACTTTCCCCCTGATGATCCAAAATGGAAAGGCGCTAATAGCCTTGAATTACTAAAACAGGTGCATTCATTAGTAACAGCTAAAGGATGGCAGGTAGGCAATATTGATGCTGTGATCATTGCCGAAAGGCCCAAACTAAAGCCGCACATTGAAGCGATGGGCGCCGCCATTGCCAACCAGCTTTGCCTTAGTGCCGATCAGGTGGGTGTTAAAGCAACTACAAATGAAAAACTTGGCCCTGAAGGTAGGGAAGAAGGTATTTCTTGCCATGCGGTTGCCCTACTGGTGCGCCTATGAAAATTAGTGCCTTGTTAAAAATGCTGGCGGATAATTGCCTGATCATTTTGGGCTTTTTTGCTTGCCTTTTGATAACAACAAGCCCAGCTATGGCCCTGCGGGAACTTGATCCCAATGCGGGGGTGGTGGAGGTTTTACAAATGCCGGTAACAAAAGACCAAACCAACTGTTGGCGCATGGCAGAGGAAAAGGTATGGGAACCATGGCTTGAGCAACAGAGCGGTTACCAAGGCAGGGAATTACTTTGGGATCGCGATCGCCAACAGGCCGTGGTTTTAATTGGTTGGTTGAGCCAATCTGAATGGGATGCAATTCCAGCTGGCAGTATTAAAAAAACTGAGCAACGATTTGATGGGGTTTTGCAACGTTGCTTAGGTAGTGGTGCCTCAAAACCCCTGCCCCTACAACGCACTGGATCTTTGCAACCAATACCATGACCTATGTGCTCGGCACCCACAGCGAAGAACTAGAACGGCTTGGCCGTCAACATCAAATCTGGCAAGCAGAGGCCATGGCTGCTTGGGATAAAGCTGGTTTTAAAAGCGGTGATCACCTTTTGGATCTTGGTTGCGGCCCAGGCTTTGCCAGCTTTGATTTAGCCGAACTGGTGGGGTTAACAGGGCAGGTGCTAGGCATCGATCAAGCCGCTAACTACATCACACATTTAAATAAACAGGCCGCTGAATTGCAGCTTCCACAGTTAAAAGCTGAACTGCATGATTTAACAGCATCCACACCTACGCTGATTGGTAATCAAAACTGGGATGGTGCCTGGTGCCGATGGTTGTGCATGTTTCTTACTGATCTAGATCCCCTATTGGCATTAATCAAAAGCTCCCTAAAGCGCGGCGCAAAATTAGTTATTCATGAATACATTCGCTGGGATACCTTTTCATTGCATCCCCATGGCGCAGCTCTAGCTGAATTTGTGAACTGTTGCATTCAGCATTGGCAATCCCATGGTGGTGATCCAAATGTGGCTAGCAGGCTTCCAGCACTTTTGCAGCAGCAGGGTTTTGAACTAGTAAGCAGTTGCAGCCTGCTTGCCTGCACAACTAACGGCCAGGCAAAAGCCCAATGGCTAGAGGATTTTCTTACTAGCTACCCGTCCCAGCTAATTGCTGATGGTGTTTGGACACAAAGCCAGCAGGAGGCCCTTGAAGCAGAAATTAGCCAAGCCAAAAAAAATCAAAGCCTCTGGCAAACCCCTGCCCTTGTTGAACAGATTTGGCAAAAATCATGAAAGATGATCAGAGTGAAATATTGCATCGTTTAGATTTAGATCGCCGTAATCGGCTTGGCATGATAGAGGCAGTGTGGGGAGAACATAAAACAGCAGAACAGATAATTGCCATTGCCATTGAGATGCAGGCTGCGGGTGAATTAATGCTTGCCACTAGAATTAATCAAAGCAAAGCCACTGAAATTGCACTTAAAATACCAAATATTAAATATTATCCTCAGGCGCGCTGTTTAAGCCTTGGCAAGTTGCCTGAAACCGGCATTGATGGCTTTGGTGATGTGGCGATCCTCACCGGTGGCAGCAGTGATATCAGCGTTGCTTCTGAAGCGCAACTTGCTTTGGCCTGCCATGGTATTTATTCTGATTTAATTGCCGATGTGGGCGTGGCTGGCTTGCATCGGCTCATGCATCAATTACCCGAACTTCATAAGTATCAGGTTTTGATTGTGTGCGCTGGCATGGAAGGTGCCCTTCCAACTGTGGTTGCGGGTTTACTGCCCCAGCCGGTCATTGCCGTGCCAGTGAGCGTGGGTTATGGAGTAAGCGCCGGTGGAACGGCAGCACTGCATGGAATGCTGGCAAGTTGCGCGCCGGGGCTTGCTGTTGTGAATATCGATAATGGCTATGGGGCTGCAATGGCGGCTTTACGAATTATCAAAGGTGCTTAGCAAAATTAATTAGATGCAATTTCAGTTTCAACTAATTCGCGCAGCATTGCGATCCAAGCGAGCCATTCTCTCCGAGGCAATTCCGAATCGCTTGGCAAATCTTCATAGCGATAAATTGTAGCTAATGGGGAAAGATCGGCCAATAAGTTTAGCCCTGATGGCAAACAGATTCCAATTCTAGCAAGTAAAGCAATAAGCACATTTAAATCATGACTGCGGGGGTAATCCTGCTGATGAAAAGCAAGCAATGCTTTTAATAATTTTTCCGCAGCCTGCTGAGCATGAAAGCCAACGGCATCATCAGAAATAGTTTTATCATCAACTAAAAGCACCAAAATAGCTTGATCCTGCAAAGCCTTACGCAGCAAAAGATTAGCTTGTTCAGCTGGCTTCATATAACACTCTGCCTTGCAAGGCTGCTTGGTATTCAATTGTTCCAGGTATTAGAGATCTTTCCGAAAAACTTTCCTCAGTAGTTACAACCAAATCAATCGGTATCAGCACATCACTTAATAGTTTTCGCAAGCGAATAATTTCCTGATAGCGGTTTGATATATTCTTCTCTATAACCATCAAATCCAAATCATTCGCAAACTGAAGCTCTCCCCTCACCGCAGAACCAAATATTATTATTTTCGCAGAGCTACCATCTAGCAATAAGCGTTCGAGCACTTGAGCAATTTTAGCCTCAGTTACAGCCCACGGCGTAATTTTATTTGAATTTTTATACGCAATATTCTGGCTCACAATTATCAAAGGTGCTTCAGTTGTGGATAGGCGGTAATCAACTCATCAGCGCTTAATACATCGCCTTCCGCATCCGGCTGCCAGATCACTTCTAGGGCCAATAGATCACTGGCTGGCACTGCTCCTAGCACCCCCAAGGCATCGCGTAACTGCTCGGCTGTATCTACAGATTTAATCGTCATACGTCGGCGGCTAGCCACCAATATTGTTATGGCGATGTAATCATTGGAAGCATCAGCATCACCAGCTTTAACGATGCTTGCTTCATTTTCATCGCGGCGGCGACCAGCAAAGTTACTTGTTACTTCACTACTTAATTTGCTGCGTTCCTGCATTGAAAGGCGATTAAATGTGGCCTCTGCCGTATTAAAAGGCACTTGACCCAATTCAACATTTGCATATACCCATTGGTCGGGATGGCGCAATAAAGCAAGGGTTGCATCCTGCAATACCTGTTGCAGGCCAGCGCTATTGCTGGTATCTGCGGTGCGCGCATAGCGACGCAAATCCTGTTGCAATGAGCGGGCACTGGCGAGCAGGCCAAGTTGCAGCTGGGCCACCGCTACGGGGCCATCCACAATTTCCCGTTCAGCTGGTAACCCAGGGTTGACGCCGCCGCCAATGGCACCCCTCAAGCCATTAACAACCACCCCAACAATTGCCATCAGGATCAAAAAGCCAAATAGGCCGCCGCCACCAAAACCTAAAAACGGCACGATGAATGGAAAACCAATGCCACCGCCACCAAAACCACCTCCGTAGCCACCGCCATAACCACCCCGGTAGCCACCACCACCGCCATAGCCGCCGCCACTGCGAAATGAAGGGCTAGAGGAACGGAAGCTGCCGCCACCGATGCGGCCACCACTGGCAGCATCAGCTGGCTGGGGGTTACCTAAAAAAAGCAAACCAGCAGCAATAACTGGCATTAATGAAAGCGAAAAGAAACGCATGATCCGGCGGTTTGAAAAGCGGTTGGTTAAAAAAGTGAGCAACACCTAGGGCGCCATAACTAGCCAAATACTAGGAAAGCTGAGCGGGTTCGTTGTTACGGAATCTACCCACCCCCAACGATCGTTACCACCTCCAAACGATCGCCAGCTTTGATTAGCTGATCAGCCCAGCAAGACCTTATTAATAATTCCTCGTTGTATTCCACCACCACCAGTTGCGGTTTATAGCCAAGCCATTGCAGCAATTCAGGCAGTTTTAAACCAACGGGGCAACTGCTTTGCTCACCATTAAGCCAAATTTGGCATTCAGTCATTAGCTATGAGCTCCAGTAATTCTTTAGTTGCTGCAGCTGGATCGGCCGCTTCCATCACCGCGCGCACCACGGCAAAACCAGCAGCAGCGCCAGCCTCAGCTAACACCGGCTGCAAATTACTTGCATCAAGGCCACCGATGCAAAAAAACGGCACTTGGGCATTTGCAGCAGCGATTCGCAAGTAATCAAAACCCACTGGCTGCCTTCCAGGCTTAGTGGGGGTGGCATAGATGGGTCCCACACCCACGTAGTTGCAACCAGCAGCTTGGGCCCTTTGCAAATCCTCAAGGCAATGGCTGCTTTGGCCAATCAAGCGATCGGGGCCCAGCAAACGCCGCGCCATCGCTGGCGGCAGATCTGTTTGGCCGAGGTGCACGCCATCGGCATCCACCGCAAGGGCAATGTCTAGCCGGTCGTTAACAATAAAAAGAGCTCCATAGCGGTTGCATAGCTGCCGCAGGGCAAGGGCCTCCTGGTAGCGCTGCAGGTCGTTTGTGCTTTTACTGCGATGTTGCACCAGTTTCACCCCAGCCTTAAGCGCTTGCTCAACCACCTCAAGCAAATGGGGCACCTCTGCAGTAATCAAATACAACCTGGCCGCCGCCAGCCGTTCCACACGGCTTTGATCAGCTAGAAGCTGGGTTTCTAAATCGTATAAACGGTAGCGGCAGGCCTCTGCCACAGCAGCCAGGCCAGGGTTGCTGGCCCTGCCAAATTCCTCCAGCACCCTTAGGGCCTCCTGGGCCCTTGCGCAATTAGCGGCCACCACCGCTTGGGAATCCAAACGTTGCGCCTGGGCTGGATGGCCTAAACCAGCTGCGCTGTCGCTAGCTGTGTGGCGCGCTTGGCGGTAGCTGGGCAAATGGCAACTACCCAGTTGCTGGCGTAAATCCTTAAGGGCTGCCACCAGGTCGCGGCGGTTTAAGCCAAAGCGGGCCCAATCTTCCGCCACCCGCAAACCCTCCCGGGCGCGGTCGAGATTTGCATCCAGTAGGCGCAACACCGCTGGATCAACGCAAGGGGATGTCACAACAATTCGAGCCAACGCGCTGTTCCCTGTTTAGCCTGAAATATCCCCCGCACCTTTGTGGTGGCAGAAGAACCTAAAACTCTCCCCCAATACAGCAGTTCCGATAACCCCACCACGGTGTTGATCTGGGGTGCGGTGCTACTGGGCGGCATCGCTGCCTTCATCGCCTGGGGACTCACCCATGCCTACCCAAGCGCCTAGATCAGCAATCGGAAGCTAAAAACTCAGCAGCTGCTGCTGCATCCTTTGCGATCTGGGCGCTTAATTCCGCCAATGAAGCAAATGTGCATTGGCCCCGCAGCCACTGCCTTGGTTCCACTGTGAGCGTTTCGCCTTCCAATTGCAGATCAACCCCCAAAAGGTGCACCTCAACGGCGGAAGGCGCCTGGGGGTCGATGGTGGGTTGACGCCCCAGATTCATTACTGCAGCAAGCTTTTTACCATCACTTCGTTGCACCAAAGCGGCATAAACACCCTCTTTTGGTAAGCACTTGCGGCCGTCTACCTGCAGATTTGCAGTGGGCCAACCCAAGCCGCGGCCAAGGCCCCTACCGCGCACCACCAAACCCTGAAAGCGATAGGGCCGCTGCAATAAACGCACCGCTTCCTTTAGATCAGCCTCAGCTAATGCCTGGCGAATGCGGCTACTGCTAACGCGCAGGCCATGGTCGGCCAGCATCGGCAGCACCTCCACGGTTACACCAGCGGCAGCGGCGAGGCGCACCAAATCCTCAGGGCCACCGCTGCGTTTAACGCCAAAACGGAAATTTTCACCGATGGCAATTGCCCCTGCCTTTAATTGATCCAGCAACACCTGTTGCACAAATTGCTCGGGGGTTAAAGCAGCTAGGGCGCGATTAAATGGCACTAAAACCAATTGTTTAATTCCTAATTCCTCTAGGCAGCTCAGCTTTTCCTCTGGCAGATCAAGCCGCAGCCTGCGTTCACCGGCAAGCACCTCCCGGGGATGGGGCCAAAAAGTAAGCACCGTTGGCAGCAGCTGGGGCCGTTGCCGCGCCGCTTCCACAACGGCTGCCATCACACGGCGGTGGCCGGCATGGACGCCATCAAAACTGCCTAGGGCAAGGGCCGTTGGGGTATCGACGTCCTGGGGGGAGCGTAAAAAAATCAAGGCCACAGGCCGTGCCAGATCTATCCTCCCATGGCAACTTGGGGAAAACCCCATGGCCGACCGCCTCGATCTCCAGCGCATGGCAGCCGCCTTTCGGGCCATGGGCTGGGTTGCCTTCTGGAGCCAGCTAGCAATGGCCGTTGTGTGTGCTGGCGTTCTTGCCTTCAACAGCATCGGCAGCGACCTAATTCGCAATCGCGATCGGGCCATTGGCTTAGGGCCTGGCCTATCGCTAACAACGCTCGCCCTGTTGGTAATGGCCTACAGCATCTGGCAAGACTGGGGTTTAATCCGGCTCAGCCGCGCCCTAGCTGGTGGCACCACCGCAAGGCCATCCAAAGCTGAAACCACCGCCCAGGTAAAACGCCATCTGTTGGCAAGCCTGGCGGGTGTAACCCTGGCGGCAATTGGTTATCAAGCCCTAGCTGGCAGCCTCACATTTCAAGCCTCAATCCAACAACCGGGTTTTGCCGGCAGTGGCGGGCTTGGCAATAACGCCATCACCTCCCTAGAAATGTTTTCGGTGATGGCAAATACCCAAGCCCTCACTGGCCATTTAATTGGCCTTTGGATCAGCCTTTGGCTACTGCAACGCATCCAAAGGCGATAGGTGGTAAGTCACCGCGCCAGAAAAATTCCGGTTGCAATGGCGTTAGGGCCATGCCGCCGGCCTGCACCTGGGCCACATCCGTTGGCCATTCCCTTGGCCCTGCCCCGGCTGCATCCAAATCATTAAGCACTTCACCGGCTAACCAGTAGTAGGTGCGACCCCTTGGATCCAGACGTTCGTCGAATTGATCGATGTAGCGGCGTACGCCAGGCCGGCACCAACGCATGGCGCCGATGCGTTCAGCAGGAACAGCAGGCACATTCAAATTGAGCAATAACCCCTCGGGCCAGCCTGCAGCCAGTGCTTCTTCAGCTATTTCCAATGCTTTCTCGGCTGCTCCATCAAATTGACGCCAGTCGAAACAGGCACTGCTGATCGCCATGGCCGGCAGCCCCTCCAGGGTGCCTTCCATGGCAGCTGCAACGGTGCCGGAATACATCACATCAGAACCAAGGTTGGGGCCGTGGTTGATGCCACTGAGCACTAAATCCGGTGGTTCCGCTAAAAGTTTGCCCAGCCCTAATTTCACGCAATCGGAGGGGGTGCCACTGCAGGCCCAGGCCTCAATGCCAGAGCCAAATAAACCATCCGCCCGTTCAGCCCGAATGGGGCTTTGCAAAGTGAGGCCATGGCCGGTGGCGGAGCGTTCTTGATCGGGGCAAACCACTGAAACCTGATGGCCGCGGCGGGCTGCTTCCTTTGCCAATGCTTGGATGCCTTCGGCAAAAACGCCGTCGTCGTTACTGATCAGGATGCGCATACAGTTATAAGCTCTGCTTTAAAACCGTGGTAACCGGCCTCAATTTAGAGGACATAACCGCCCAGCTATGTGCTCTAGAAGCAGAAGCAGCGGCTGCCATCGAAGCTGCCGCCGATGGGGCGGCCTTAGAGCAACTGCGGATTGATCTGCTTGGCAAAAAGGGCAGGCTTTCAGGGGTGCTGGCGGCCATGGGCAGATTGCCTGGCGAGCAACGCCCCCTGGTGGGCCAAAGGGCAAATGTGCTGAAGGAACAGCTACAGGGCTTGCTGCAGGAACGGTTGCAGAATTTGCGCCAGCAGGCGATGGCCAGCCGCATTGCAAGTGAAACCCTTGATGTAACCCTCCCCCCTAGTTATGTGCCATCGGGCCATAGGCATCCGCTGGTGAGCACCACAGATGCGATCGTTGATATCTTTTGCGGCCTTGGTTACCGCTTGGTTTCAGGCCCTGATATCGAAACCGACCACTACAACTTTTCCGCCCTCAATATCCCCCCAAACCATCCGGCAAGGGATATGCAAGACACCTTTTACCTCCCCGGTGATCGGCTTTTGCGCACCCACACCTCACCGGTACAAATTCGTCACCTGGAGGCAAATCCACCACCGGTGCGGGTGATCGCCCCAGGTCGTGTGTATAGGCGTGATGCCGTGGATGCCACCCACTCGCCGGTTTTTCACCAAGTGGAGGTGTTAGCCATCGATGAGGGTTTGGATTTCAGCCATCTGCGCGGCACCGTTACCCATTTCCTAAAAGCATTTTTTGGTGATCTGCCCGTGCGCTTTCGCGCTAGTTATTTCCCTTTCACCGAACCAAGTGCGGAGGTGGATGTGCAGTGGCGGGGCCGATGGTTGGAGGTAATGGGTTGCGGCATGGTGGATCCGGCAGTGCTGGAGGGGCTTGGCCTAGATCCAGAACGCTGGAGTGGCTTTGCTGCTGGCCTTGGTGTGGAGCGCTTTTGCATGGTGCGCCATGGCATAGACGACATCCGCAGGCTGTTTACTAGTGATCTGCGCTTTTTAGAGCAGTTCTGAAATGTCCTGCGCTGGACTGATCGTTAACGACGGTAAAGACCTCGCCGTTTGCACCGCCGATCGCATCGAAGCGCGGCTTAAAGAAGCCGGCTGGGATGTGGTGCGGGTAAGTAGTGCCGGTGGAATGGTGGGTTTTGCCAACCCCGACCAACACCTGCGCATGCTGGGCTATGCCGCCTGTGTGCCAGCTGGATTTAACCGTGAGATGTCGCTGGCCATTGTTTTAGGTGGCGATGGCACGGTGTTATCGGCTGCCCGCCAAACCGCCCCTGTGGCGGTGCCGATGCTCACGATCAACACTGGCCACATGGGGTTTTTGGCTGAAACCTACCTGGAGCATCTCGATGGTGCCCTTGAGCAAATAATTGCTGGCCGCTGGAGTGTTGAAGAGCGCAGCATGGTGGTAGTGAGTGTGTTGCGGGGCGACCAGCGGCGTTGGGAGGTGCTTTGCCTTAATGAAATGGCCCTGCACCGGGAACCATTAACAAGCATGTGCCATTTCGAAATTGCCATCGGCCGCCATGCCCCCGTTGATATCTCAGCTGATGGGGTGATCCTTTCAACCCCCACCGGCTCCACCGCCTATGCCCTAAGCGCTGGCGGGCCGGTGATCACCCCCGATTGCCCCGTGCTGCAACTCACGCCAATTGCCCCCCATTCCCTTGCTTCAAGGGCTCTGGTTTTTAGTGATAGCGAACCGGTAACGGTTTTTCCTGCTACTCCAGAGCGTTTGATGATGGTGGTAGATGGCAGCGCCGGTTGTTATGTGTGGCCAGAAGACCGTGTTTTAATTCGCCGCAGTGATGAACCAGCCCGCTTTATTCGCCTGCAAGACCATGAATTTTTCAGGGTGCTAGGTGAAAAGTTGGGCTGGGGTTTACCCCATGTGGCAAAACCAGCACTGCCGGATTAAACGTGGATCAACCGGCAGCACTTCTATTGGTTGGCGCAGCAGCGCAACAACTAAAAGATCGCCTGGAAGCATCTGGCTACAGCAGCATTAGTTGCAAGCTGGCGGAAGTGCCCAAATTGCTCGCTGGTGTGCAATTAGCGGCGGTGTTGATATCTAAAGATGCCTGCGATACTTGCGTGCAGTTGCGCAACTACTACGGCGAGGAAAATGCACCAGCCCTGCTGCTAGAAGCAAGCCACAATGATCTTGCCGCCCGCAGCCTTTGCCTTGAATGGGGCGCCGATGATTATTGGTTAGCTGATGCACCACCCAGCGACCTTTTGCAACGGCTGCGTCATCAGATCCAGCTGCACCAACAAACTCCCAAATCAATTGCAGCAATCAATCCACACGAACTAAGCCTCGGGAACCTGCGCTTAGATCAAAAAGAACGGCGCGCCTGGCGTGGTAATCGCGACCTTGGCCTCACGGCAAGGGAATATGCATTGCTGCTGATATTAATTGAGCAGCCAGGGGTATGCGTAAGCCGAAAAACGATTTTGGAGCAGGTGTGGGGCCTAACTGAAACAAGCGAAGCAAATATCATTGAGGTGTATGTGCGCTACCTGCGGCGCAAATTGGAAGCCGATGGTGAAAAGCGCCTCATCCACACGGTGCGGGGCCACGGCTACTGCCTACGCAGCAACGATTCCTAAAAAAACCATCATGACAAACAAACAGAGGCAATTAGCAACACTATTTTCAGCAAGTTTATGCCTTTCTTGCATTAGCGCAAAACCGATTAATGCAACTCCAGCCCAATACCTGCCAACGGAAGCGCGCTGGTGCGTGGCCCAAGGTTGCATCGATTTAGAAATACCCAAAACATATGAGCAATATGTGCTCGGCCTAAGCAATCGACCAGCCCTCGGCCCCTGGAGGGGCATGTGGTTCCGTTTTGCGGAGCCCCGGGTGGTGGCTTTTAATATGTATAAATGCGCGCCATTGGATTTAGTATTTATCAGAAACGGCAAAGTTGTTGAAGTAAAAGCAAATCAATCTCCATGCTTGAAATTACCTTGTCCTCAAATTATTCCGATTGAACCTGTTGATGAAGTGATCGAATTAGAAGCTGGCCGCGCAGCTGCCTTAGGCATCAAGGCCGGAAGCCCCGCAATACCAAAACTGGATTGAGCGGCGCCAACCGGGTGCCATCAGCAAGCGGTGCACCACGCCAGGCTTGATGTTGTGTGATTGATACTTGGCAGCCGGATTGAACTAACAGGGGCCTCAATTCAGCAAGGGCCTCGAGGGTGGCAAGGGGCAACAGCACCACACCTGCTGGCCGCAGGCGGGTGAGCACCGCCGCCAGGATTTCAGCCCGCTGGCGGCCACCACCACCGATCAACACCCGATCGGGATCAGGCAGCTGGGCCAGGGCTTCAGGGGCACTAGCTTCCAACACCCCAGCGGGTTGAACCCCCAAACGGCGGGCATTGGCTTCTATCAATGCAGCTCCGCCACCCCTGCATTCCAGGGCCCACAGCTGCAGCGCCGGCCGCAGCCGCAAGGCCTCAAGGCCAACGCTGCCCACACCAGCGCCGATATCCCAAAGCACTCCCTGGGCCGGCAATTGCAAATCAGCTAGCAGTTGAATCCGCACCTCACGCTTGGTCATCAAGCCGGGGCGATCGGCCTGCTGCAGAAATAAGCCATCCTCGAGGCCAAACAGGGGCAGGCCGGCGGCCTTAATTTCGGCGGGCGGCTCTGCCAGCAACAGCACCAGATGGAGCGGATCAAGCGGATCGGGCAATGGCTCATCGGGGGCTAGGCGTTGCAGCCGTTGCTGCGGATGGCCTAGTTGTTCACACAACCAAAAGCCATAGGCGGCCTCCAAGCCGGAAGCCCGCAGGATCAAACGCACACTTTCGGCGCCGCCCCGGTTGGGATCGGTGAGAACTATCAAGGCAGCTGGACGCTTTTGTAATTCGGCTGCCAAAGCCTCCGGTTCGCGGCCATGGAGGCTTATCCAACTGGCATCTTGCCAAGGGCGCGCGATGCCGGCAAAGGCCAGTTGCATCGAACTGGGTGCTGGATGAAAACAAAGCTGGGCGGGTTCAAACCGCTGTAACAGCAGGCGACCAATGCCAAACCAAAGCGGATCACCACTGGCAAGAAGCACCGTTGGCTTAGAGGTTGCCAAAGCAGCGGCAATTGCTTCGATGGCCGCCGCAGGGTGATCAGTGGAAATCAATTGCTGCCCGCTGCTGGGGGCATAGGCCAAGCGGCTGGGGGCTGCCACCAATGCGGCCTGCTTAATCAAAAACTGCAGGGATTGGGGCAAATTCAACACCCCACCCGCATCTGTGCCGATCACATGCAAGCTCACGGCAGGATTTACATCGGCCAGGGTGATCTCAACTAGTGATTTGCATTTTGACCCATACACAGGGACAGAAACAGCAACATTTGATGGCGGCTCAGATCTGACAAGCTAGGTGCACCTTTTTATCCCCCATGGCGCCCTTTGGCCTCTCAGCCCTGAAGTTGATATTGCAACGTAAAACGGCTGTAAAGCCTCAAACCGCTAGCTGGAGCAGGCCCTTTGGGCTTGGTTGGGATAAGCCTTACACCGTGCGATATGCCAGTAACTTGGATGATGGCCCTTGGCATGGGGCACCCCTGGGCGGTTTTGGTGCTGGTTGCATTGGCCGCAATTCAAAAGGTGAATTCAACCTTTGGCACCTAGATGGGGGAGAGCATTGGTTTGGCAACCTGCCGGATTGTGGTTTTGCACTATTTGAAAGCGATGGCAGCACAAGCAAGGCCCATGGCCTGGCCGTTAAACCCACAGTTGATGCATCAAACCCAGAGGCGGGAGAACCCCTTTCCGCTTGGAGCTGGTATCCAGCTAGCAGCGCAAACCAAAACACCGGCACCTATAGCGCCCGATATCCACTCAGCTGGTTCCACTACAGGAACGTGTTCAAAGCAGAGGTGGAATGCGAAAGTTTCAGCCCGATATTGCCCGGCAATTATCGAGATACAAGCCTGCCGGTTGCAGTGTTTCGCTGGCATTTTAAAAATCCAAGCAAAAAACCGCTAAAGCTTTCGCTGCTGCTCAGCTGGCGCAACACCCTGGGCTGGTTTAAAAACACCGACCCCAGCGCTGAGGTGCATTTCCGTGATGATGGCAGCCCCGAACATTCCTATATCCCAGCGATTGGCGTAAGCAAAGGCCAAAGCAATCGCTGGATCGATCAAGCAGATATGAACGGCATCCTTATGGATGGCGAGCGCAGTAATCCAATCCAAGAAGGGGAAGGTCAATGGTGCCTAGCGGTGCCATCCCTCCCGGCAGGCGTTGAATTAAAACGCTGCAGCCGTTGGAATCCCCATGGTGATGGCGCAGAACTTTGGCAGCAATTCAGCCTTGATGGCACTATCCCCGCCAGTAATAACGACCGCCGCAGCGCCGCCAGCAATGATCCCCTCAGCGCTGCTTTAAGCATCAGTTTTGAATTAGCACCAGGCGCTGAATTAGAGCTGCCGGTGGTGATCAGCTGGGATTTACCGGTAACGGCCTTTGCCACCGGCTGCCAGGCCCTGAGGCGTTATACGGATTTCCACGGCAGCAGCGGCACAAATGCAGCAGCCATAGCCAGTGAAGCTTTAAAGCAATGGCCGCAATGGCGGGAACAAATCAACAATTGGCAAGCGCCGGTGTTGCAGCGCAACGACCTACCGGAAAAGCTGCGCATGGCTTTATTTAATGAGCTCTACGACCTTGCCAGTGGCGGCAGCCTGTGGACAGCCGCCACTGCAGATGATCCTGAGGGTCGATTTGGTGTGCTCGAATGCCTCGACTACGCCTGGTATGAAAGCCTAGACGTGCGTTTATATGGCTCATTTGCCCTACTGCAACTATGGCCTGCCCTAGATCGAGCTGTGCTGCGCAGTTTTGCAAGGGCTATCCCAGCAGCTGATGCAAACCTGAGGCCGATCGGCTGGTATTTCACCCAAGGCAAAGGCCGGGTGGAAGCGGCACGCAAATTAGCTGGTGCCACACCCCATGATTTAGGTGCCCCAAACGAGCGACCTTTTGATGCCACAAACTACACCGCCTATCAAGATTGCAATCTTTGGAAAGATCTAGCCAGCGACTTTGTTTTACAGGTGTGGCGCACTTATAAATTGGCGCCCGATGGCAAAGATCTCAATTTCCTAGCCAGCTGCTGGCCTGCGGCGGTGCAGGCACTGAAATATCTCAAGGAATTCGACATCAATAACGACGGCCTGCCCGATAACGGCGGCGCCCCAGACCAAACCTTTGATGATTGGGCTTTGCAGGGGGTGAGCGCCTATTGCGGTGCCCTTTGGATTGCTGCCCTGGAAGCAGCCTTGGCGATGGCCCAAGCGCTAAGCCTTGAATTAGGGCTTGATACAGCGCTGGAGCAACGTTTATTCAGCCAATGGCTGGAGCAATCCAGGGAAAATTTCGACAAATTGCTTTGGAATGGTGAGTATTACAAGATCGATGCCGATAGCGGCACGCCGGTAGTGATGGCAGATCAACTCTGCGGTGATTTCTATGCACGCCTACTGGGATTAACGCCTGTTGTTAGCGATGCCAATGCCATCAGCTCGCTTACGGCGATCAAGGAAGCCTGTTTTGAAGGTTTTGAAGGGGGCCGGCTTGGGGTTGCAAATGGTTTGCGCCGCGATGGTAGTGCTCTCGATCCCAATGGCACCCACCCCCTCGAGGTGTGGACAGGAATCAACTTTGGCCTTGCCGCCTACTACCGTTTAATGGGCGAGCCAACTACGGCGTTTGCCATCTGTGATGCGGTGCTGGAGCAGGTGTATCAAGGGGGCTTGCAATTCCGCACCCCAGAGGCGATCACAGCGAAAAACAGTTTCCGCGCCTGCCACTACCTGCGGGCGATGGCGATCTGGGCCCTATGGGCAACCCACACCAATTGGCAAGCAATTCCAGGTGCAGAGCATTGATAAAAATGGAACGAATCCTCGGCGTTTTTATTGCTCTAGCCCTACTGCTGCTTCCCTGTGGCAATCAAGCTGCGGCCCAACTTCAAAGCCATAACGATGGCAATGGTGTGCCAGTGCTACGCAGCATTGAAAGTTTGCGGGATTTGGATTACCAAGCCTGGCAGCTGGTGGCCTATCGCGAAGGTGAAGCCGGCGGGCCATTAAGGCTCAGGGTGGTGGGTTACCCCGGCAAGGTGCGTTTAAATCACCCAACCGCTTTAGAGGTGTTCAGCGGTGAACGCCATTGGGCGCTAACTGATATCACCTTGAACAATCCAACCCTCAGCACTGATAGCCGTGATGCCGCTGCTGAATTTGATCTTGCGCCATTGCTGAGTGATATCAAAAAAAACCGGCCTCTGCGGCTGGTGCTTCCAGGTGTTTTTACTGAATTGCCGGTGCCGCCTTTTGTGGTGAAGGAATGGCGCGAATTGCCAAACCAACCGCTCTAAATGGAAGGCCAATGGCTTGATCGGCTCTGGATGGATAGGGCCCTGAGGCTGGCGGGTTTAGCGGATGGGCTCACAAGCCCAAATCCATTGGTGGGGGCAGTGGTGCTCAGCGCTGCTGGTGAATTGGTGGGGGAGGGCTATCACCGCAAAGCAGGGGAAGCCCATGCCGAATTAATGGCATTGCAACAGGCCGGCAGCAAAGCAAAGGGCGGCAGCCTCTACGTAACCCTGGAGCCCTGCTGCCATCAAGGTCTCACCCCACCCTGCACGGATGCGGTGCTCAGCTCCGGTGTGAAACGAGTGGTGGTGGCGATTGCAGATCCAAACCCATTAGTGGCAGGAAAAGGCTTAATGCTGCTGCGTGAAGCAGGCATTGAGGTTGAACTTGGCGAAGGGGCTGAGGCGGCAAAAAAACAAAACAGTGCTTTTCTGCATCGCATCAATACAGGCAAACCAGAAGGCATTTTGAAGTGGGCCATGAGCCTTGATGGCCGCACCGCCTTGCCCAATGGAGCAAGCCAATGGATAAGCGGCCCAGAAGCGAGAAGCTGGGTGCATCAATTGCGCAGCCGCTGTGATGCGGTGATCGTTGGCGGCGGCACCGTTAGGGCAGATGATCCCTTGCTTACAAGCCGGGGGCGGCGCACACCGGAACCATTGCGGG
>Ga0247844_1004227_pt1 | contig 19741 bp, 16 predicted proteins | sample LaCtaG_FD_192421 | JGI IMG/M metagenome (GOLD analysis project Ga0247844, IMG submission 192421) | Freshwater microbial communities from meromictic Lake La Cruz, Castile-La Mancha, Spain - LaCruzMarch201714.5m_1 | ecosystem: Environmental > Aquatic > Freshwater > Lake | place: Spain: Castile-La... | reverse complement strand
CGATATAAAAAACGGAAAAACACGGGATGCAAACAGAAGACGAGCCACTTCTCACCGCCATAGAAAAGCGGGACCCTACCTTCCACATCCATCTCAAAAAAGGGGGGGTAAACAAAAAAAACCGCGCAGGAATGACCGCGCTCATCCTCGCCTGCAAAAACGGAGATCCAAAAATCGTTGCTGAACTGCTGCAACATCGGGCCGACCCAAACGCAGCCGACAACTACGGAAACACCCCGCTCCACTGGGCAATCGGAGAAAACCATCTGACCCTCATCCCGCTCCTTATCGCCCACGGAGCCGACCCCGAACAACGGGACGGATTGGGACGACAGGCCTCGGAGTTCGCCAAAACCGAAAAACGCAAGGAAGTAGAAGCACTCCTCACCAAAAAACCCTTTCCCTGGTTCACTATCCTCTTCACAGCCACCCTCCTGACAAACCTGCTCTCACTCGATCTCAAATATCCGGCGTCCTACATCACCGCCGCCCTAGCGGGAATCCTCCTCGCCAACGAACATCTCGAACTCGACAGCGAACTGGCACCAAAACTAAGAACAAGCATCAAAATGATGCTTGGATTGGGGCTGCTCGCCTATGGGATCTGGAGGCTGCAAATCTGGGACATATAAAAACTCACTAAAAACTCCGCATCAAAACCACCCATGAACTACGCACCCATCAAAACCGAATTCCGCCGTAAGAACTTCCACCATCTCCAACTCCAACGGACAGGGGACGTGGCCATCTATTCCCGCCAGCTCATCAAATCCGGAACCACGGCCGTCGAAAACGGCCCCATTCATTTCGAGGTCATCATCATCTCCAGACACGATGGATACAAAATTGCGGACCAATACCTGCCGCCCGCAGAAACCTATCCTTCCGGAACCCAATGGGGAACCCTTGGGTGGACATACACCGAGCTGAAAGCTGCCCAAGAAAAATTCGCTGCCCTCCTGGCCCGCAACCCTGTTCCAGAAGCACCAGCGGATTCCCCAGCCCCTGAAACCCCGAAAGAAGTGGAAAACCCAAAAGAAGTGACCCCCGAGAAACCAGAGAAACTCATTCAATCACCCTTACTTTAACCCAAAGCCCAAAACAAAATGCGCAAAATAATTCCCCTCTTCGTTTTTGCACTCGCCCTCAGCACCGCCAAGGCATCGGACTCCACCATAAACGTCGAACTCATCCGGTGCGAGATATCCCCCCACCGGATCATCATCACCTCCCACTACACCCGCCTCACTGCCCTCAAACTCCCAGAAAAAACCGCATCCGGATTCATCATGGGAACCACCGGACTCCGCCCATGGTCGGAAACCAAAACCGGCTGGAGGAAATCGGGAAATGTCTACTCCTGCATCTTCGCGTTCACCCGATAAGCTTGACACCGCCACAAAAAAAAAGAAGAATCAAGGGATGAAACCAAACCTCACAGAAATCTTCTTCAACGTAGCCGAAGACGGAAAAAAGACCCCTCAAGCCTGGGTCTACTCCATCCTCCTCCTCCTCGCCCTGGGAACCAGCTTACTCTTCATCCTAGCCACTCCCATCCGAACAAATCCAAAACCCATGGTCACGCTGAGACTGGAATGCCCCTCCGAGGTCATCGTCACAGTCGACCGCGGAATCCAAAATGTGGAAGTCAACCAAAAGCCATTCCCACTCCCCCCAAAGCCAATGGGCTGCCATTAAACCCTTTTTACTTGCCGGCTTCTCCGGTTGCACGCTGGCGCTCTGCTATCCCCCGTTCAACCTCACTTGGCTGTGCTGGGTGGCTCTCATCCCACTCATACTCGCAAGCCTCGGATCCAAAACCCCGCTGAGGGCCGCCGCAATCGGCGCCCTCTTCGGGGCTGTTTTTTCCTGGATCACACTCGGATGGATGATAAAAATCACCCCCACAGGATGGGTAGCAACCGCCTGGATAGGGATATTTCCAGCACTATGGGCCGCCAGCCTACAAATCCTGAGAAAAAACTCTGCCGCCTGGTGGTTCCCGCTCACTACCGGGGGCATCTGGGCACTCATTGAAACCCTCCGAACCGGGTTTCCCCCCTACGGGTGCAACCCGCTGGCAACTTCCACCTCCCTCCTCCCCCTTCTCCAAATCTGCGCCATCGGCGGCCAAGCCAGTCTCTCCGCGCTTATCGCCGCAACCAATGTGACACTGGCCCTTCAATGGGGAAAACCCCAACCCAAAAAACTCGGGATACTCATTCTGATCCCCCTTGCCTGGGCCTATGGAGAATATAAGCTCCAAGCGACCAACAAAAACCAAACGACAGTTCCGATCGCAACAATCCCCTCCGATTTCTCTCCACCCATAAACACCGACCAACGCTGGGAGATGTTCCTCAAACAAATTGATGCCACAAAAAAGATCGCCCCAGAAAAACCAGCACTCACGATCTGGGCCGAAGTCGGTCCCTTTCCCATCCTCTCCCACCAAAACACTTGGGATCAACTCCAAGCTCTCGAAAAAGAGTTGCCAGGAGCGCTCATTCTCACCTCGGCCCTCTACGAATCCGGGGAGAAATACAACGCGCTATTCCTTGTGGACAACAACTTCGCCCAAGTCTACAGGAAGCAGGTGCTCGCCCCAAAAGGGGAATACATTCCACACTGGCTCCCCGAAAAATGGAAAGAAAACAGGTTATCCCCCGGGAAAAACCCAGTCATCCTCGAAACAAAAGGCCTGAAAATCGGGCCGCTTATCTGCCTCGAAGAAATCGTTCCCCAGCTATCCCTCAAACTCGCCCGGATGGGCGCCCAGATACTGGTCTGCCCTTCAAACAATGCCACCACAGGACTCTGGTGCGCAGCCGAACAAGAAAAGATGGGCAGGCTCCGATCCATTGAAACCGGCCTCCCCATGATACGTGTAGCCAACCAAGGCATTTCCAGCATCACCGACGCCCAAGGACGCTACGTCCAAAACACCACGAAAACCACCCCAACTCTTACAAAGGTTTCCATTGAAACCTATCCACAGGGAACGATTTACACCCGCTACCCAACTATTGCCTTTTCCCTGTTCCTTATTCTGGGGATAATAGAAACAGCAATCCATCTGAGCAACCGCTATGCCCATTTCAAACAATCTTAAAGCAAGCCTGAAAATCGGGATCATCACCGGAGCCAGCATCATGCTGTGCGGACTGCTCACCTTTACCTATATCCAGCACAAAGCGGAAAAGATCCAAAGGGAATACATCCTCGATGGCCTCCTCCGAATCTCTGAAACCATCGCCTCCCAAACCGACCCGGATCTCCATGAAAAAGCCCGGAAAGAAAGATCTACAGAGTCCGATAACTACAAGAAGGCCATCCAACCCCTACTCTCAGCCCACAAATCCCTCCCCGACATCACGTTCATCTATACCTTCTACTCCAACGGGAACCGGCTCTTCACCGTGCTCGATACCGCAAACTTTCCCCAAGATCTCAAACGCAAACTGGAGGCCTCTGGGATCATGGAACCCTACTCCAGCCAAAACCCCAAAGAGGATACAGAAGTTGCAGCCGCAATCGCTGCCGGGAACCCCTATATCAGCTCAAAACCCGGACAGGACCGCTTCGGAAGTTTTCTTTCCGCATTCGCCCCCATCCTCAAAGATGGGAAACCGACCGGAAGCGCAGTCGGAGTCGACCTGGAAGAAAAAAACTTCGACGTGAGGTTTACGCCCATCCACACCGCTGTAGTCCACTCCTCGCTCCTCACCGGACTCGTCGCAATCCTCATCGGAACCCTTATTGGATGGCTCAACCACCGGTTCAACACCGCCAGCCAAGAAACACTCTCCGAACGCATCGGAAGAAAAACAGCGGAACACGAACGGGAGATGATGGCGCTTGTGGCCGAGAAAACCACCAATGGAGTAGTCGTTACCTGCCCAGAAGGAAAAATCCAATGGATCAACGCCAGCTTCTCCAAACTCACGGGATGGACCCTGGAAGAAGTTCAAGGAAAGAAACCCGGGCGTATCCTCCAAGGCCCCGATACAAACCCCCAAACGATACGAGAAATCCGGGAATCCCTGCTCCACAAACAAACGTTTTTAGGAGAGATCCTCAACTACACCAAACACGGAACACCCTACTGGATACAACTCGAGATACAACCTGTGGAAGACCACGACGGGAATCTCTCACACTTCCTCGGAATCCAAACCAATATCACAAGCAAAAAACAGGTGGAGCACACGCTCCTTGAGGCCAAACAATACGCGGAGGCGGCCAACAAAGCCAAGAGCGAGTTTCTGGCCGTTATGAGCCATGAGATCCGAACCCCACTGAACGGCGTAATCGGCTGCTGCCGGCTCCTCAAGAAAACAGAACATTCCACAGAGCAGGAAGAATATCTGGAAGCCATCATGCTCTGCGGAACAACCCTGCTAGAAACCGTCAACGAAATCCTCGACTTCTCAAAAATCGAAGCCGGTAAAATCGAAATTGAATACAGGGATTTCGTTCCGTTTGAGATCATCCAATCCGTCATGGAAGGATACAAACTCCCCGCCGAAAAAAAGAAACTCACGCTCGGCTGGAACGCCGATCCCGCAACCCAGCAATGCTACCATAGCGACCCCACCCGCATCCGGCAGATCCTTTCCAATTTGATCTCAAACGCAATCAAATTCACCCCTCGAGGCGAGGTGCAACTCCACGCATCCACCATCCAAAACCAACTGCAGGTCCGCGTCACCGATTCCGGCATAGGCATCGCCCCGAACAAACAGGGAAAGCTCTTCCAGCCTTTCTCCCAAGCGGACTCATCCACCACTCGAAAATACGGGGGCACTGGACTTGGGCTGTCCATTTCCCAAAGACTGGCCGAACTCCTCGGCGGGCACCTCACCTTGGAAAAATCCAACCCGGAAGGCTCAACCTTCCTGCTCACCCTCCCGCTCTACCCGCCCAAATTACTCCCCGAAGAACAAAAAAACCAGATCGTACGCTCAGGAAAAATCCTTATTGCAGAAGACAATCATATCAACCAGATGCTTCTCACCAGAATACTCTCCAAGAAAAACCATCAAGCCGAGAGTTGCTGGAACGGAGTAGAATGCCTGGAAAAATGCCAAGAGAACGCATACGACCTCATCTTCATGGATGTCCACATGCCGGAAATGGATGGGATAGAGGCCACAGAAAAACTCCGCCAGCTCGGCATCACCATCCCCATCATCGCCGTAACGGCCAACGCACAAAAAGAAGATCTGGACACCTGCCTCAAAGCGGGGATGAACGGGTTCATGACAAAACCTTTCTCCGAAGAACGCCTCGACGAAATCCTCTCGGAATTTCTCCCGCACGCAAAAACTTGACAACAGGAGGAAACCAGCCCAAAACCCTCCCAAGGAACTTCCAAAAAGAGGAATCCCAGATCAACGGTCGTCCCACCGGGCGAATCGCCCGGCGGCCTCCCGTAGTGGTCCTGGTCCCAAAAAAGGGTGGGGAAACCCACCCTTTTTCATTGACGGACACCCCAGCTCAAAGGAAAACTCGGGCATGAACTCCCGCATTGAAGAAAAAGACACGCCCCCAGCCGTCCTCCCGCTGCTCAATCCAAACACAGGATGGGTGGATCTTGCCTCTCTTCCCCAAACGTCCCGACTCTACACCTTCGGAAAAGAATTCATCCCCTTCCTCCAAGCCTCCACGCAGATCAGGCTACTCATCGAACACCTCATGGGCGCCGAAGGAGCGGGGCAATGCAAACGGCTCTGGGCAGAAACCGCCGCGGAGATCAGCAAAAACTTTCTGCCGGCACTCCTCCCCGAAGGGGGGATCAAACCAGACTACCTCGCCTCCGCCGACCCCAACTGCAACCTGGATGCATGGGGCACCAGATACAAAGCCTTCTGCGAAAAACAAAAGGTCAAAGGAGAAAACGTTGGAATCAACCTCAACAACATCCCCTACAAAGCCGGCCCAGAACAGATCCGGAAACTCGTGGAGGATGCGCTCGACGCCCCCGGAGCCATCAAAGCCATGGATCCCTGGTGGAAAAAAGAGTCATGGAGCCACGACGGCGCGGTCACCATATACCTCTCCGAAAAAAATGCGCGGGAACTGCTTTCCATCGCCAGCCGGCAAGAGCTGAAACTCTTCTGGACCCACCCCATGCCAAAAGATTGGGTCATCAAAGCCTGGCCCCACAAAAAAAGCCGTCTGGCCGCCCAGCCGCTAGACGAACCTCCTCCCGATGCATGGGCATAAAATTTGACAAAACAAGCGCATCGAGCCATAAACAAACTCAGGAACCCTAACCGGAATCCCAAACCAACGGTTCCGTTTCGCTCAGCGAAATCGGCCCGTTCGTCCTGTGGTCCCATAAAAAGCCGTCGAAAGGCGGCTTTTTCCTTCCCTAGCACCGAGAAAGACAGGAAAAAACCGGGATGCCACGCATCTTCCTCAACGTCCCCTTCGACCGGAAGGACGAGTTCAAAACCCTCTGCCGCCAAGAGTCCATCCCCTACTTTTGGGACGGAGAAAACCGAAGCTGGGGGATTGAAGCCGACTCCATCCCAACAAGCCTTCAAGAATTCCCTCCAAGATCCAACCGGATCCACGTCATCGACTGCGACTACACCTATTTCCCCTTCGCATCAAAAGCCGGCGCCAAATGGGATTCCAAACGCCGCGTCACCGTATTCCGCGGGCCTACCGTCCCCGTCGAACTGACCGGCTTCCGCCCCAAAATCTTCTCCCACCAAGCCCGTATGGAAAGGGAGCTCAACGGGGACAAGGAGAAAATCCTCACCCCCGCGAAGGAAATCACCCCCCACAAACACCAGTCCTCCGCACTCAACACCATCCTCTCCGCCTGGAAAAAACGGATGCCCGGGTTCCTCCTCGCCGACGAAACCGGACTGGGAAAAGAACAGCACATCGATTCCCTCGTCCTCACACCCACTGGCTGGAGAAAAATAGGCGAACTCGCAAAGGGGGACAAAATTATCGGAGGGCACTCTGGAAAACCACAAATGGTAACCGGAACATTCCCCCAAGGGAATAAACCCCTCTACCGCATCACCTTCGACGATCAAACATCCACTCTCGCCGGCGCAGAACACCTCTGGTGTGTCCGGAACGACAACGATATCCGAAGAAAAAACGGCATGTGGCGCACCCTTACAACTTCCGAAATCATCGACTCCGGGCTGTTCTTCGGAAAAAAAGTCAAATATCCAAAATGGGAAATCCCTCTCTGCCCTCCACTCAAAGGCACAAAAACCCCTTTGCCCATTCACCCCTACCTACTCGGAACCCTCCTAGGGAACGGGGGAATAATAGACAACATCACAATTTCCACCCGGCACAAGGAACAAATCAAACTCCTGAGAAAACTCATACCGGAAGGTCTGGCAATTAAAGGGCCAGCCCCTTCCGACCTCAATAAATACCGGATAACTCATGGGAACCGGCACAAAACCAATCCGCTCACAGCATCTCTCCGAAAACTCAAGCTCCTTGGAAAACGAGACTTCGAGAAAACAATTCCAGACATCTACGCAAACAACACCCTAGAAAACCGGCTAGCATTCCTTCAAGGGCTCATGGATACAGACGGCACCGTCAAAAACGCAAGAAAGCGGTTTTCGACCTCCTCCGAAACCTTGGCAAAACAAGTTGTCGACCTCGCCCGAGGCCTCGGCGGCTGGGCGAACTATTCCACCACAGCACCCCGCCTTCCCAGAACGCCCCGCCCCAACTATATCCTAACCATCCAACTACCAGAACAGACACCATATTTCCGACTGGCATATCATAAAAAAAGAGCCACACCAAGCCGAGTCAGAATCCGCAAAGCCATCATCTCAATCGAACTAGAAACCACCGCACCCGCTGTCTGCATCGCACTCGACGATCCCAAACACCTCTACATAACAGAAGGACATTCTGTAACACACAACACTATTTCTGCATGGACGGCCGCCCTCGCCATCACCAAACAGGAGGAGCGCCCGCTCAAAATCCTCATCGTCGGGCCGCTCACCGCTCTGGAAACCTGGCGGGAAACCATCCTCTGGTTGGGAAACGGGGGAGCCAAAGGACAGGCGAATGAAATCACGCTCATCAATTACGACCGGCTCAGAAACCTCTTCGAAGAGGATGAAAAGAAGGCCAAATCCCTCAAAGGGATCGCCAAATTCGGAACCGCCGAATCCTACGACATCCTTCTTTTCGACGAAAGCCACTACCTCAAATCGCCCACGTCCGCCCGAACCAAGCTCGCCCGGAAGCTGGAGGAGAACGCACGCTTCACCTTCTGGATCAGTGCCACCGCCGGCCAAAACCCGCTCGAACTCTCCTACCTCTCCAACCTCCTCGGATTCCTCACCGGAAACAAAGCGAGAACCCTTGAAAAAGACTTTGAAGTCTGGTGCCAAGCCCAAGGGATCAACGTCAAACGGGGGAAATTCGGAAAATGGGTATGGGACCCCACCGGAGGCGATAATCAAAAACTGCACGACATCCTCTTCGCCCCCAAAACTGCGGCACTCCGTCGGAGGTGCTCGGACATCGCCGGCTGGCCGGAACTCCAGCGCATCCCAAAATCCCACGAGTTCTCCCCTCAGGAAACCGCACTCTATCAGACGGAATGGGAAGAATTTCTCAAAGCCCTAGAGGAGGACCGCCTCCTCCGGCTCCAAGGGAAAAAAGACACCTCCAAAGGAATCGCCCAGCTCGGAAGACTGCGGCAGAAAGCTTCTCTCCTCCGCGTCGAAAACACCTGCGACCTCGCAGAAGAAATCCTCGAAAATGGCTACCAAATCGCCATCTCTGTCGAATACCTCAAAACCCTCGACGAAATCAAAGCCAACCTCGAAAAACGCGGATACCAAGTTGTTGAGTTCTCGGGCCGCAACACCAGAGATCGCGAAGAATGCCGCCAGGCTTACCAGAAGGGGGAAGCCGACGTCATCATCTTCTCCACAGAGAGCGCAATCTCCCTGCACCAAGAAAAAGATTCCGACAAACCACGCGCCCAGATCAACCATGACCTGCGCTGGAGCGGCATCGAACAAGAACAAGTAGATGGCAGAAGCCATAGAAACGGCCGCCACGCACCCGTCTACTGGTGCTTCACCAAAAACACCATCGAGGAACGGGTCGCCACCATCCTTCTGGAAAAACTCGAAAGCATGAATACCCTCCGGGGAGACAAAGATTGCAGCTTCTCCCACATTTACAGAGAAATCAGCCAAACCAACGGGCAGGCTTGACCCCCAGCCCAGAAACCGCAAAAACATCCCTATGCAAATCAAACCCGGCATCCACACCCGAGCATTCGGGCTTCTCGAAGTGCTCATCTTCATCGCCATCCTCTGCGGGATCGTCCTCTACGTCCTCCCCAACATCCGAAAACTCCAGACAGAAACCAAAACCGCCCGGCGAGACTTCGTCATCTGCCAACTGGAAAATGCGAAAAACAAATACGACCAAGACTCCAAGTCCGCCGATAAGAAAAAATTCGACACTCTCTCAGACGAGGAACGCTTCGGGCGGCTCGCCCCAATCCTCGGAGCCTCTGATCCCGTCGTCTTCGTCCTCGGAAGCGGGATCAACCGGCTAAAAATCAACAAACTCGGCTACGACGTCGAGGTCGACTAACCATGAGCAAACCCAACCTCTCCAAATGGTCTTTCGGGAAAACCGAAACCCCCACAGAACAAGCACCAACTACACCCGACCCAGCTCCAAAGGAACCCGCCACACTAACCGAAAGTTTTCAACCCCAAGTCACGGCCTCCTCCCACATCTCGGATGCCGATCTCGGAATCTGGTGGAAAACCCTCATGAGTTTCGTGACCGAAAAACGTGTCACAGACATCCTGTTCAACCCGGAATCCTTCTCCGTTTACTGCCGCATCAACCGCGACAACGTCCTCTATCAATCCGTCGGGAAAGAAAACTACAAAAGAATCATCCTCAACACCATGCCGGACGGCAAGGAGGCAGACCTTGAAAAAATGGGGGAGACCGACTACGCCGTCACCACATTCGGCCGCCGTATGCGGGTCAACATTTTCAAATCCCTCAAAGGGCTCAGCGGAGCCTACCGGCCCCTCCCCAACCAATCCATCCCCTGGAAAGACAACGGTCTCACCGATGCGATGATGCACGTCATCGACACCACCAATCAAGGCCTCGTGCTGGTCACCGGACCCACAGGATCGGGAAAATCCCTCGGCTACGGAACCCCCGTCCTCAAATTCGATGGGACTATAGTCCCCATTGAATCCCTCAAAGTGGGCGATCTTCTCATGGGACCGGACTCCAAACCCAGAACCGTTACCCAAACCCAACCCGGAAAAGGGAAAATGTATAAAATTATCCCAAAAGCAGGAGAAAAATGGTTTTGCAATGACGCCCATATTATGACCCTCAAACGGTCCGTTAAAGGGCAAACACTCCGCCCAGACGGAAGAAAACGTAACGACGGAGAATACCAAGCTTTTGGCGAATGGTTCCACGAGGCAAAAGACAAAAAGAGAACCGCCCCTCCCCAAGAAATCGTCGACGTCAAGCTACAGGCATTCCTTGACAGAACCCCCAAGAAAAAAAACCCCAGCCAACATTGGAAACTCTTCCGGACCGGTGTGGAATTTTCCACACCAAACGCCATTGCACAAATCGATCCCGACCATTTTTACTATCTCGGACTCTGGCTGGGAGATGGCAACCTCCACGCAAATTCCATCACCAACCTAGACAACGCGGTCATTCAATGGGCAGAAGACTATTCCAAGAAAAACGGGTTTTCCTACAGAGAGGCCAGCTACACCAAATCCAACCCGGACACCAAACTCATCGGGGCTTCCCAAAACATTGGCCGAGCACATAAAAGAGTAGAAGGATTCCCCTTCATTATCGGGAAAAAAGGAGATAAATTCTGCTTAAAGGCATTCCTTGGATCCTGTTTGGAAAACCCCGGACAGGGAATCTTCCCCTCCCTGAAAAACGGATCGGGAGAAAAAACAATCCCCCACTGGGCGAAAACCGCAACCCGGACCCAACGCCTCGCCCTCCTTGCCGGACTGCTCGATACCGATGGAAGTCTCGGCTCCAACTGCTTTGACTTTACCAACAAAGAAAAAACCCTAGTGGACGCCCTCATATTCATCGCCCGCAGCCTCGGGCTTTGGGCCTCCACGGCCAAAGAAAAGATCACCAACAAAACCAGCTATTGGAGAACCTACATCTCTGGAAACACAGACATGGTTCCCACTAAAATCCAAAGGAAACAGGCTTCCCCAAGAAAACAAAAAAAGGATGCACTTGTCACCGGATGGCAAGTGGAAGACGCAGGAAAGGGCAAATATTTCGGAATTCTCCTCGACGGAGATGGACGCTTTCTTCTGGGGGACTTCACAGTCACCCACAATTCCACAACGCTCTGTTCCATGCTGGAATACGTGAACGAAAAATACCCCTATCACGTCATCACGATCGAAGACCCCATCGAATACATCTTCACGAACAAAAAATGCGTCATCGACCAGCGGGAGGTCGGAGAACACACCACCTCCTTCCAATCCGCCTTGCGTGCCTCCCTCCGGGAAAACCCAGACATCATCTTCGTCGGTGAGATGCGGGACTACGAAACGGCCCGCACCGCCCTCATGGCCGCAGACACCGGGCACCTCGTCTTCGGAACCCTGCACACCCGACGGGTATACTCCACCATCTCCCGCCTGCTGGAAATGGCACCCGAATCAAACCGGGATGAAATGCGGGCCATGCTCTCCAACTGCATCGCCATGATTATCTGCCAGCGACTCCTCCCCAAAAAAGGCGGAGGAATCATACCCATCCGGGAGACCATGATGCTCAACCCAGCCATCTCATCTCTCATCAAAGAGCGCAAAGAAAAAGGAATCTCCTCCCAGCTCACCATCAACCAATCCAAAGGGATGATGGAGTGGGGACGGGCGCTCGACCTCGCAAAAGAAGCGGGGATCATCTCCAAAGAAGACGCCGACAAATACCGAGACTCCACAGAAGACATCGACTAACCATGACAACAAACCAAAAAATCGCCATCGCAAAAATTCTCTCCTCCTCAGCGATCTTCCTCAGAAAAATCGCGGGAAAAGGGAAAACCGGAACATTTTCCCGCAACGGCTGCCAGTGGGAACTCGACCTCACACAAGGAATCGACTTCGCCATCTACCTCCAAGGAAACTTCGAACCGGAAACGACACGTTTTTATCAATCCATGGTCTCAGAAGGGATGGCCGTTCTCGACATCGGTGCAAACATCGGCGCCCACACCCTCCCTCTCGCCAAATCCGTCGGGAAAACCGGGAAGGTATTCGCATTTGAACCCACCGACTACGCATTCCAGAAGCTCCAGCGAAACCTCGAGCTCAATCCCCAGCTGAAAACTCGGGTATCCGCCTCTCAAGTTTTGCTCACCTCGCCCAACCCAACAACAAAACCGTCCGCCATCCCTTCCAGCTGGCCCCTCTGCAAAGCACCCGGAGAACTCCACCCCCTCCACAGCGGCACTTTCAACTCACTGGACAACGCCAAACCCTACACACTCGACCAGTGGGCCTCGGAAAACCAGCTGCCCCCGATCGACTTCGTCAAACTCGATGTGGACGGATTCGAAATCGACATTTTGGAGGGCGCCACAAAAACATTCCAACGCAAGCCCAAACTCCTCATGGAATTTGCCCCTTATATCTTCAAAGAACGGGGACGCAGCTTCCAAGAGCTCATCAATATCCTCACCCAGCTCCAATACAAATGCCAGACGCTCGCCGGGAAACCCATCCCCCTCTCCCAACAATTGGAGAAAGAAATTCCCGAAGGCGGCAGCATCAACGTCATCCTTTCCTAACCATGGAGCTCACCCAGCACAAACAGGAAATGGAGGCCAACAAACTGGCTTGGCTCCAAAAAGAAAACCTCCGGAAAGAATACAAAGGATTCTATAAACTCCTCCTCTCCGAGTTAGCGGGAGTGAAGAAAACCATCCTCGAAATCGGATCCGGGATGGGAAACATCAAAACCGTCATTCCGCAATGCGCCACCAGCGAACGCATACCCAACCCGAATATCGACCGGCTTGAATCCGCCTACAAAATCAATGCGGACAACGAATCCATCGGCGCACTCATCTACTTCGACGTCTGGCACCACCTCGAATACCCTGGGCAAGCCTTACAAGAAGCCCACCGCGTCCTAGAACCAGGCGGGCGCGTCCTCCTCATGGAACCCGCAATGAGCCCACTCGGAACCCTCATCTATGGATTGTTCCACCACGAGCCACTTGGCTGGAAGCACCGATTCAACACCGACCCAGTCGGAGAACCGGAAAACGAGGATTATTTCGCTGCCCAAGCATCGGCTTGGAGGCTGTTCGTCAACAAAGAATACCCCCAACTGCTCGCCCCTTGGAATATCCGCAAGATCAAAAAGATCACTGCACTCGCCTACGCGGCCTCCGGGGGATTCTCAAAACCCCAGCTCTATCCCGACTGGGCCTACCCCCACATCAAAACACTGGAAACACTCCTCCCAGCCTCCCTCTGCGCCACCCGACTTATGGTCGTATTAGAAAAACAATCCTCATGAAACACTTCCAAAAAACCTACCGCAACCTTCTGGCCGGAATTTACAACCAACTCATCAGCGAAGGAGACCGCGTGCTCGAAATCGGCTGCGGTAACGGATACTTCCTACAACAACTCAACACCCCCCACAAAATCGGAATCGACACCAACCCGCAGAAAATCAGTCAGGGACTGCTACACTTTCCCAACCTCGACCTCCGAGAAGCCGGACAACCCCTTCCGGAAACATTCGACGTCATCGTCATCTCAGATACCCTGAACAGCTGCGAGGACGTAGAGACACTTCTCACCCAAATACACACCCATTGCCACGAACGGACGCGGCTCCTCATCAATATATACAACACCCTCTGGCGGCCCCCGTTGGATCTTGTCCGAAACCTCGGACTCACCGACCGGACAGAAGGAAACAACTGGCTCTCCGCACGGGACGTCATCAACCTCTGCCAGCTCTCCGGCTGGGAACCTTTCAAAAAAGAAGGAAGAATCCTGCTCCCCTTCCAAATCCCGGGAATCAAAGCGCTCAACAAATGGATCGCACCTTGGATCCCATGGGCCTGCTTGAGCATCTTCCTCACCTGCCGGCGGTCGATCCGCAAAACCCCCGCCAAAACGGTATCCGTCGTCATCCCCACCCGCAATGAAGCAGGAACCGTAATGGAAGCACTCCAACGCCTCCCAAAACTCGGAGAATCCACAGAAGTCATCTTCGTCGAGGGGAACTCCACAGACAACACCTGGGAAGCAATCCAAAAACTCCCGGATACCTTCCCTCACGGAACCATCATCAAAACCCAACAGGCTGGGAAAGGAAAAGGCGACGCAGTCCGAAAGGGATTCTCCCTCGCCACCGGAGACATCCTCCTCATTCTGGACGGGGACCTCACCATGCCCCCCGAGGAGCTGCCAAAATACATCAAAGCGCTGGAAAACGGCACCGCCGACTTCAGCAACGGATGCCGGCTTGTCTACCCCATGGACAACAAAGCCATGCAGCTCGCAAACCTCATCGCCAACAAACTTTTCGGCATCAGCTTCTCCTGGCTGCTCGGCCAGCCCATCAAAGACACCCTCTGCGGCACCAAATGCCTCTGGCGGGCGGACTACCTCAAAATTGAAAAGAACCGGAAGTTTTTCGGAGACTTCGACCCCTTCGGAGACTTCGACCTCCTCTTCGGGGCGGCCAAGCAAAACCTGAAGATAAAAGATATCCCCATCCACTACAAAGAACGCAGCTACGGATCAACCAACATCCAAAGATGGATCCACGGAATGATCCTTCTCAAAATGGTCATGGTGGCCGCCAAAAAGCTCAAATTCAATTGACCATGGAACAAGCCAACCTCCTCCAAGCCGCCCAACTTCTTCTCACCGGATTCATCTGGTCAATCGGCCTATGGGCCTCCATGAAGGGATTCGGATGGGCGCTCCGAAAAACGACGAACCTAAAAACGCCCCTCTGGACCGACCCCGTCAACGGGGTCGTCCTGTTTGTGGTCGTAACGGGTTGGCTCGACTACTACCACCTCTCCACCCGGATCACCCTCACCTTAATCGCCCTCGCCGGCATCGCTCTTTTCCTTGTCGCTTGCGCAACCGCCCTCCAGAAAAAACAGTTTCCCAAAATTGGGCCCAAAGAGGGAATAGTCATCCTCACGGCTTCCGTGATCGCTGCCCTCGGAAGCTACCATATCCAATACATGGCCAACTGGGACGACGTTACCGGATACCTCCCCGTCTGCAACGAAATGATGATCTCAGGAAACTCCTGGGCACCACTTTCTTTGCGGCGGGCCCTGAGCTGGGGAGGACAATACCCCCTCCAAACCCTCGGAATGCTCTTCACCTCCGACCGAGGCGGCTGGATCTATGAACGCGCCATGGGAACCTGGCTGCTCCTCGGCTTCGCCCTCGCACTCTCCCGCAGCGGGAAAGGCTGGGTCTATGCAGGAATCGCCATCCTCGCCCTCATCGCCCCCCAGACAAACCTTAATTCAGCTCCAAACGTATTGATCGTTCTCATCATGCTGTCGGCCTGGCTCCTTCGAAACAACCCCATCCTACTCGGAGCAACCGGAGCCGCCATGCTGGCACTGCGCACCCAATGCCTCCCCTTCCTCGGTCTGCTTCTGCTCTTCATTACTTGGGAACAATTCAAAAAAGCCGGCTGGAAAACCGCCCTAAAAAACGCCTGCATCACCGGCGGACTCATCCTCGCACTGCTCACCCCCTTCGCCCTCAACCACCTCCGGCAATTCCAGACACCAATCATTCTGCTCTGGCCCGGAACTATTGATGCCAACTACCTCAAATTCCAAGCTACTGTGCTCGAACGGCTGGACGGGATCTGGCAGATGACCCTCACCACAGGTCCCCTGCTCCTCGCCCTCCTCCTCGGACTCGAAAACAAAAAAAGCCGCACACTTTGTATTTGCGCCTTGATCGCCACAGCCATCATCACCATCACCATGCCGGAATATTCCGCCACCGAATGGCGTCGATATAGTTGGCCCGCCATCACCGCCGCCCTGCTGCTCCTCTCCTTCAACTGGGCAAAAACAGGTAGAAGCCGATCCGCCTTCCTCGCACTTGCCCTCTCAACTACCTACCCGCTCCGCGAACTCGACCGCGCCGGAAACAAAATTGTCACCGAGCTCAAAGCCACCGGGTTCGACTGGTCCGAAGCAACACGTGCCCAGCTCACCGTCCCCGAAGGCGCCAACCTTGCCGTCCTCCTCCTCCAGGTCAACGGGCTCGATTTCCAAAGAAACAAGATCTTCAACCTCGATGTATTCCCCGCAGTCGGAAACGTCCCCCGAACCCCGGACCCCGAAGCGTGGAAAGCCTGGACCAAATCCCAAGGCATTGATTACCTCATGCATCTCGACTTCCAAGAAACCCGTGGAGGAATCAAAGCCAGCGACCTCTTTATCAAACCTAGCTCCCCCGTCACGGATCTCAAAAACTACCGCCGCGTCTGGTTCCCAGACCGCCAAAAAATCATGGATTGCCTAGACAAACTACGCACCACTATCCCCAACAGAAAAGAGGGGGCATTCATCATCTTCGATTTCACACAAAACAAATAGAAAACCAAACCCCAGAAGTTCCAACAAAAACAAACCCCAGCACTCGCTGGGGTTTTTCTTTTTTCCTCCAATCTTTTCCTCAACCTTTCTTTTCTACAAAACAAAGTCACCATCAAAAACAACATCCCAAAAAAATAATTCAACAAAAAGCATTGACAAAGTTTGGTTTCTCCCCGAAACAGAAACCCGCACCCCGAACTCACTAACGAGACCCACCCCCAAACGGGGATCTGGATAAACTCGAAAGCGAGGTCACGAGGGCGGATAAAAACCCGCCTGAGCGAAAACCGGGAGCACGCCGAAAGCTCCGAAGGTGATAAACCTCGGAACCAGAAGCAAAACGTAACAACACATGAAAACACTCGAATCCAAACTCGGCCTCTTCTCCCAAGAAGGCGGCTTCACCCTCATCGAAATGCTGATCGTCGTGGCGATCATCGCGATCTTGGTCGCGATCGCCGTCCCGGCCCTCAACACAGCCAAAGCCGATGCGCAAGACGCAAAACGCAAGGCAATCACCTCTTCGGTCGCTACCGCCAAAGTGCGCTACGCCCTGAAGACCGACGGAGTTGAAGGCGACAACGCAGCCTTCGCCAACTTCAGCCCTTACCTCCTCGTGAACGGTGCAACACCGACACTGACCGGCCTGACAACCGCTGCCCTCAACGGCACGGGATCCAACATCACCTCCTGGGGCACATACCCCACGACGGCTGGTGTCGCAACCGAAGTTACCTTCGGCAGCGGATCCGCTATCACGGAGTAATCCTGGCTAACGCCTAAAACAGAGCCGGCGGGAGGTTTCCTCCCGCCGGTTTCTTTTTGCCCAAAATCCCAAAAAAAAACACCTGCAAAAAAGTTGACCGATTCTCTGTAAACCGGGAAAACAACCCGGATGCAAACATTCCCTGCCTCCACCCTTCCCATCATCATCCTCGGAGCAGGCCCCGCCGGACTCACCGCCGGACACCAACTCGCCAAAGCCGGCAAAAAAGTTCTCATCCTGGAAGCCTCCAACAAAGTGGGAGGCCTCAGCTCCTCTTTCCAACTCTGGGGGCAAACCGTAGACCTCGGCCCCCACCGGTTCTTCTCAAAAGATGACAAGATCAACCAACTCTGGATGGAAGCCAGCCGGGAAGCCTACGATACCGTTCCGCGGCAAACCCGCATCTTCTACAAAAACCGCTTCTTTCAATACCCCCTCGAAGCCTGGAACGCCCTCACAAATCTCGGCCTGTGGAATTCCATCTGCTGCCTCGCCAGCTACGTCAAAATCAAATTCTTTCCGCTGCCCTCAAAAGACAACTTTGAAAGCTGGGTGACCAACCGCTTCGGGGCACGCCTCTACAACACATTTTTCAAAACCTACTCCGAAAAACTCTGGGGGATACCCTGCACCGAACTCCACAGCGATTTCGCTTCCCAACGCATCAAAAAACTCTCTCTCGGGGAAGCCATCAAAAACGCGCTTTTTGGCAACCAAAAGAAACACCAATCCCTCGTGGACGAGTTCCTCTACCCCAAAGGCGGCACAGGAAAAATCTACGAAAACCTGGCAGACAGCATCAAAAATTACGGAGGCAACGTCCAATTAAACTGTCCCGCAACAGGCTTCCTCCAATCGGGAGACTGCATAACAGCGGTCCAAACCCCCCTCGGAAACTTCGAATGCTCCGATCTCATCTCATCCATCCCCCTCACCCTACTCGCCACACAGCTCCACAACACCACAGACGTCCAAGCCGCCTGCGCAGGTTTGAGCTACCGCAACACGGTTCTCGTGTATCTCCAATGCCTGGCTGAAAAAAACCCGTTCACCGACAACTGGATCTACGTCCATAGCAGCGAGCTCCGAGTGGGGAGGATCACCAACTTCAACAATTGGGGGAACAGCCTCAATCCCGAACGCCGACCCGAAACCATCCTCTGCCTCGAGTATTGGACAAACCAAAACGAAGAGGACTGGAACACCTGGGATGACCAGAAATGGGGCCGGCTCGCCATCGAAGAAATCGAAAAAACCGGATTGATTCCCAAGGGATCCATCCAAGCCACCTACACACTCAAAATCGGGAAATCCTATCCGGTTTACCGCACCGACTACAAAACCCACGTCCAAGTCCTGATCAACCACCTCTCTCAAATCAAAAACCTCCAGGCAATCGGCCGCTACGGCGCGTTCAAATACAACAACCAAGACCACTCCATCCTCATGGGTATCCTCGCCGCCGAGAATCTTCTCGGAAAGTCCCACAATCTCTGGGACGTCAATACCGACTACGAAGTCTACCAAGAATCGAAATAATGTCCCCCTCCGAACGATTCGCAATGCTCCTGGAGTCCCTCTCCACCATCGGAAAAAATTTCCTTTGGGCGTTCATCATATACCTCGCACTCCGCGGGATGGGCTACGCCCTGACCCGGATTGTAAAAAAGGACATACCCGGATGGATACACCCCATCCTCGGAGTCGCCCTATTCACCGGCATTGGAGGCTGGCTAGACCTTTGGCACCTCGCAACGATGCCCAATCTCACACTACTCGCCCTCATCGGGCTCGGCGGAACCGGGCTCGAAGCCTACGATCGCTGGAAATCCAAAAACTGGGAGTTTCAGACATCCTACCTCTGGCTCCTAATCCCAATCGTTCTCTCTATCTACCCCACCTTCCCAGACCTTCTCTGTTTCGACGACAACAACGGTTATTTTCCCGTCTGCAACGAGATGACAGTCTCCGGCACCTCCTGGGCACCCCTCTCCCTCCGCCGAGCCCTGACATTCGGGGGCCAATTTCCGCTCCAAACACTGGGAATGCTCTTCACACAAGACCGCGGCGGATGGCTATACGACAACCTAGTCGCCACATTCATCTTCGCCGGCCTCAGCATCCAACTGATCAAAAAAAACCGGGCACCCACAGGAATACTGGCCGCCTGCGTCCTCCCGCTTCTCCCGCAAGCCTGCATCAACTCGGCCCCAGGCCAACTCGTCACGCTTCTCCTTCTCGGAGCCGTATGCCTCAAAGAACCCAACTTCCAAACCCTCCTACTC
>Ga0247844_1004221_pt1 | contig 19761 bp, 17 predicted proteins | sample LaCtaG_FD_192421 | JGI IMG/M metagenome (GOLD analysis project Ga0247844, IMG submission 192421) | Freshwater microbial communities from meromictic Lake La Cruz, Castile-La Mancha, Spain - LaCruzMarch201714.5m_1 | ecosystem: Environmental > Aquatic > Freshwater > Lake | place: Spain: Castile-La... | reverse complement strand
ACGGCTGTCCACTCGACGGCTCCGTTCTACTTTTTGCACTGCCGCAATCAAATCTTTGGCATCAGTAGGTTTGAGCAGGTAATCTATCGCACTGAATTTGAATGCCTTTACCGCAAATTTATCGTAAACAGTGACAAAAACGACTGCAAAATTCAAATCTCCCACCATTTCCAACAACTGAAAGCCGTTCATTTTGGGCATTTCAATATCCATAAAAACCACATCCGGAGCATTGGACCGAATGGCATTGAGACCTTCATCGCTACCCGTGCATTCGGCAATTACCTCTACTTGGGGGCAATACATTTTCAACTGTAAGGCCAATAACTTTACGCAGTCGGGTTCATCATCTATGATAATTGCTTTCATATCAGGGGGTTAAATCGGTATCTTTACAATCACACGCGTACCGGCTGCGTGGCCTTCTGCATTCACTAAATCGTCTATTTGTACCTGTGTTTTTGATTTGTACAATTGATTGATGAGTTCAATACGCTCGGAAGTCATTTTCAGGCCAAAGGATTTATTTTTAGTAGCCGATTTGCTTTTCAATTCATTCGAAGCGGCACGCCCTACGCCATCATCCGTAATGATTACCCTAAGCAGCGTCGCATTATTTTGCGTCTCTACGGTTATGGTCACTGTACCGCCTTCTTCTTTGTGCATCAATCCGTGCCAAATCGCATTCTCAACGTAGGGTTGAAGCAACAGCGGCGGAATTTCAATGTATTGATAATCAATGGTTTCATCAATAGTTATGTGATACTTTACTTTGTTTTTAAACCGCATTGCTTCCATCGCAATGTCCAATTCTAACGTTTCTAATTCATTTTCAAGGGTTACTTTCTCCGAACGTGAGTTTTCCAGCACCAGCCGAATCAATCGTGAAAACTTTGTTAAATATTCGGAAGCTGTGAAAACGTCGTTTTCGAGCGTATATAACTTAACCGCCTTCTTCTTTGTGCATCAATCCGTGCCAAATCGCATTCTCAACGTAGGGTTGAAGCAACAGCGGCGGAATTTCAATGTATTGATAATCAATGGTTTCATCAATAGTTATGTGATACTTTACTTTGTTTTTAAACCGCATTGCTTCCATCGCAATGTCCAATTCTAACGTTTCTAATTCATTTTCAAGGGTTACTTTCTCCGAACGTGAGTTTTCCAGCACCAGCCGAATCAATCGTGAAAACTTTGTTAAATATTCGGAAGCTGTGAAAACGTCGTTTTCGAGCGTATATAACTTAATGGATTTCAGGCAGTTGAAAATAAAGTGAGGGTTCATCTGCGCTCGAAGCGCCGTCATTTCGGTTTCGGCAATTTTTTGTTCAAAATTACTTTCCAATTGTCGAATGTGCTGTTCTTCCAAAATTTTACTCTGCGCCTGTACTTCTTTGGTACGAAACTCCAACTGCCGTTCCAGTTGCTCGGCGTAGCGGACTTGCATCTTATTTTTTTCAATTTCTACCAACCGATTTCGATAAGCAAGGGCAATTAAGAAAAAGAAATTTTCCAGCAACATTCCCAAGCCAAAAAAGAAGGGAATATAGTTGATAAAAACCAAAAGTGACGGGTTCCCTTTTGCCACTCTTACGTCTAAGAACATACTCAAAAAAGCAATAGCCCATACACTCGAAATACCCGCTAAAAGATATACCTTATATGGACTCTTTGACCTTAAAACACTGGTAAACAAAATGATACCTGACAGCAAAAACGTAACATCTTGGCGTAAGTAAGGCCAATTCGAGTGAAAAACTAATCCATAAAAATATTCATATCCAACAAGGGACTCCTGAGCGACAAAGACAAGTAGAAAAACTTTCATCACTCTCCACGTCTTGGGTGCATACGTGGCCAGGTTGACAAATTTGGCAAGGAATAAAACGTAAAAAAAGGCCATGATAAACGTAAAGTTACGGCTGGTTGACCTCATTTGCAGAGGTAGCCCCAATCCCAACCGAAAGTTCATGTTCCAGACCACGAAAAAACCCGCGATAAAGCAAAAAATGGCGTAATACAAAAACACCTTGTCACGCGTGAAATGATATTGAGTAAAGGCAAATAAGCTCATAATCAGCAACCCACTCGCAACGATTGCTAATCCTAAAAATAACCAACGTGTAAAGTATGAATTATCCGCAAACCACAATCGCAAACTCGTCGGAGTGTGTAGCATTACTTTAAGTGGATCAACCACTCGTACCAGATTCGACACTTTTAGGTAGTAAGTCTTGGTACTCAACGGGGTAACTACTAACCGAATGGCTTGCCAATCGTGTACATTATAAGGCGTAAAATAAACGCCCGTTTGCTGCAACTGCCGCCCCGAGCTGTCAAACAATTCAACCTGACCGTGACGACCTACTTCGAGTAACGTTTCTGAGATTTGGGTAGGAGCGTATTTGAGATTCTAAAAGTAAGCCAAGTAATAATCGTCGAAACGGGCGATTGCTGAATATGGTCAGGCACTTTTTGAGAAAAAGGCCGAAACGCTTGTTTCTGAATTACGTCAAAAGGGACGTTATCCCCACTTTTATCGTCATAAAAAAGCACATTTTCCTCTCTATTCACTCCCTGTTTCCAGTCGGGAGTACCGTGAATGACGATGGGGGTTTGGCTAAAATCAATGGAGCATTGATAAAACAAGTAAAACAGATAATTACAGATAGCCAATCTGTTTCACCCGTACTGTACGTGTGTTATCTTTTTGCATCCTATTTGTTAGAATCTTTCAATGCACAAGGTATATGATTAAGCTCAAATCCGGCTAATTTTTTCAGGGAACGGCAGGTTTTTTGAGCGAACCAAAGTAATCTTCGAGAGAACAATAATACATTCCCGCTACACAAGTAAATGACGTTTTTTTACCACTAAGTAGCTACATGAGAGCCGTACTTTTGTAGGAACTGGTTTAGAAAAGTATTCCCTCAATCATTCTTATAGCTTACTCAAAAATAGGCCCCTTTCACCCTACTTTATTGGCAGGTGCAGATCGAAGCTATTTTATTTGTTCCAACATATCTGCTTTCTGTTAAACCCTATTCAAAATGAAAAAATTGGTACTCTACTTACTACTCGCCTTTCCATTGGGACTCTTTGCCCAAACCAACGACGAAGCAGCGATCAAAGCCGTCGTCCAACGAGAAACCGACACTTGGCGGGCAGGAGATATCAAAGGTCATGCTGAATGTTGGCATGTGCATCCATACAGCAGAATTCTCGTTTCACTTCCAGACGGTACATCCATTGACGTACCACCTGCCGTGATGCTCAACCCAACGCCAGATATAATGGGTGGTGGCGGCAATTCAATAAATTCCAATTACCGAATTGGGATTATTGGTGATGCAGCATGGTCGAGTCACGACCAAGAAACCACCGCCAAAGACGGTACTAAATCGTATTCGTACGAGATGAGAATGTTAGAAAAAATCAACGGTCAATGGAAAATAGTGGGGGAGTCGGTACATCATTATACGCCTAAAACGAAGTAGCATTTTTATTGAAGCCAAATCGGATGAATACCTCGTACAAGTGTTTTGTCAACAATCCCGTCAGCTATAATGATTTTTGAGGATTGAGCACTGTCAATTCTTTGATAATGATTTGTCAAGAAGATATTCAAAAGCTCAAAAAGTGGGATTCTTTCAGTAGGGGTATCAAAAGCAGATTGAAGCAATAGAAAATGAAGTTGATACTGTTGCAACTGTTTGTCACTATACATCAGTTTGTCGGAAGTAATGATACCTCTAAAACTATTTTGAGTAAGTAATGAAAGTAGTTCGCCATTTTTTTTGCCTTGCCAACCCATGAATTGATAGGTATAAACTTGAAAAAGATGGGAGTCAAAACAATGCCTAAATCTGGGTGAAAGGTTTTCGTCAAGATACAGTTTCATGCAGCAATGAGTTCACTATGAAGCAATTGTTGCCCCAACTGCCCAATTACTTGTTTGGCATCAGTAGGATTTACTGAAGGATAATCTTCCAAAAAATCTTGCAGCGTGTTTACACCGCTTGCCAGATAATCAATTAAGGTCTTAACAGGAACTCTTGTCCCCATAAACACAGGTGTTCCACTCAGAATATCAGGGTCACTTACGATGCCTTTCATTGGTTTAGTAATTTTAAAACAAATCTAATTTATTTTTTGAAACCTCAAAAACAAATTCAAGATGAACCGCAGACAATTTATACAAAATACAGGCTTGACATCGCTGGGTTTGGCCTTGTCCAACAACGTTTTTTCTGCCGAAAGAAAAATTAAAATAGCAGTTTTGGGAACCGGTTGGTTCGGCTCTGACTTGCTGCTGCCCAATGCCTTGGCCAGTGGTAAATTTGAAATCGTAGCCCTTTGCGATGTCAATCAAAAAGCCTTTCAGAAATCGCTGGATGTATTGCAAAAAGCAGGTTTGCCGAAGCCCGTTATTTTTAGCGACTACAAAAAAATGTACGAAATGCCTGATTTGGAGGCAGTTATTATTGCTTCACGCACGCACTGGCACGCTTTACAGTTTATAGACGCCTGCAAAAAAGGGCTGCACGTATTTCTCGAAAAACCCGTCAGCTTCGACATCGCCGAGTCGAAAGCGATGATGACAGCCCACCAAAAAGCAGGGAATGTAGTCGTGGTGGACTTTGAACGAGTACAGTTTGGGATCAACGAACAAATCAAAGCCTATATTGATAGCGGTGCGGCGGGTACGATTCGTCAAGTCTTGGTCAATCTGCACAACCCCGAAGGCTCCGTTGTTGAAAAACCTGTCCCTAATCACATTGATTTCGAGGCTTTTTGTGGCCCTGCTCCCAAACAAAAATTCCTGTGTAACTAAGATGGAAAGGGTGCAAGCCGAAACCTGCACCCTACCTGCTCCCAAACAAAAATTCCTGTGTAACCCCGATAGCGACACGCCTAATTGGCGGGCTAACTATGCCTTTGGACACGGCACAATGATAGATTGGGGCAGTCATTATCTACACAATGCCCGCAAAGTAATGGGTTTGGGGTTGCCCGATTCGGTCATGGCAACTGGCGGTAATCTGAAAAATATAGGGCAAGAACAGCCCGACTACATGGACGTTCATTTCAAATACGGCAACTTACCAGTACAATATTCGCAACGGGCGTGGGGCTATCAGTCGCTCAACCCTGATACCAATATCGGGGTGTGGTACATGGGCGAAAAAGCAACGATTTTTGAGGGTGAGTTTGGCTGGGAAGTGTATCCAGAAGGTGGAAAACCAAAAATTAATCACGGTGAAATCGGCTTCAAGCCCTGGACGGAGGAGTTCAACGTAAAAATGAATGATGGCATCAAGAAACAGTTTGTTGAATTGTACGATGGAATCATGGCCAAGTCAAACAAAAATATTTCGGCACCACTAAGCGACGCTATCCAAACCAATACCGCCATGATTATGGCAGATTTGGCGTATCGTACAGGAATGGGGATTGTCACCAAAGAAAGTCTTAACCCTAAGAGCAATACCATGGCCACCCAACTATTAAAACGAGAATACCGTGCAGGGTACAAGCATCCTTCCGAAAATATTTAACCCACGTTCCATTCATTTCAAATTTTTAAAAATCTATCTATTTTATTACCTTAAACCAATTCAAAAACAATGAAAACCCAATTGATTTCACTCTCTGTTATGGCATTTGCAGGGGCTATGTTTCTAAGTTCTTTTAACAAAGCAGAACCTCCCAAAAAGACGAAATTGGCCGATGATGCCCTAATCAAAAAAGGGGAATATTTGGTCGGCATTTTGGGTTGCGGCGACTGTCATGCACCTAAGATGATGACCTCACAAGGCCCCGCCCCCGACCCTGCTTTGGGGCTTTCGGGACACCCTTCCGCCATTCCTATGCCGAAAGTAAACAAAGAGGCTTTGAAAGATTGGGCCTTATTTTTCCCAACCCTTACCATGTCAGTTGGTCCGTGGGGAGCATCGTTTGCAGCAAACATAACACCCGATGCGACGGGCATTGGTTCCTGGACCTATGAGCAATTTAAAATAGCCATGACACAAGGGAAAAGTAAGGGAATAGCCACCGCTCGCCCTCTATTGCCACCTATGCCGTGGCAAAATTATGTAAACATGAAAGACGAAGATTTGCGTGCCGTTTTTGCCTACTTAAAAAGCTGCAAACCTATCCACAACGTTATACCTCAACCCATTTCACCTGATAAATTGTAAGTAAAAACTGTATTAATTACGTTCTGAATCTGACTTTGTAAGCTTTTCTGAGGCATTGTCAGGTTCAGTTCAACTGTTGGTTCTCATAACCATCCAAACCTCTCTACCAGCTTTTCTTTTTGACTGCGGGCTACGGTGATACTCTGACCGTCGGTCATGATGACATAACTGCCTTCCCCTTTCATAAACTTGGCGATATGGTCGAGGTTGATGAGGTGCTGACGGCTCACCCGAAGAAAATTACGTTCTTCCAAGGTATCCTGAATATCACGCAAGGTCTTGGAAACCAAGTATTTTTGACCATTGGCTACATAAAACCAGGTATAGTTGTTGTCAGCTTCGCAGTAGAGAACATTCTTCAGTTCCACAAAAATCACCCCGTCTTGGTGAGGCAAAGCAATTTTTTCAGGAAATAGTTTGGCAGGGCTCAGGTGTTGTTTAAGCAATTCGATTTGACGGCTGTCCACTCGACGGCTCCGTTCTACTTTTTGCACTGCCGCAATCAAATCTTTGGCATCAGTAGGTTTGAGCAGGTAATCTATCGCACTGAATTTGAATGCCTTTACCGCAAATTTATCGTAAGCAGTGACACAAACGACCGCAAAATTCAAATCTCCCACCATTTCCAACAACTGAAAACCGTTCATTTTGGGCATTTCAATATCCATAAAAACCACATCCGGAGTATTGGACCGAATGGCATTGAGACCTTCTTCGCTACCCGTACATTCGGCAATTACCTCTACTTGAGGACAATACATTTTCAACTGCAAGGCCAATAACTTGACGCAATCGGGTTCATCATCTATGATAATTGCTTTCATATCAGGGAGTTAAATAGGTATCTTTACAATCACGCGCGTACCCGCTGCGTGGCCTTCAGCATTCACTAAATCGTCTATTTGTACCTGTGTTTTTGATTTGTACAGTTGATTGATAAGCTCAATGCGTTCGGAGGTCATTTTCAAACCAAAGGATTTATTTTTAGTAGCGGACTTACTTTTCAGTTCTGCCGAAGCGGCACGCCCTACGCCATCGTCGGTGATAATAACCCGCAGTAGAGACGAAATATATTGCGACTCTACGGCAGATGCCGTTACGGTACCTACAGACGCAACATCTTGCATCTCTACGGCTATTGTTACTGTTCCGCCTTCTTCTTTGTGCATTAATCCGTGCCAAAACGTAGGGTTGAAGCAAAAGTGGTGGAATTTCAATATACTGAGGGTCGATCATTTCATCCACTGTAATGTGATATTTTACTTTGTTTTTAAACCGCATCGCTTCCATTTCAATGTAAAGTTCCAACGTATTCAATTCATTTTCGAGGGTAACTTTCTCCGAGCGAGAGTTTTCCAAGACCAACCGAATCAACCGGGAAAACTTTGTTAAATATTCCGATGCCGTGAGTGCGTCGTTTTCGAGAGTGTATAATTTAATGGAATTCAGACAATTAAAAATAAAATGCGGATTCATTTGCGCACGAAGTGCGGTCATCTCAGTTTCCGCAATTTTTTGTTCAAAATTACTCTCCAATTGTCGAATGTGCTGTTCTTCTAAAATTTTGCTTTGAGCCTGCACTTCTTTGGTACGAAACTCCAACTGCCGTTCCAGTTGCTCCGCATAACGAACCTGCATTTGATTTTTCTCCACCTCTACCAACCGATTGCGATAAGCTAATACAAAGGCAAAAAATAGGGCTTCGAGGGCTAAACCCAAAAATACCCAAAACATTGTCAGGTTTACAACCGCTTCAATATCAGGGCGACGACTCAAATTTGGAGTAAAAAAATTAAGATATAACGGAGCAAATACCAATACTATAAAACATAAAATGCCTGCAATCAGATACACTTTTATGACACTTCGACTTCGTATCGTGGCATACAAAAGCAAGCAGGTTGACGCCAACGCGACCGTATTTTTATTCAGGTAATAGGTATTTGAGTAAAAATATTCACGAGTATAGGATTGGTACATGGAGAGCAACTGCTGGCAAATTAAAATCTCCACAAATACCTTCAATACTAACCATATATTAGGAAAGTTTTTGGGTATCTCCGCAATTTTTGATACAAATAAGATATAAAAAACAGGAACAAGAAAATTGAAACTGATCACATCAAATCCTTTTTCAGCAGTACTGTCAAATTTGAGCAGACTTGTTAGATAAAATAATTGAAAACGTCCTTCAGCTCCCAGCCAGGCTACGACCATAGCCGAAGCGGCATAGAGGGTATAATAGCCAAAGATAGGATCACGGGTCAGCCAAAAATGATACAATGAATAGAGTGTCATAAACAGTAAACATCCTACCAAGATACCCATTAACAACAAAAAAAATTTGTAATAACCTTCAGTAACTGCAAACATTCGGGTGGCTGTATGGCGCGTATGCAATTGAGCTAAGATAGGCATGGGACTTACCTCATAATCAATTACTTGCAGCCAATAGCTGTGAGTACTGTGAGGGGGAATCGAAAAATCTAAAAAATTGACGTGCGGAACGTACCCTTGGGGGGTAAACCGCAGGCCGCCTTCATAAACTAATTTCTCTTCCTGATACAGAAAACCCTTGGCATGTGCTCCCATAAAGAATACCATTTTGGCGGTATCGGTCGGGTGCGTATTTTGGATGTTAAATTTCAACCAAGTTCGTATCACCGTCACCTCGGAGTTGGTAGTGCGTTCATTGCGTTTTTCAGCGTAGGGGCGCAAGGCTTTTGCTCGCTGTACTTGATTCATTGTCAGTTCGTTACGAGCTTTATCTTCATAAAAAAGTACGTTCCGGTCAATATCTTTCCCTTCACTCCAATCGGGTGTGCCATGGATGATGACGGGAGTTTGGGATTGGACACTATGAAACGATGCAAGATAAAGGGGGAGGGTTACTATACTCCATAAACGAAACAGAGAAAATATAGGTCGTTGCAAAAAGGGCATCGGTTAGTAGGTTTTCAAGTTCTAAGGTAATCGAATAATAGGTACTTTGTGTGCTTTTATGGGGGAGCAGTGCATTTTATTGAGGGAATTCAGAAAATTATTGAGGGAGTGACATAACCCCAAACTTTATCTCATTTGTTTTACTCACTCAATAGAACCTTACCTTCCCTCAACGTTTCGCTTCATTCACCCCAAACCATTGGTTTTGAGAAAGTTTTAAAACATAGATTTGGTAAAACTTCAATCCTAAACAACTCAAAACCATGGAACGTCGAGATTTTATCAATGTCGGTTTATTGGCCGCTATCGGTGCTGCCGCCACCACGCCTGCCGCACTCGCTGCTAATCCCTCAAGCGAATCGCTCAAACCCTTCTATTTGCCGCCTGCTGCTCCGTTGCAACCCGGTCCGGGCGGTCTGGATATCCGCACGTGGGTCCGTTCTACCCAAACCAACAATCAATTTTCGTGCGTAGAAGCCGCCGTGGCTCCCAAATACATGGGGCCGCCACCCCACATCCACAAAGAACTGGATGAAATTTGCTACGTTTTGGAGGGTACAGCTTCAGTTCTGGTAGGCAATAAGGTGTATGAAGTGGAAGCAGGTGGTTTTCACATGCGACCACGGGGCATTGTACATACGTTTTGGAACGCAACCGACAAACCATTACGATTTATGGACCTGTATTTCAATCAGAACTTTGAAGATTATTTGGAAGAACTTTTTCATAAAATCTACGTGGATATGGCCAAGCAAAATCTCACACCCATGGATGCGGGAATTGGCAAGCGCATCACCGATTTGGATAAACGCTTTGGGGTTACGATGTTTCCCGAACAGCGACAAGCAATTGTGCAGAAATATGGATTGCGGTAAGATATGTCGTTTTTTTACCACTAAAACGCTGTAAATTAATCACTTCTTGCGTACAAATACCCTTCTACTAAAAACCTTACTCTTGAAATATGAAACTCTCAACCCCCTACCTCTCCAATCTTACGCCCCTGCGCGGCATTGCTGCCCTGCTCACCGTCATGTTTCACGTCGATCTGATGCTCGGCGGAGGAAATGTCCTTCTCAAATTCAAAGACTCGTTTCTTATCAACCGTATGTATCTCATGGTGGATTTTTTCTTTGTCTTGAGTGGGTTTATCATGTGCCACGTATATGCAAATAGGTTTATCACCTCAGTGAGTAAAAATGAATTCAAACACTTCACAATAGCCCGTTTTGCACGAGTCTATCCATTGCATTTGTTCACGTTGCTCTATTGTATTTTGCTTTATAGTTTCTTTTTATTGGCAGGAGGTGTCGATACCAATCCAATAAGCCTTGTCAGCAATGATTTTAAGACGATTCCAAGCCATCTATTATTGCTACACAGCATGAACGTCAATGAATGGTTTACTTGGAACAACGCCTCTTGGTCTATAAGCACCGAATGGTGGATGTACATGCTTTTTCCGTTTTTGGTCAAGCCTTTTTTGAAACTCAACTCTTTTGGTAGAGCCATCGTCATTTTGGCGTGCTTCGCGGGGTATGTGTTCATTACGTTTGTGATTGTGCCCATCGTTACTGTACCTGCTTCCATTCCATTTGTTGCCGTTAACCCAGCCGACTTAACCATCAATGTATCCTACCAATACGGTTTTTTGCGGTGTTTGTTTGGCTTTGTCTTGGGGATGATGGTGTATCAATACTATGTGGAAGGGACAGCTAAACGACTGTTTGCCAATGGCTACGCCTTACTGTTGCTCACGTTAGGGCTTGGACTATGTCTGCATTTTGCAGTACCCGATGTGTTTTCAGTAGCATTCTTTCCGCTCATTCTGCTTTCAGCGGCGTACGGCAGTAAACGTATGGATGCCTTTTTTGGAACAAAACCTTTGCAGAGAATCGGCGACTGGTCATTTTCAATCTATTTAGTGCATCAGCCGTTGATGTACACTATTGGCACCATTATGAGTTACCTTAATCCACCCAATCCCAACGCTCCCGCCGGACTGCCCCCTCAAATAGATATGCTGACGGGTTGGGTGATATGCATTGTATTTATTGCCTTTACGTTGCTGATCTCCTACCTGACGTATCGCTTTGTAGAAGTGCCTGCGCGAAATTGGATCAATGCCCGATGGGGTAAAAAAGTGGTTTTATCAACCGCAAACAGATAAAATAACGGGTAAGGTGGTTTTACCTTGCCCGTAAAAGAAACTCGAATCAACTTCAAAGCACCTACTCCAGTGCTTCTTTTATACTGATCAAATTAATATTTCGCTCAGCAATCACTTTTTTAACGGCAGCGCTTGTAAATGCTCTCGTAACTCCTTCACGGTCATAGGCCACATTTTCATATCCTTCGTGTCCCGCGCCTTTCATATCGCCACTGTCATAGCCGGGATGTTCAACCAAAAAATGAGTACCCGGCGTAAGGGTTTTTAAAATAGCCACCAAATCCTGTTCTTTTTGCTCGGGTGATTTTGCAGCTCCCCCAAAGCCTTTGACTGACATAATTCCCTGCAGCATTTGAATGGGCAATTTGTATTCAGCAGACAGTCTGTCCACCAATGCCTTCACTTCGGCATTGGCATTGGTACATCCCATGTGTGCTGATAGGTGACTTGCCCAAGGCAGATACTTTTTAACCAATTCAATCTGTGCCCTAAATTCTCGCTCCACTTCAGCAATGTTGATGGGTTTTTGAAGCAGATACGCACTGTTCTTCAGTTTTTTGTTCTCCCAAATGAACTGCGGAAAGTATCCATCAGCATCGGTAAGTGTCGGTGCCGAGGTCAATGGACGCCATTTCAGGTTTTCCCATTCACTGGTCAGGCATAGATGAACACCTACATCGTATTTAGGTTGGGTTTTCAATAGCTTTACAGCTTCCATAAACCACGGTGCCGTAGCCAAAATTTCCACCGAGCGACTAATGCCATCCGTGTATACTTTCATACAGGCTTCGTTAGCCGTATGACAAAAGCCAATATCATCGGAGCGAATAATGAGGCGAATTTCAGTGGAGTTTTGTGCCAACGTCAATTGAGTATACAGAAAAAAGAAGCAAAGAAGTTTTCTCATACTTTTAATTTTGTAAAGTAGTAAATCAGAATTTTTATAAGCAACCGGCCGCGTAAGCATACTCGAAAAGTCAAACAAAAAGACATACTCATTCAATAAATAGCAAAATAGAAAACAATATAACATTCTGTTTATCCGTCATTTTTTAAATATTTTACATAACAACCAACTAATTTTACAAAATTTAATTCTATTTTAACTACTTTTTAATTTTCCTTAGCATGTAATTAATTTCTTTCTTCTTAACCTTGCTGTTCTTAACTAAATCTAAAGAGTCCTTATGAAAAAAATGCTACTTGTTGGCCTGCTTTTAGTAGGCTGGTTGGGCGTATTGTATGCCCAAGAACGTAAAATCACCGGGAAAGTCACCGCTTCAGACGATGGTTCCCCCATGCCGGGTGTATCGGTGTTGCTCAAAGGTACAAGCCAGGGAACAACGACAAACGGAGAAGGAAGTTATTCACTTTCGGTTCCTTCCGGGGGTGGAACCTTGGTATTTAGTTTTGTCGGAATGGCCTCTCAGGAAGTTGCTACGGGAAGCCAAACTACCGTAGACATCAAAATGGTAACTGACACCAAACTCCTTTCGGAAGTTGTCGTAACCGGTTCAGGGATTGCAACCAACAAAACCAAGTTGGGTATCTCCGTAGAAAGTGTTTCCTCCAAAACTTTTTCACCAACTCCTACCGGGTCAGTTGACCAAGCGTTGATCGGACGGATTCCGGGTGCGCAAATTACGAGTGGTGACGGTACGCCAGGTGCACAGGTCAATATCCTGTTGCGGGGTATTAACTCCGTCAACCGCGGTACGACTCCAATGATTTTGATTGATGGAGTTCAAATGGCAGCTACTGACCTCAATGCCATTGATTTAAATTCTATTGAGCGCGTCGAAGTTGTACAGGGAGCTGCATCGGCCTCTATTTATGGAGCACAAGGTGCCAACGGTGTTATTCAATTGTTTACCAAAAAAGGTAAAAACGGAGTATTGGCCATCGACTTTTCGACCGGTATTACCAACAATACTTACTTGAACATAGGCGGAGTGGCGAAGTCGCAGTTTCATGGTTATAAAACCGATGCCAGCAATAATGTCATTGGGTCGTCGGGAAAACCTATTTTTATTGACCCTGAAACGGGAGCCTACAACGAAAACTTAATTTGGAGCAGTACAGACCCTACCAACAAAACCGATCAGGCCTACAATGCTAACCTTAAGTACCACGACCACTTTGCGGAGTTTTTTGTCCCTTCCAATACCTATAATAATAGTATCTCTATTTCAGGAGGTAAGGAAAAATTTGACTTCAGTATTTCGGCTTCCAACAACCACCAAAATGCCAACTTTATCAACAACGGGTATAATGACAGAAGTAACCTTACTTCCAACATCGGCGTTGAATTGGCAAAAGGTCTAAAATTCCGTTCGACAACGCAATTGGTTTATACCAAAAACACTGTCAATGGTAACCAAGGACTTGTATATCCTATTTTTAACAGCCGCGCATTTGCTGACTACAACGCAACTACGCCTGATGGTAATCCGGTCGTTTATTTAGGTGATGCAGTGGGTGTAAACGGAAACAACCCGGTATATACTCAAAACTACTTAAAGCAAAATGATGTAAAAGTAGATGTGGTACAAAATTTCAATTTGAACTACAATCTGAACAAATTTGTAGAGTTGGATGCCAAATATGGTCTCAATTATCGCAAAGAAGACTTCAAACGCATTGTTCAGAATCAATCCGAAAACCTGAACTCAAACGCTACCGAACACTGGGTAGGTAGTGATATTTCACCTGATAATACCGGTGGAATTGACCGTTATACGTACGGAACTACCTTTCAAAACTTCCTCGCAACGGCTTTCATCCGTACCGATTTCAAAGAAGATTTCAATTTGAATATTCCAATCCGTACTTCTACGCAAGTATCATTTGACTATCGTAACAACAAGTACTCGGTTTATAGCGCTGCCTCTGCTCAGTTGCCTACTTATACGCCTTTTACGAGTACTCAGGGTAGTTCTTTTAAAGTGACCAACGATTACGTAGAACCTTTCATCACCTATGGTTATTTGGTTAACCAGCGGATTGAATTTGGTGATATCTTAGGGGTTACTGGAGGCTTCCGAAGCGATTATTCTTCCGCATTTGGGGGTGGTTCCAAGCCCTTCACGTTCCCAAGAGGCGATGCCTACGTTCGTTTGTCAGAAATTAACTTTTGGAAAAACAGCGCCATTGCCAACGCAATTCCAGAATTCAAATTAAGAGCTGCTTATGGAGCGGCTGGGATTCAGCCAAAACCGTTTGACCGCTACGTAACTTTAAGTACCAAAGTGTTAGGAAACAGCAATGCTTTTTATTTTGACCCCAACCAAAACAATCCGGGATTGAACGTAGAAGTTTCCAAAGAACTTGAAATTGGTTCTGATATGACGTTCAATCTGGGCAAAAACGGCAATTGGCTTAATGATGTTCGTCTTTCAGCGACATATTGGAAACGTACCACAGACAACGCTATCTGGAACGTAGATGCTGCCCCGTCTTCAGGTTCAGGTACGCTGAAAACCAATGCATTTTCATTGGGTTCACACGGTATTCAGGCGAGTTTAAATCTGAGTGTCTATAAAAGCAGAGGTTTTTCCTGGAACATGACAACCAACTTCGGTAAACAAACTTCGCAGATTAACTCGGTAGTAGGTGATCAGGAAATTGTAGTGATTTCAAACGCAGGAAGTACCAACTACGTGCTGAGAGCAGGCGAAAAAATCGGACAGTTGTATGGTTTCAAAATGTTGCATGACTTGAACGAGAAGAAGCCGGACGGTTCTTTGTTTATCCCCCAATCAGAGCAGAGCAAATATACCTTGGCAAGCAATGGCTATGTAGTGGATAAAGCCACTAAGTTCCCGTACGTAACTCCCGACAAATACAGCTTTGGAGACCCGAACCCTAAGTTCAACATGTCTTTCATCAATGATTTTACGTTCAAAAACTTCCTGACATTCTCCTTCCAGATTGATTGGGTAAACGGAAGCCACCTCTATAACCAAACCAAACCAAAGAGTGGATGTATCGTGACGGTATCCATGCCGACTATGCCAAATCATTCTCAATTGATGGTCAACCGGGCGCATGGACTGCCTTTTACAGAGGTGTGTATGCAGCTGTTCAACGGAACGGCACCAAAGATTATTTCTACGAAAATGCTTCGTTTGCTCGCTTGAGAAATATTTCTGTAGCGTTGGATTTTGCAAAAATGACCAAACTTCCTGCTTTCAAAAGACTTCAATTGGTACTTTCGGGACGTAACTTAGTCACCATCACTAAATACACCGGAATGGACCCTGAAATCAGTTCAGGTTCTGTTAACTCGGCTTGGGACAGAGGTACAGACCACAGTACCATGCCTAACTTTAAGTCGTACCAAGCTACTCTTAATTTCGGATTCTAATTTTGTAAAAACGGATGAACATGAAAAAGACACAATTATTTTTATTGATACTGGTGCTGGGAGTGAGTTTTTCGTGCAAAGACCAATTGGACGTAAAAAACCCTAACTCACCTACTACTGGCAGTGCCAACTCTGAAACGGGCCTGATTTCTTTGGCTCAGGGCGGCGTATACGTCAATGGTTTTATTACGCTCAAATACGGCGGTTTTACGGGTACTTTCTGGGGAGATCCTTTTTCGTATCATGATATTATGGGCGATGTTGTCGGTGTAGAAGCGGCCAACCAACGTATCAACGAAATCGGCTGTCCTAACTACGTCATATTGGATGACGGCACCAAGGTAACCAACCCCAACTCGCCAGCATTGCAGGCTGATATGATACGTCAGGTAAACATCAACAGCAACGCAAGTGATAACCCGCTCTATTACGAATGGGCATTCATGTATGCATTGAATACCGCCTGTAACAACGTTTTGGCGTTGGTTGACGGTACTACTTTTACGGGAGATGCCACTACGAAGAAAAACACGTTGAAAGCATGGGCTTATTGGTGGAAAGGATATGCCTATTCAAGAATCGGTTCGATTTACTACGCAGGCATCATCAACAATGAAGCCAGCGGAACCAATGCTAAATACGTCACCAAAGAAGATATCATTAAGGAATCAAACGCCAACTTTGACAAAGCAGCCACGCTTCTGGGTGGGCTTACTGCCAATGCTGATTATAATGCAGTGGTAAACAAACTGATTCCAGACTTCTTTCGAGTGGGAAAAGGCGGTTTGATTGATCCGGGCATGTGGGTTAGAAATATCAATACTATGAAAGCCCGTAACGTTTTGGTAAATACTACTTCCAAGACCATGTCGGCTGCTCAGTGGACTTCCATTGTTGATTTAACCACCAATGGAATCAAAGCGTCTGACTATGTATTTACAGGACGCAACAACGCTACCAGCGACTTCTTTAATATTTCGCAAACACCCGCAGGTAACTCAGTGGGCCCTACTGCCGGCTATAAGATAAGTGAACGTTTGGTACAAGATTTCAAAGCTGGAGACAACCGTCTGGCTAACAACTTCGTAAAACGTAAAAATGCCTGGATTGGAAACAACGACCGCGGTAATATTTTTAACACCAGTTGGGACTTACTTGACGGCGGCGCAGGTATGGCAGGTATTGTTTCATTGGGTAGCAGAGCAGTAGGCGGTTATGAACTCTTCATGGCCGGCACTTACGAAGAAAACGAATTGACCAAAGCCGAAGCCTTGATTAACTCGGGCAAAATCGAAGAGGGTCTTAAAATCATTGATGCCATTCGTACAGTACAGGGCGCAGGAATAGCCGCAGTAGCCGGCAAAAGCCTTACCCTTGCACAAGCCCAAGAAGAACTGCGCAGAGAACGTCGCGTAGTATTACCATTCCGAGGTTTGGCTTTCTACGATGCTCGCCGTTGGGGAGTTATTGACGACGTCGCCAAAGGTGGGGGCAGAACCAACTGCGTCGTCTTAGACAAAGAAGGGAAATTGAATACTAAGGCTACCATTAGCTACAACTATTTGGATTACTGGGATGTGCCTGATAATGAATTGGCCTACAATAAACCTGACGCAGGAAGCGCTCCGGTAAAAAACCCTAAGTAGTAAATGTCAATTTGATTTAGTTTAGATGGATTGATAATAAAACCGCTCTTCTATCTCGAAGGGCGGTTTTTTGTGTCTATATCCATCCACTATAATTTCTCAGGCAATATTTATTTTACATAATTGTAACCAACAGGCAATTTTTACGCTAATATTACTGTTGTCATTACTAATAGACTACCCGGATCCCCTATTTTTCCTATTCGCTTCTGGTTATACGCTCTTTTCAGACAATTAATCTAAGTCATTAAAATTTAGTCGGGTATCTCCATTTATGTTTTTCAACTCCAAATTCACTTTAAGTAACACATTTAACGATTAAGAACAAGACAATATGGCCAGTTCCCAAGAAACATTCAGTAAAAAAGAAAGAGAAAAGAAACGATTAAAGAAAAAAAAGGACAAAGAGGAAAAGAAAGAAGAGCGGCAGGCAAATTCTAAAAAAGGTCAAAGCCTGGATGAAATGATTGCTTACGTCGATGAAAATGGAAACCTTACCTCTACTCCACCCGACCCAAGAAAAAAGAAAATAGTAAAAAGCGAAGATATCCAACTCGGTGCATCGAAACAGGAAGATGCCGAACCTGCTGAAATCATCAGAGAAGGTGTCATTACTTTTTTCAACGAGCAGAAAGGATATGGTTTCATCAGAGACCTTAAATCACAGGAAAGCATTTTTGTCCATATCAATGAATTGGCAACCCCTGTGAAAGAAAATGATAAAGTGACTTTTGAAATTGAAATACGCCAAAAAGGCCCAAGCGCTGTAGCCGTCAAGAAAATGGGTTAAGTGCCCGAACTCAACAAACGAATAAAACGAAAGAGCCTCAAAACGGATAGTTTTGAGGCTCTTTCGTTTTACGAGCATTCCATAAATGGGCTTCGCTCAGTATGACCTCAAGTAGGAGAAGTTTCATTGGCAATCTGATTGTTGCCATCATAGAATGGTTGAAGTGTCATATCTTTGTTGAATAAAAGACACCTTGTCTTATTTTTAATTAAAATGGCTAAAAACTAATAGTAACTACAAAACAAAGCTGTTTTAATTCCGTTAACTGAGTTAAGAATCAAAGAATTGAAGTAGTGCCAAAATCCAAAAACACCTCTAAAATTCGTCAAATTTTCAAGCCAAAACACTGACAACCAAATAGTTAATTTCACAAAAATGACAAAAATGACATTTATGAAAATCAGAATAATTGCCCAATAAGTATTGATTATGAGAGGGAAGGAAGGCAGATTTAAAGTTCATGTTTTCAAAAAACAATGACTTTCAAAAAGCTAAAACGATGTATCTTATTAAGGATTATTACGTACCAATGTTCTCTCAAGAACACATTTTTATACAGTTCTAAATAAATTTTTAATAGAAATGATTTTAATCTATTTGACGCAAAACTAAAATCATTACCTTTGCCGTTGTTAATTTTTTGTTCTACCTTACTTCTGAGTTTTTACAATGAAACAAAAGCAAATCAAATTCTTTTCTCAGGAAGATAATACCATTGAGAAAAAAAAAGCAGCTAAAGAAGAAGCTGTGGTTCCTTATGCCCACATTACTTCTAACGGTAAACTTACCTTGCCCCTTATTACTCTTCAATTCTTAGGCGTAGATACTGCCGGCGGTACCCGTTTTAAAGTAGGTATTGATCAAAATAAAAAAGGATTTGTCGGTTTGTATTTAGTACCTATTCAATCAGCAGATGAACCCTCTTTTGAGTTGACCAGAATTGGCAGAGGTTACTCTTTATTATTGAAAGGCGTATTCCTAAAATTAGGATTGGATTTCAAAAACACTTATTACCGTTTTGTGCTTAAACCCGTTGATCTTGACGGAGTAGGGGAAGGCTTTTTTGCTAAACTTACGGAACAAAGTGTCAGAAAAGATTCAGAAGAAGACGGAGAGTAGACATAAGCTCCAACAATTACTGATTAAGACATCGAAAGAGGCTGTTTCTAAAAAGAGACAACCTCTTTTTATTGAATACCAAGTAAGTACCCCAATTTTAATTCCATCAAAGTAAGAAAATCAATACCTAAACTTTAAATATGTAAACACACTATTTTTATGATACACTATCAGATTGACTTTAATTTTTGCTTTTTTAACAGAAACCACCGGCGTCATTAGCTGTCAGTCCTTCTCACAAACGTCAGCAGAGAATAAAGAATTAATGCTTCCTCAACCAACAGTACAACCAGGTAATGGAATCGTTGTAAAGTATCAGTCAATAGCAATGTGTTATTGTAAACTCTATGTATTTTTTCCCTTTGTAAACTTCTTAGACAGTACTGCTGACCGGTATAATGAGGTGTGCTGATTTAGCCGCACGGGTTAGTGTAAAATTTAAGTTCAATTCTTCGAAACGAAGGGTAGAAGAGCTACCCTTGCGTTAAGAAGGCAGTTATGTTGTTTTCCCCTGCAAACATATC
>Ga0247844_1004220_pt1 | contig 19763 bp, 20 predicted proteins | sample LaCtaG_FD_192421 | JGI IMG/M metagenome (GOLD analysis project Ga0247844, IMG submission 192421) | Freshwater microbial communities from meromictic Lake La Cruz, Castile-La Mancha, Spain - LaCruzMarch201714.5m_1 | ecosystem: Environmental > Aquatic > Freshwater > Lake | place: Spain: Castile-La... | reverse complement strand
ATGTTTGCAGGGGAAAACAACATAACTGCCTTCTTAACGCAAGGGTAGCTCTTCTACCCTTCGTTTCGAAGAATTGAACTTAAATTTTACACTAACCCGTGCGGCTAAATCAGCACACCTCATTTATTCATTTAATCACAGTATTTGGCGAACATATTGTTATTATCTACCTTCTCATACTTCTCTTTCAGATACCGCGCCTCCATCTCGGCTTTTTCTTTCTCGGCTTGGAGTAGCCTAAGCTCTAATTGCAGCTTTTCATTTTGGTGTTTCAGTTCGCGAGCATCATAGTTGTTGGCTGTTTGTCCTCCATTATTCACTCCTGCTATTACGCTATTACATTGGTCAAAAAAATTAGCGACGCGTTCATTGAAGTTAAGGATGTCGTTGAGGGTAACGCCCAATTCCTTCGCAATAGCCTCTAAACGGCTGATGGTCACATCTTTTTTCCCTCTTTCAATTTCGGCATAAGTAGGCAGTGAAAGCCCCAGTACATCGGCCATATTCTGCTGCGAAAGCCCTTTGAGCGTACGAATTCCTCTGATTTTCTCGCCTACGTTGTTCATTTTGCTAAAATGTAAAGGTTCGATTGTTAAAATGTAAAGATTGAGGTAGATATAAAGAAAATAGTGATTTGTAGATTGCTCTCGTAAACCTAACCTTATTTTTCAGTACTTTCTTCATGGATCTAATTATAGATTACTGTACCCGAAGATAATTGCTATATAAAACAAAAAGGCCGAATTTTGAAGCGACCAAGCATCAAACCAGCCGCACGGGCGGCCCCGCTTTAAGAATGAAAAAAATCATTAGGGACGAAGTTATCAAATTGCTCAATAAAATACCATTAGCCCAAAATTTAGCTCGAAAAAAATTTATTTCATCGTTTTTATTGGGAATCATAGATAGTAGAAAAGTACAATTTAGAGAAGTTGCCCTTCACATTGAATCAGAGGCGAAAGTTGAGTCAGTGGAACGTACGATTCAGTCCTTTTTTAAGGACTACGAATTCGATTATGAGCAAGTATGTCTGTTATTAGTGTTATTTTTACCCCGAGGAAAACTTAGCCTTTCCATCGACCGTACTGAATGGGATTTTGGAATCTATCAGTGCAATATTTTGATGATAGTGGCAAAAAATGGTTCAGTAGGAATCCCCTTATATTCGTCTTTATTAGATAATAAATCAGGAAATAGTCATTGTAGAGATCGCATAGATTTACTGTCAAAGTTGATTAAAGTAATTGGAAAAGAGCGAATAGGAGTAATTGTAGGCGATAGAGAATTTATAGGCATTGAATGGGTTAAATACTTGAAAGACAATGGCATATATTTTTGCATGAGGGTTCCAAAAAGTCATTTAGTCACTTTGAAGAATGGGAATTGTTATTCCATTGAAGAACTTTTGCATACTCAAACAGAGCGGTATTTCCAAGATTGCAGAGTAAATGGGGTTTGGTGTAACACAATGGTAAAACGTTTATCAGACGGTGATTTTCTATTTTTAATTGGTAACTTGCCTGTTAAACAATTAGGAGGATTCTATCGTAGAAGGTGGTGTATAGAAGTGTTATTTCAAACATTCAAAGGCAGAGGTTTTGATTTGGAATCTACTCATTTAAAATGTAGCAAAAAGTTAAGCAAGTTATTGGTTTTTATTAGTATAGCCGTTGCAATGTGTGTAATAGTTGGGGAACAGCATCACAAAAAAGTACTAAAACATAAAATCAAGAAAAACGGCTATCAATCTAAGAGGCTGTTTTAAAATAGGGTAAAGACAAAAGACACCCGAAAAGAGTTAGTTAGGAATCTCACTTACTAATTTAACTCCAATCAGATGTCATTCAAAATTAGCAACAAAAAGAAATATCCCACGGGGCCGCCCGTGCGGTGAAATAAGCGATAAATCATGGAAGAATTTACGAAACAAACTTCCCAAACCTAAAAAAAAAGAGAATGATGTAGGTCGTCATCCGGTCGATTTACGTCAAGTAATCAATGGTATTTTTTATGTTTTACGGAGTGGATGTAGTTGGCGAATGCTGCCTAATGATTATCCTTGCTGGCAAACTATTTACGGTTATTTCAATTCATGGAGTAAAGCAGATGTTTGGGAAAAAATCAATGTTGAGTTAGTCAAGCAAGTTCGCAAAAAGACGAAGAAAGCAAATCATAAAAAAAATTTCGCAAGAAAAAGCCAACAGCGGGAAGTATTGATTCACAGAGCATTAAGACTACTCAGGTAGGAGGGGAAGAACGAGGTTACGACGCTGGTGCTTGTGTATGTTTTGCTCAAAAACCTCCACGATATGTACCTCTATGGCTATGTTGTAGGGGATTTGGAGCGGCGCACCTTGTTGGTCAATACCTTTTATAATGTGTCCATTGCCATCTTTTACGCGGTTTTCAGGATGGCCATCTGGCTGAGTCGAGAATGGTTTTACCAGCGCGAATTGGTCCAAAAAATTAAAAATGAGCAATTGGTGACGGAATTGCAGTATCTCAAATCGCAGATAAATCCGCATATTGTGTTCAATACGCTCAATCTGATTTACGGCTCTATTCATAAAACCAACCCCGAAGCAAGGCAGTTGGTAGTGCAATTTTCGGATTTATTACGCTATCAATTGTACGAATGCAACGTAGAAAAAGTCCCGATTGAGAAAGAATTGGATTATTTGAGCAATTACGTAAATCTGCAACGATTACGCAAAAACGATAACTTGACGGTGAATGTGGAGGTAAGTGAAAATAGTAAAGGCTTTACGGTAGCTCCGTTGCTGTTTTCTCCTTTTGTGGAAAATGCGTTTAAATACGTAAGCAATCATGAAACAAAACACAACGGGATTACTGTTCGATTGTCCTTGGAAAAGGATACCCTGATGTTCAGTTGTTTCAATACCAAAAACGGTAAGGTTGTCAAAACTGCCGATGGTTCAGGAGGTATTGGAATTGCCAATGTAAAACGACGTTTGGAGCTGCTTTATCCGCAACGACACGAACTGAAAATTGCAGAAAATACGGATATGTTTGAAGTAGAGTTGAAACTAATTGTCTGATTTATTTACGGCCATAACACCCCAAAGCCGTAAAATAACATCCCTTCTCCTGAAAGGAGAGGGGGGCCAAAGGCGGGGTGAGGTTATATGAAAATCAACTGCATTATCGTAGATGATGAATCCATAGCCCGCAAAGTCGTGCAGGAGTTTGTCGAAGAATGGGATTGGCTGCAACTCGTGGGCCAAGCGGAAAGTCCGTTGAAAGCCATTAATCTATTGGCCCAACACTCGGTAGATTTGTTATTTCTGGACATTGAAATGCCGCAAATGAGCGGTTTGGAATTGCTCAAAAACCTTCCCAATCCTCCCGCCGTGATTGTGACGACGGCTTACCCTCAATACGCGCTCGAAGGGTTTGAACTGAGTGTATTGAATTATTTGCTGAAACCTATTTCTATGGAGCGCTTTTTGAAAGCGGCTCTGAAAGCCAAGGCTTTTTTCGAACAAAAAAACAAAACGGCAGCTCCCAATGCCGATTACTTTTTTGTGAAATGTGACGGTAACATTGAGCGGATTGAACTGCGCGAATTGCTCTACGTCAAGGCATTGGAAAACTATATTATCATTCAAACTGCCCAACGAAAATACATTACGTATCTGACTATGAAGGGTTTGGAGGATTATTTGCCTACCGAACAATTTGTTAAAATTCATAAGTCGTATTTGGTCCCTATCGCCAAAATTGACCGCATTGAAGGCAATGAAGTACACATCGGAAACGAAAAACTTCCCCTCAGTCGCAACCTCCGGGCAGAGGTGTTGGAACGAATTGAGGGGAAGCTAGTAAAACGATAACAGTTGTTTTCTTAATCAAGTAAGTAAACACCTACTAATCAATCTAATAACGGTTAACTGATATACAGATAACTGTTGCTTTCGCACTCAGGAAGTATGGTCGCTCACAATCAGCCATTTGCCACTGATTTTTCTGAATACCAACGTAAAATGCCCGCCAATGTCGCCTTTTTCGGGACGCGTAAGATGCCATTGGCCGATGACAAAGTAGGCGTTTTTGTCTAATGGATTTAACCGTAAAATGGTGAATTTCAAGGTCCCCATGGTAGCTCGGTCGGGGTAACGAACCTTGTAGTTGTTGAGCGTATTCTGCCAGCCGTAGGTAGGGCCTTTGGCTCCGATAAACGCTAAGGAATCAGATTTCCAATAGCCTTCCATAAACTCATCTACATTGCCGGCGTTCCAATCGGCTTCCTGCTTCATAAGAAGTTGCCTAATGGCCTTTTGGTCAGTATTTTTCTGAGCCTGACAAATGCTGCTAAACACCAATAAAAACGCAAAAATAAACAAGAACTGATTTTTCATAAAATCCTTACACTTTTAACTTTAGCCTTTACACTCCATTAATATCCTTTCGCCAAATCAACTTGATTTTCAAGCGGTTGCCCGTTAATAAACCGTTGGAAATTCTTAATAAAAAAAGCCACTTTTCCTTCGTCTTCGCTGGCTTGTCCACCTGCTGTGTGTTGAGACAGCAATACGTTCGGCATTTCCCAAAGAGGATTGTCAGTAGGCAAAGGTTCCACTTCGGTGACATCCAATACAGCTCCTGCCAATCGGTTTTCCTGCAACGCCAAGATCAGCGCTGCTTCATCCACCGTGGTGCCCCGACCTACATTGGCAAAAACGGCATGGGGAGGAAGCGTATTGATCATTTGGGTCGTAAAAAATCCTTTGGCACTACCGGGCAAACAGTTGATAACCAAATCAGTTTCGGGTAAAACGGCGAGCAACTCTTCGGGTGAGTGGATGTTGGCGGTAGGGTGGGATCGAGCCACCATATTGAGTTGGCAGTCGAAGCCCGACAGCATTTTTCGTACGGATTGACCGATGCTTCCTGCGCCCAAAATGACCACACGTTTGCCCGTAAGTAGATTCAGCTTAAAGCGAATAGGGGTACCTACCCAGCGTTTTTCGGCTTTGAGCAACGTCAACTCATCCATCCCCCGGTAAAATGCCATGATTCCCGCTATAATGGTTTCGGCACAGGGTACTGAAAAATAATCGGCTAAGTTACAGACGGCTACGCTGGGTAATTTTACATTTTTGTACCCGTCGAAACCTGCTGAATCCAATTGCCAGAATTGTAATAAGGGAGGTGTTTTTGCTACCCATGCCGCTGGTGGATTTCCTAAAACAACCTGTGAGTTTTGAAAGGCTGCCAATTGTTCGTTTTCCGGCCATTCATTTTTAAAAAACAGCGCATGACCGGCAGGCCACTGCTTTTTGAGAGCTTTGCGGTTGGCTTCGTTGAGGGGAGTATTTACAAAAATTTGCATTAGATTTGCGAGAAATTAGTAGCGAGTAGTTAGTAGCAAGTAGTGAGAATTTTTTCCAACTTGCTGGATTGACCCCTCAAATTAAAGACTGAAATCAAAATTTATGTTGAATAAGTGGCTTAATAAACTGAATCGTCAGGACTACCCTTTTATTGATTTGTTTTACTACTTGATCGTAATTGTGGTCTTCTTCTTACTGGTTATCATTTCCAGTATATTTTTTGATTAATCTCACCCCTGCCCCTCTCCTTTCTGGAGAGGGAGATTTAGAACTCTTCTCCTGTAAGGAGAGGGGCAGGGGGTGAGGTTATCTCTGCTTCGAAAAAACAGGTAATTCCCAATCACAGGCAGGAGCCAACCAATCGTAGCCTGATTCAATCGGCTGTCCGTCAGGAGGCGTCATAGAAGGGGTGAGGGTAAGGTCGGCGGGGTTGGATTTGGCCGTTTCAATTTGATGCAACGCAAACAAATCATGGGCTTTTTGTTTGGCATCCGAAATTCCTTTGTTTTTAATCCAAGTACCTAAGTCCCTAACTTTTAGCATGATTACGGCCCGTACCTGCGGTGTTACTTCCTTATTGTTGGACAATTCGAGCAGTTTTTCCAGTATCATTTTCTCTACCAAACGCTCAATTTCCCCGTTGTAAGCTACGCGCGTAGCAGTTGATTTCCAAGTGGAATTTATCAATTGATCCAGCACTTCTTCCAAACTCGGCAATGAGGCATCAATCGAAGATTGAATCACCAAACGACTCAGACGCTCGGGATTAAGCAACATGCGTAAGGTCAAACCGGCCGCGGCTTCGGGCGGTCCAAGCGGGTCGAACACGAGTCCGGTGCGGCGTTTGAACGTCTCACGCGGGTTGGCATCGTACCCAAAAGCACGGGGAGGGGTCAATTTCAAAACCGCATCCGGTACTTTCAGAAAATCGGGTTGAATGGTTTGCAACAACGCTGCCAATGCTTCACGTTGTTCTTTGCCGTTGACGGGCAATGTTTCCAGATTTTTTTCGCCTTTCACCGAAAAACGATAATTAACTCCCGCTACTACTTTGGAGGCCGCTTCAATTTGAAAGCGGTGGAACATGTACATCGGCACAAAAACCTCTTCCAGCGAACTCATTGGTGTGCCCATGCGGAGTTTGCGCTCATCAAAATTCGCTAAAGTAAGTTTACGAACTTCTGAAATACGTTTCAACTCAGCAACGGCACTCACCCCGTTGTCCCACAGGTGTGTTTGCGGGTGAGCACTGCCTTCGGGACGAGCGTCTTGGTCGGTCAAAAAGTACAGGCCCTTGCCGTACATTTGGTCAACTATCGTATTCAATGCCTTTTTTTCATCGGTTCCTTTTGGAAAATCCTGATATCCCCAAATGATGGACCATTTATCGTAATCGCCGATTTTTTTGTCATAAGCGTTCGTCAAATCCACTTTACCGTTTTTCAACTCTACCAGCATGTGCGGATAATCCATCACCGAAGCGCGGTCGTGGATGCTCGACACGTAGTTGTGCGGCAATCCCAATGTATGCCCGATTTCGTGAGCAGAGAGTTGTCGCAAGCGCTCAATGGACATGCCCATCATATCTTCGACGTTGGTGGAATCGGTTTTAAAATCGCCCACCAAACCCTGCGCAATGAGGTAATCCTGACGAACCCGTAACGAACCCAGCGTTACTTTTCCTTTTAAGATTTCACCCGTGCGCGGGTCAACTACGCTTGTGCCGTACGACCAACCGCGCGTGGAGCGGTGTACCCACTGCACCAAATTGTAGCGCACATCCATCGGGTCAGCATCGGCGGGCAGGAGTTTAACCTGAAACGCATCTTTGTACCCGGCTGCTTCAAACGCCTGATTCCACCATTTGGCACCGTCGACCAACGCCGAGCGAATCGGTTCGGGAGCGCCCGGGTCGATGTAGTAAATGATAGGTTTTACGGGCTCACTCAATGCAGCCGTGGGGTCTTTTTTCTTCAAACGGTGACGTACAATGTAGCGCTTCGTGATCGGTTCGCTTACGGGTGTAGCGTAGTCGTAAAATGACGTAAAAATATAGCCCATGCGGGGATCGAAACCGCGCGGTTGGTAGTCATTGTCAGGAAGTTGTACAAACGAATGATGCTGACGTGTAGTGACAATAGTAGGAGTCGGAACTACATCGCGCAGGTAGGCACCCGGCGAGTCGCCCGTCAGTGTGATGGTCACTTCAAACTCGGTGTTTTGCGGAAAGTTTTTGGTATTAGGCAAATATAAAGCCGAGCGCGTGGCATCTAAGCGGAAGGTTCCCTGACGGGCGCGGGTGATGCCCTGAATCGCTGCTACGGCATCCTGCAACAGGAAAGGTGTTAAATCAACCAAAGCCGTTCCTGCATTTTCGGCGGCGATTTCAAATCCCCAATGCACCGATTGCGCAAAGGATTCTTCTACGGCGCGGCGTTCAAGCGGGTCTTTGCTCAGGGCGCGGTAGCCGTAGTTGGGCTCAAGCATCAGGATCTTGTTGCCTGTGCGTTGAAATTTAATGACGTGCTCCTGTCCCAATCGACCGCGATCCAAGCCGATGTCGTTGGAACCAATCCCCTGCGCCAAAGAGGGATAATACAATAATTCAGTGTCAAATTGTTTGATTTCCAAATAAACTTTTCCCTTTTTGGCATCCCAGTAATAGGGCAAAAAGCCGTCCTTCTTTTCCATGTCTTTGGTGAAGGTTTCAATGGGATTTTGGGCAAAAAGCGAACAGGAGCAAAGGGTCAGGAATAACAGTATTCTCATAAAAATGTGGGTGATTAGGTTGTTGGATGATAAATAACCGCGTTTTCAGGGGTTACTTACAAAGAAACCAATTTTTTGGAGAATAGGGAAATTTAGGGGCACTTTGTTGCCCCATTTTTGTCATCGGCATCGGCCGCCCGACCGCAGGAATCTAAAATTACTGGTATAAATGCACTGCGGGGTACCATAGAAGTGTAAAGTAACAAAAAACAAGAAAGGAAAAGGCTTTTAAATGCTATTTGAAGCATTTTCTGTATCAAAAATACGCTGTTTATTTACGGTTGGAGTCTCCTTTTGAAAGACGCTGAACAACAAGGGCAAGTCCGGATGACGTATATGTCAATTAACAGGTAAAATTAATTTCTCCTTTTGACATACGGTTAGTGTTTATTTTGTAAAATTGTCTTTGAACCAATTTTACTCAATGTTTAAACCCTTACTGGCACATCATGCAACTCTATAAAATTGAAGAAACAGGTCCGTTGTACATTTCTCCTGCCATAGATGATTGGGAAATATTGAAGCTAACGATGATAGATGCGATTTTTAATCTTGACTCAAATTTGGATACCAATATCCCGCAGGGAGTCAACCAGCCCTTGTACATTTACTTCCCGTTTGAAGATCATTACTTGCCTGATATTAGAAAATTACACGCCTTAGCTCGACTTGGGGCTTCACTGATTGACAATGGTCATGCCGTTCTGTCACATTGCGGAATGGGACACAATCGCTCGGCTTTATTGGCGGGACTTATTTTGACGTATCTAGGATTCAGTGGAGAAGAAGCCGTTAATTTGATTCAATCGAAGCGTGAAGGAGCTTTGTATAATAAAGTATACGCGGACTATCTGATTTCCGTTAAGGCCAACTCCCGTTTCTAACCTACTGCTGCAACAGCTCAACTGCTTTGTGAAATTTCAGGGGATACTGTGCCTGCTTTATTATCTAAGGTGGTAGGCAAAGCCTTACCTAAAAACGGAAATAGGACATCTTGACCACCCCAAAAGCCATTTATCACAACTTGAAATCAAGCTTTCTGAAAAAGGTTATTTTTGGAAATTCTTTGTGAAAAGATTTCCAATCTCGTGTTTATGGAACAAAAAGACCATTTCAGAAAGTGGCAGTTGTCCAATAATTCGTTGGTATTTTCGTCGCTCTCCGAGTATTACGAGCCTGTGACCTCACACGGGCTTGCATTGAAGTATGTGCAGAAAGGTGAAGAGGTCTATCAATTCAACAACCGCCGTTACAGCGTTAAAGAGAAGCAATTTCTGCTGACCAACGAAAACAACCGAGGGATAGTGGAAATTGAAAGTAAACAGCAGGTGGTTGGAATTTGCATTAATCTTTCGGCGGATATTCTGAAACAGGTAACGGCCAGTCATCTCAGCCCCAACACACAGGAGCCCGACCCTCATTTGGCCGATTTTCTGCTCGGTAGGGCCATGCCCGAGCAAATCATCGGCACAAAGCAGTCTTCTACGGGAAATTATCTTGAAAAATTAGCCCAGAATTTTACGGAAGGGCAAGATACAATTCTCGACACAACCGAATTTTTCTTTGAAGTAGCGGATAATGTAGTAACTGAATTGATGCCTCTGCATCAGAAGATACGCGCGCTTGACGCGGTCCGACCGTTAACGCAGCGAGATTTGTATTTGAAACTTGAAAAGACCCGACAACTCATTGAACATGAGTTTGTCCAGCCGCTCAATGCCCAAAATTTAGCAATTGAAGCAGGACTGTCGCTGTATCATTTTATTCGATTGTTTAAGAAATGCTACGGTCAAACGCTCATTCAGATGTTAATCGCCCGGCGCATGGCTCATGCCCAAAAGTTGTTGAAAGAGAGTAACTTGTCTGTCAATGAAGTCGCTGAATGTTGTGGATTCTCGGACTTGCAGATGTTCAGTAAAGCCTTCAAAAAATATACAGGCAATAGCCCTTCTACTTTTAAAAATAGCAATTTTTGACAACCTGCCTACGTCATAGAACCCTTACTTTTGGCATTGAGACCTGTGAGGTTTGTAAGCTATCAAAATAAAAACCTCACAGGTTTGTGGTAACTAAATTCTAAGAGCTATGACAACAGAACAAATCACCAAAACCAAACTATTCAAGGTTTTTCTGCCCATTTTTATCATTGCATGTCTCATCAAAATCTTCAGCGTCGGTTACATGTCGGGGCAGTGGCTATATCAAATGTTACATTAAGTTATTCGTGTGCCCGTTACCGCGCGGGCGGCCCCGCCGTGTAACTGTTGATCCGTTAATCGTTATCCGTGTATTCGTTAATCGTGTAACTGTTAATCGTTTTCCGATATCCATTTAACCGTGTTCCGTGTATCCGTTAACCGTTCTCCATTTACTCGTATTCCGTAAATCCGTTTTCCGTACTCCTAAAATCCTTTAACAGCCATGATAAAACGCATTGGTGTAATGGTGCTTTGTATAATCGCCATCCACAACGTATTTGCCCAGAATATCAAACGCAAAGGCAGCTTGGGCGTTAGTTTTTACCAAAATGTACCCGATACGTTAGCCAAAAGATTAAATTATCAATCAGGGGCCATTGTGCAGGTAGCTGTTTCTAATACGACCGCTGCCAAACTCGGTATTCTAAAAGATGACATCATTACTCAATTGAATGGTGTACCCATTGCCAAACCCAATCAACTACTGACAGAGGCCAAAAAACTGCGCGCTGGGGAAACCGTTACCGTGCAGTTGCTCCGAAATGGCAAAGAAATGGTTTTGCAGGGAACAGCTCTGGAACGGCCGCGCGAAACCTCACCCACTGCCGAAGTGATCTATGGCGAGTTTGCCTACAAAAACGGCTTTGTCCGCACCATTCTCAAAACCCAAAAAATCAAAAACCGTTGGGCACGATTTATTTCCTGCAAGGCTTGCCCTGCTATTCGCTGGACAACATGCAGGCACTCGACAAAACCAAGCAGGCGATTGATGCGATGGTGGAACGGGGCTTTGCGGTGTATCGCATGGAAAAAGGAGATATGGGGGATAATCAAGGATTTGGGCCTTGCGAGGAAATGGGGTTTCGGGAAGAACTCGAAATGTATAAAGCGGGGTATGAAAACCTGTTGGCGTTGAAAGACATCGAAAAAGACAAAATCTTTCTTTTCGGGCATTCCATGGGCGGGACTACCGCCCCGCTGTTGGCCGCCCAATTTCAGCCTCGCGGCATGACCGTCTATGGCACAGGGTTTAAGCCGTGGGCTGAATATCTCTGCGACGCTTACCTGATTCAGTTGAGTCTACGCGGTGAAGATTTGGGGGATTTGAGGGAGGATTTGGAAAAATATAAACCCTATTTCTACGATTTTTTCTACGGGAAAAAGACCGTGGAAGAAATCACCAAAGACCCGATGGGGATGTTGGCTATGCAGGAAATGCTGAGTTATAACCCCCAAACCCAATTGGGACCAAGCGGCCGAAGCATAAATACGTTCAAAGAACTCAACGAATTTAACGTTGCCAAAGCCCTTTCGGACTATCAAAACTACGTGTTGGCTATCTACGGTGAATGTGACATCGCTGCCAACAATGCCGACGATAACATAGCTTTGATCAAGCACGTCAATGCCCAACACCCGGGCAAAGGTACGTTTTGGTTGGCCGAAAAAACCACTCATACGTTTGAGAAAATAGGAACGATGGCAGAGTTTATGGAGTGGCAGAAAAATCCGCAGGCCTATCAGCAATACGCCGCGACGCGCTTCAATCCTGAGGTGTTTGACTACACCTGTAATTGGATGAAATAGGTATTGCAAAAACCTTTGGAAATGGTCACGAAACCGCTTTTTGAAGACGCAAGCGCCAATTTGCCCGAAACAGGTGCCAAAGGCCCAAGTATGGATGTGCAGGCGGCTGATATTGACCAAGACGGTGATTTGGACATTATTTTGGCTAATGAGTTTAAAGCCAATACGATTCTCATCAACAACGGCAAAGGGCAGTTTGAAGACGAATCGGAAAAACGATTACCCCAACCCGTGCATGATTCGGAAGATGTGGTGGTCAAAGATTTTAACCAAGACGGATTACCAGATTTACTTTTCTGCTCCGAAGACGATAAAGTCCACGAGTTGTATCTCAACAAAGGCAAAGGCTTTTTTGCAAAAGCGGAGTATCAATTTCCTGATTCAGAAGCCAATGTAGTGGTATCGGCAGACTTGAACGGGGACAAAAAACTGGATGTGATCTTTGGGAACAACGGACAAAATACCGTGTACATTAATCAAGGCAAAGGCGTTTTTAAAGCCGATGATAAAAGGATGCCTGCCTTGGCGAAAGTAACCCAGGATTTGGCATTAATGGACGTGGATAACGACGGTGACCTCGACCTTTTTGAAGCTAACGAAGATGGTAATGTACTGTACCGAAACAGCGGGAAAGGCTTTTTTGAGGACATTTCCGGTACGCACTTACCCAAAAACGACAACCTCGAAACCCGAAAGATTGCTTTTGCCGACGTGGACCATGATGGTGATTTAGACGTTTTTCTGGCCAATGTCAATTTCAGAGGAAACAAAGACCCGCAAAACCGCCTTTATATCAACGACGGGAAAGGGAAATTTTCCGACGAAACGGATCAACGTTTGCCCAAAGATACCGACCATACGATTGACGCGATTTTTGAAGACCTAAACAATGACGGACACATTGACCTCATTCTCGCCAATGTGTTTGGAGCGCACCTCAAAGCGTACCTGAACGACGGCAAAGGACACTTTACGGACGAAACCCTAAAAGTTTTCGGCAAAAAATACGTACGTGACGCGTTGGGCGTCATGGCCGCCGACTTAAACGGCGACGGTAAAAAAGACCTCTATATCTGTGACCGATACAATCCCGCCCTCAACCGCAAAGACCTGCTTCTTTTGAGGAAATAAAATCCCCTTATTAAGCTGATGTGGAAAGAGAGGCGTTCGGAATCTCCTAATGAGAAGTTCTGAACGCCATTTATTGCTTATTCGGCCGATGTGATTTCTACAATAACGGGCTGCGATTTATGGACTTTGAATGATGGACGTTTTACCAATAAGGGTACCTCCGTGGTAAATACATTAGCGATAAAAACACGCTACGAAGTTCTCAGGATTTTTTCCAACTTTTTGCCCTTCGCCAACTCATCGACCAACTTATCCAAATACCTGACTTTTCGCGTCAGAGGATTTTCTATTTCCTCGATCCGATACCCGCATATCAGCCCCGTAATGAGATGGGCATTGGGGTTTAAATCGGCATTCTGAAAGAAAATCTCAAAAGATACTTTAGTGTCAATGTAGACTTGCAGTTGTTGATCGTCGAACCCCGTCAGCCATTTAATGACCTGATGTAATTCTTCTTTTGTTCTTCCTTTCCTCTCAACTTTTCTCAGGTAGTGCGGATACACCGAAGTGAAGGTCATTTCCGCGAAACGTTCATCATGTGTTTTCATTGTTTTATAATTTTTGCCACTGTCGGTTTTATCAACGATGGTTCCTCTAAAAAAGTTGTTGGTGAAAAAACACCGCACGGGCGGCCCCGCAACAACGGCACAAAGGAGAGAAATAGGATTAACTGCATAGAACACAAGCCCACCTTTCACCAGCATGAATAATGAAATAACGACAGAAAGAATATTTTAGAGGAAAATATAAAAACTTAGCTTAAATTGATAATACTTTCTCACCATGGTACGGGCTTGGGCAATATTCCATATACTATTAGTTGGCACACTCAAAAAGAGGCAATATAAAAAGAGAAGTGGTTATTCAAGGGGAAGGCGTGGAGGAAAGTACAACCGTTTTAATTGACACACTAAATTTGTAAAGGAAAAACAACGTAAATAAAAAATATGAATACCTCAAAAAATATTCAACTTGTTCAAAACAATTATACGGCTTTTGGCAAAGGAGATATGGATACCTTCTTTGATAATCTATCAGATGCTTTCGTTTGGGAGTCTCTATATCCCGAAACAGTACCTTACGGGGGAGTGTATGAGGGAAAACAACAAGTAGGCGCAATGCTTCAAAGCATGGGAAGTAGTTTAGATATTCGTATGTTTTCCCCGGAGGAGTTTTTTGTCAACCAAAATAAGGTAGTCGTCATTGGGCAAGAAACTGCCACTGTAAAAAATACAGGAAAGATCTATCATCAACGTTGGGTACACATTTGGGAGGTTGACAACAACAACAAACTTACCCGAATTACCTCTTATAACGATACGGATGCCATAAAAGAGGCTTTTTTAAAATAGTAGTACAACCACCAGGAATAGGGGGTAGAAGCACCCAAAAATCGGATAAATTAGGGATTAAAATTTCGGCTGGGATTTTGCTGCAGTCGGTCTTTTTGCCGACTGCCCCCCCAAAGTTGTTGGTGTTTTTTCACCAGCAATGGCACAATTCAATACCCTTTCACGTATTTTCGCCAATTATGCTGTTCTTTAAAGCCCAGCACTTCACGGATTTTACGATTGGAAAACAAGGCTTCATGCTCTTCCAACTCGCGCGTAATCGGCACGTTAGGGAAGAACCTTTCCGCCAATTCTTTGGTGGGGAGAATGGCCCCGTTGTGGTCATTGCCGGCATTGAAAACCTGATAACCCAGGCCGTCTTTTTGCAGACACAAGTCCACGATTTGTCCCAAGTCGCGGGCATCGATATAGCAGAAAGCATTTCGGCGGCGCACTTCGGGGTGTTTAAAATAATGGGGAAAGAGTTCGGCGTATTCGTGCGGTTCAATCACATTTCCAATCCTAAGGGCATAAATGTCAACGCCTGACCGTCGCTGAAAGCTGCGGGCCGTTTTTTCATTGACTACTTTCGATAATCCGTAGCTATCCATCGGGTCAACGTCGTAATCTTCCTCCAACGGCAACACATGAGGGTCGGTTTGTCCATCCGAAAAACAGATACCGTAGGTGGTCTCCGACGAGGCAATGATAATTTTCTTGATGCCCAATTTCACCGCTGCTTCGATTACATTATAAGTTCCCACGGTGTTGACCCGAAAGGTTTCATTATCAGGTTTCAGTAAGATGCGGGGCACGGCCGCAAAATGAACAACCGCATCAAATTTGGGTACGCCGGTGCCCGGTTCCAATTCGTCAAACCCCGTATAGGACGTCATGGCATTGAACATTTGTCCGGAATCCGTAATATCGGCCGTCAGATTATCCACCCCCGGGTGATTTAAAGGTGTTAGGTCTACATTCAGCACTTTATGGCCTTGGTCGAGCAGGTACGGAATAACGTGTTTTCCAGCTTTTCCTGAGCCCCCCGTAAAAAAGATTCGCATGGTAGTGATTGGTTTCGATATATAAATAGTGTAAAAAATTATTACTCGCAGCCGCGGACGGGTGATTCTGCGAAAATCTGCGCTGTATTTTAATCTGCGCTTATCTGCGGGATTTAATTAACGCTAATAATGGCTGTAAAGGTCTCACAAATTTATTTTTTAGATTGAAATCGTGGGTCAAAATTCATCGCACTTATATTGATTACCTTGATTCGCTTTGCTTCCGGATGATTGGGGTTGATTAAGTAATTGAATTCCTGCGGCACAATACTGCTCGGTACTTTTAGCACGGCGGCCTCATTTTGAAAGACAAAATCGTCGCCAATCGTTTGGGTGATGAGGGTCGGAGGTTTGGCGTCCCACTCCGGCGGGAGGTCTTCGAGACTTACTTCCAACATAGTGATGTCGGCAGGAATCTCAATTTCGACGTAGCAGCGGTCGGTGGGCAAATCCTCGCTTAAATCCAAATGAACCGATACTTCGAGGGTGGCCAATGCCCTGCTTTCTGCGGTATAGACCAATTGAGTATAGAGGCTGTTCCAACGATACCCTCTCGTGAGTGATGCACCGACGCCGCTGAGGGTTGTTTCGAGGTATTTTGCGCGTTCAACTCGATAAACTCTCATTAGGCAAAATTTCCGTATTCGATTCTGTTCAGGCAGAATTGCACCTCATCAATGCCGGTAATGGTATCTAACAAACTTTCGGGCGTATTTCCGCCGAGCGATACATTGGGCTTTTTGAGCCACCGCTGAAACTTCTCCTCTTCATGGTTAAATACCTCAATGCCGTAATCAATCAGTTCCGTAATTAGCACAATCAACTCACTGTCTCGGCTATCGAGCAGAGAATGTTCACTTTTTTTCTTGTTATAAGTAGTTTGCGGCATCCCGACGATCAACAGGACAGATTTGACGGGGCGATTGAGCCGTTTGCTGATGGTTTCGATGGCATCATACGGAATTCCCTGCCGGATAATGCCCACCCGCTCCATTTTGTTGGTCCAGACGTAGGTTTTTCCCTCCGACACCAACACCCACTTTTTCTGTCCTTTGCTGACTTCCGAAGCCTTGGCTACACTCGCTTTGGTATTAAAAGGCCGTGTGGCACCTGTTGTGTTTGACATATTTACAGCAATTTTGTTGTAAATATAAAGCAAATCTGTTGCAAAAACAACTACTTGTTACTAACGCAGCTCCACCTTTAGGCAGCTTTGTCAAATGTCAAATGAATGTTGAGTTTGGGTACATCTAACAAATCATTCAACTTTTGGAGGTTGTTTTGGCGTATCTCTACATATTGTTTCACATGAGCATCGTCCATGCCATTGGCGCGGTATTGCTCAATAATTTCAGTATCCATTTGAATCAACTGAAACAGTTTGGCAATGGCAGCGGCTCGTTGCTCGGTATTCAATATCAATTGGTTTATTTCATCCATTGGTCTAAAAGTTGAGTTGAATGATTCCTTTTGAACGTTTAGTGACAGCATCGGTTGTGTAATCAAAAAGCCAACGTTTACATTCCAATTGATAAATGTTTTGCAAGGAGTGTTTTATTCATCTTCTGCCTCTTTTTCTTTATTAAAATTGTTTAACTCTTTTATCAGCATGGTTTCCAATTCTTTGGTAGGTAGCAGCAATTGGTATTCGGCTATACCAATGGGTTTGTTGATGTCTTGCAGGGCGATTTCTACATCCAAGTGATCTTTGTCGGCACATAAGATGATGCCGATTGAAGGATTTTCATCTACTTGTTTTTCGATACGGTCGAGCAACCCTAAATAAAACGGGGTCGCCCGAGCGATTCATTTTGCCCACGTATTCGGGTTTAAAACTGCCAATTTTCAGTTCCAAGGCTACCAAACAGCGGAGGCTTCGGTGATACAGCAAAATATCTACGAAGTATTCTTTTTGATTAAATTCGAACTTATACTGGTTACCAATGAACGTAAATCCCTTGCCAAGCTCCAATACGAAATGTTTTATTTTTTCTACCAATCGTTGTTCTAACGCTGTTTCTCTGACAGACTGCGTTAACCCCAAAAAGCCCAGGTTATAACTGCTTTTGAGCATATCATTGGCCTGTTCTGCCAAAATTTCGGGAAGTGTTTCTTTGAAATTGTGCGATTTTGGCAAACTCTTTTCGGCGTGATAGGCATTTGCTTTTAGATAATTCAACAAAATATCACGAGACCAGCCGAGCGAAATGGCCTTTTCGGCATAAAACAGAGCTTCTTCATTACTCGAAACCTTACTCAAAATCAACAAGTTGTGCTTCCACGGCAAAACTGCGACAAGCTGTCGCAGTTTTGGGTCGGCGTTTTTATATTGTTCATAAAAACGCTTCATATCCCACAGATTACGAGGCGATAGCCCCATATCAGGGAATTCTGATTTTAAATCAAAAGAAAGTCGGTTTACTACACCTGCGCCATGTCCTTTTTCAATTTTCTTTTCAAAAAGCAATTTCCCCAAATTCCAATATACCCCCATCGCGGCAATATTGATCTGACGGGCAATGGTGTTTTTTGCAGTTCGGATTTCCGCGACTGCCTGTTGAAATAGTTCTGAATAGTCTTTGTCTAATTCCATGCCTTACCGTGGTATTTTGGCCAAATTTAGGAAAATCCTTTCATTTGGTGTGGGTTCTGGTGCAGTTTCAAAGGCTGAAAAACGTTAGGCAAAATAGAGCCCTGCATCACACCCAGGTGATAGGAATGATTTTTCCTGTAACCAACGGGACAGGGTTTGTGTTGCCTGCCCCCCTGTCAATTTTGTTTTTCCACTTCTTTGCCGTTGTCGGTCTGGCTGGGTGAATAATAATAAGTTAAAGAGTGGGCTTTTAAGTAGCTTTTGGAGTACTTGCCGTGTTGCAAACACGCTGTTTATATTGAGTTGGCAGTCATCCTGCGGAAGACTGCCAACAACGGAGGACCGACTGCTCGCTTGGGGAAGTTGTTGGTGAAAAAACACCAACAACGGCATAATACGTTAAATAGTAGGCTTCAAAGTAGCTTTTGGCGCATTTGCCGTGTTGCAAACACGCTGTTTATAGGGCGTTGGCAGTCATCCTGCGGAAGACAACGAACAACGGAGGACCGACTGCTTGGGGAAGTTGTTGGTGAAAAAACACCAACAACGGCATAAGCAGTCATCCTGCGGAAGACAACGAACAACGGAGGACCGACTGCTCGCTTGGGGAAGTTGTTGGTGAAAAAACACCAACAACGGCATAAACGGCATAATACGTTAAATAGTAGGCTTCAAAGTAGCTTTTGGCGCATTTGCCGTGTTGCAAACACGCTGTTTATAGGGCGTTGGCAGTCATCCTGCGGAAGACAACGAACAACGGAGGACCGACTGCTCGCTTGGGGAAGTTGTTGGTGAAAAAACACCAACAACGGCATAACGAACAACCGACTGCTCGCTTGGGGAAGTTGTTGGTGAAAAAACACCAACAACGGCATAACGCATCTCCACCTCTAAGTCGCTTTTGTGCCGCTGTTGGTCTTATGACCGACAGCCCCTCGATTTGTTGGTGAAAAAACACCGACAACATTAAACATGATTTTTGTTTTGTGTTAATTCTCCTTTGAATGCCTTTTGACTGAGTGAGCCATACAATTTCTCCAACTCCTGCAAGCTCTGTTGGTATTGGGTTTTGAGGGCTTCTGTTTTTTCTACGATTTGGGCAAATTGGGTTTGGAGTTCGATTGGCGGTTTTATTACAGGTATAGAGTTGCATGTTGTTTTATTCATGTATGGAACTGTAGTTGATGTTGCCTTTTTGTACATGAAATTTATTTGAAAACTAAGCGAATACATTAACAATATGTTCGCCATTATTGAAGGTGAAAAACAATAAAAGCACTTTCACAAGTAGTTAATAGGTTACCAAGCCTAACTTCTCGTAAAAGTGCAAATAATTACCGAACTGTTATTTGTGTTGCAGACCCAATTCAGTGACACAAATTTACGACCGCGTCGGCGGTCCGAATTTTTCTATCATTGCAGATAGTGTTTTAAGTTTATCAAGACCCGTGACGACCTTATCGGTAGCACGTATGAGTTCCTTGAGTTATCGGACAACCCAGCGATTTTATGCCTTAAAAGACATTAATTGGCTAATGGTTAACCTATTGCTCTTCAAGTCTTTTCTCTATCAGGAGGGAAAGGTATATCTTTTGGCTGCTGACGAAACGTCGGACCGATTTCTATGATTCATGCAACTGATGACGTATAAAAATCTTTATATTTTTCCCGCACGGGCGGCCCCGTTTCGATGTACACACGAGAAAACCCGATGAATCAACTTATTACAAATGTTA
>Ga0247844_1004213_pt1 | contig 19787 bp, 14 predicted proteins | sample LaCtaG_FD_192421 | JGI IMG/M metagenome (GOLD analysis project Ga0247844, IMG submission 192421) | Freshwater microbial communities from meromictic Lake La Cruz, Castile-La Mancha, Spain - LaCruzMarch201714.5m_1 | ecosystem: Environmental > Aquatic > Freshwater > Lake | place: Spain: Castile-La... | reverse complement strand
TTGTGAATCTCAACACTCTCAAAAGCCCACGGGTCAAGACTCAGTGAGTCCATAAACGAATCAATCGGCAGTCCGTCAAGCAGATATACGTTATACTTTGGCCCCACCCCCCCGAATGAACCCCAGTTGGCGTCGTTGCGGGATAGCGGATTGACAAACTGACCGGAAGTGTACTTGAGCATTTCTGCAATGTTCCGGTTGTAGGTGGTCTGCAGTTCGGACTCCTCGGGATAGAACAATTCGAACTTTTGAGTAACGCTCTTCTGAGATTGGCCTATTTTGGTATCAGTAATGACAAGTTCGGAGAGATTGTCCAAACTCATGTCGTAGATATTGCGTTCCAGCGCCCACGCGAAACCGGAACTGCATGATATTACAAGAGTAAAGCAAATCATTAATCTAACTAATTTTACCCGCATAGTAATCTCCTCATATTTTTGGATTCAGCTTTCACTTTCGTTCATTTTGTCACGGATTAAGGCAAACTCTGCCTCAACGGCTGAAAAGGCTTCAATAACAGCAGGGTCAAAGTGGCTGCCGACGCCTTCGAGGATTATCTCACAGCTCCTCTCATGGCTTAAAGCGGGCTTGTAGGCACGTATTGACCGCAGAGCGTCATAGACATCAGCAACGGCCATTATTCGAGCCGAAAGGGGAATGTTCTCGCAAGTCAGCCCGTCCGGATAACCGCTGCCGTCCCACTTCTCATGGTGGGAGTGTGCTATATCAATCCCCATATTGAGGAAGGCGTTCCGGGGATATTGCATTTGAGCTGCACGCAGTGTTTTTGAACCGATCACGGAGTGCTTCTTCATGATCACAAATTCGTCCGGTGTCAGTCTGCCAGGTTTCAGGAGAATATTGTCTGTGATACCGACTTTGCCAATATCATGCAGTGGTGTGGATTGGTATATGTCTTCAATGAAGGCATCATCTATGCAATTCGCATATCTCGGATTCTCCCGTAGTTTAGTGGCCAGTACCCTGCAAAATGTCCTTGTGCGTTCAACATGATGCCCTGTGTCGTCGTCTCTCGACTCCGCCAGTTTCGCCAATGCGACTATTGCTGCCAGTTGAGAATCGGATATCTCCTGTACCTTTTCTTTGACCAGTTCTTCCAGATGCAGATTGTGTCTCTCTATCTCCAGTTGCATTTTCCGCAGGCGCAAATGGGTCTCTACCCTGGCACTGACTTCCTCAAAGTGAAACGGCTTGGTTATGTAATCGAGGCCCCCGTGAGAAAAAGCCTTGACCTTGTCTTCAACCTCGCTTAAGGCACTTATGAAGAGCACGGGGATATCTTTGAGAACCGCATCTGCTTTCAAACGATCGCAAACCTCAAAGCCATTCATATCAGGCATGTTGATGTCAAGCAGGATCAGATCGGGCGGGTTATTGGCGGCAGCGGCCAGTGCCATGGCACCTCGGGGAAATGTTCGTACAATATACCCCTCCGTTTGCAGCATCTGCTGCAACAGTTTCAGATTGGCCGGGGTATCATCCACCACCATGATTGTTGAATTATCAGCTAACTTAGCCATTGCCAGTTACTCCCTTCTCCAGTAATCGATTAAGATTTTCGTAGTCGTATTGGTCGGCCAGTGTCTGCAGTCTCTGAGCCGTATTGCTGTCGATGTTTTCTACCTGAGTGATCAGTTCCGTCAGTGAGTCCATGTTCCCTTCCGCCACAGCCCGCTGCATTGCTTTTACCAGTTCGGATGGCAGGGCAACTATGGCTGACTGTTGTAATGTCCCCTCTGGCTGCAAAGGTGAAGAGGGTTTGCCTACCATGACATACTCCAAGTCAAGGCATTTTCCCAGATGAAAAAAGAGTTCATCCCTCCGGAACGGCTTCCGCAGATAAGCAGCAGCGCCTAAAGCAATTACCAGCATCTTGTCTTCCTCAGAATCGTTTCCTGTTATTGCAATAACATGTGCGGCCTGTCCCTTTTCTGTACCCTTTAATAGCCTTATCGCCTCGTAACCATCCATGCCAGGCATTAGCAAGTCCATAAGGATTACATGGGGAGACCACGCTTCGCAGATTTCTACGGCCTCGCTTCCATTAGTCGCCTCTTTGATCTCAAGGCCTAGTGGCTTGAGCATAGCGACAAGTAGCAGCCGATTCGTCAGGGCGTCATCCGTTATCAAAACCCGATAGGGCCCGGTTCCGGGCCTCAAACCCACAATCCGGTCTGGTTTCGTTTGAGAAGTTTTACGTTTCGATCCGGCAAGTTCGAACTGAGCCTCAAACCGGAAACAACTCCCTCTTCCAACCTTGCTCCAGTATGTTATATCACCATACATCATGCGTGCAAAGTCCCGGCTGATAGCCAGACCCAAACCGGTACCACCGGCTTTTTTCCCAGCCGCAGCCTGTTGGAATATACTGAAGATATTTGCTCCATCTTCATCAGTAATACCGGGACCGGAGTCTTCCACCTCAACGATCAGCCGTACTCTTTTTCTACTACGGCGCTCTGTAGTTATGGCTGACTCCGGTTTTCCGGTGACCGAGTCAGCGTGTAGCCTCACGGCGATGACGCCGGAAGTGGTAAATTTCACCGCATTTCCTATCAGGTTAATAAGAATCTGCCGTAACTTGCTTTCATCACCAAGCAGGCGGTTCGGAAGGGTTTTATCTTGCTCCACTACAAGTTGCAAGCCTCTGTCGGTGGCGCGGGAGTGGAACAACATTTCTAGATCGCTGACTAGATCATGTAAGCTGAAAGCTGACCTGTTAAGAGTAATCTGGCCGGCTTGAGTCTTTGAAACGTTAAGGAGATCGTTTAGCAAGGCAAGCAGGTGACTTCCCCCCTCTATTATGGACCTGACATGCCCCGCTTGAAGAGAGGAAAGCAGAGGGTCTCTCTCCAAAACCTGGGCAAAACCGAGGATTGCATTCATCGGGGTGCGAATCTCATGGCTCATATTGGCCAGAAATGCACTTTTGGCGCGGTTTGCTGCGTCGGCCGCATCTTTTGCGAGAATCAGTTCTTCATCAGCCTGTTTGCGCAAGGTTATGTCGAGAAGATATCCGCTCCAGGTTGGCGTTTCACCAGGCGGGGCAGGGTTGGGCCGCGAAGAAAGCTGCACCCATTTCATGCGCCCTGATTTTGTAATAATGCGTACTTCCGTGTCAAATGTTTGTCCTGTCTGGTCAGCGATTTTCTTCTCCTCGCGCAACCGTTCCAGATCATCACTGTGGACGATCTTCAAAAATGAGTTAATGTCTAGAAGTAGTTCCTTATAATCCAATTCCAGGATATCTTCGCAGTTTGGGCTCACATAGAGAAATCTATTTGTGCCGTCAGGTTGAATAACGTAATTATACAGCATCACTGGTACAGTGGAGACGATTCGCTGGAAGCGGCTTTCACTTTCCCGCAGTTTTTCGGCTATCTGTCTCTGTTCAGTAATGTCTTCCTTGACAGCAACAAAATGGGTAATCTTCCCGTGCGCATCTCTGATGGGAGAAATGGATGCATGCTCCCAGAAAATGTCGCCGTTCTTTTTCTTGTTGCAGAGATCGCCGCGCCACTCCATACCGGCAATAATTGTGCTCCACATCTCCGTATATAGTTCTTTCGGCAATAAACCTGCGTTGAGTATTTTCGGATTCTGACCGATGGCTTCCTCAGGTAGATAACCGGTCATATCAAAGAACTTTGGATTGACATATTCTATGATTCCACGGTGATCGGTGATGACAATGGTTGTCGGGCTGTTTACAACTGCGCTTGAGAGTTGTTGCAGCTTGCGCTGGTGTTCTTCCGCTTCGAGCCGCCTCTGGTTGAGTTCGCTATTTATGACTGTCAACTTTCTGTTTGCATCTTCAAGTGATCTGGTTCTTTCGATGACCCGTTGCTCAAGTTCCTCCTTTTGGTTTTTAATAGTTCTTTCCGCAATTATCTGTGAAGTCCTGTCACGGAATGACCAGAATCGCCCTACAATTTCATCGCCAATTCTGAGAGGTTGTGAGTAACGGTCAAAAATCCGGCCATCGACAAGTTCAATCAGGTCCTGACTGAATTCTTCCGGGTGCTCGTATAATTCCATTACCCTTGCCAGGAATATTTCTGGTTGTGCAATTTGGGTCAAAACATATCCGAGCACAGGATCTTTGATCTGAGTATTCAACAACTCATCAGGTACTCTCCACAGATCGACAAATTTCTGGTTCCAGCGGGCAATCTTTCCGTCTCGGTCAACGATAAGGATACCATCGGCGGTTGATTCGAGGGCTGCGTTTGTCAGGGAAATCGAATAGGAAAGCAGTTCATCAGCTTTTCTGCGATCGGTTAAGTCAACGTCAAGACAGAACATCTCCGGCTGGCGTCCGATCGGCATCACCAGGGCGTGGCGTGAGTACACCGGCACACGGGAGCCATCCTTGCGTTTCAGGAGCAGTTCTCCGGCCGGTATCGGTTCCCCGCTTTCCTTCATCCGTTTGATTGCTTCAGTGACTCCTTCCCACATCTCCGGAGGGATAATGAGGTCCAGCAGATTTGCTCCCAGAGCCTCCTCTGCACTATATCCATAGAGTAATTCCGACGCCCTGTTCCAGAACAATACAGTGCCGTCAAGTGCATATCCTTGTACGGCAACGCCGGGAATATTTTCCATCAAGGAACGAAATCGTTCCTCACTCTCTTGTGTCTGAACCAGACTTGCCGACAACTTCCCGGATAACTTGCGGTGGTTCAGGTAGGCGATACCGAGTAGCACCAGCAGCAATGCGCCTGCGCCCTCCCACACCAGCTTTTGCTTTTGCAGACCCTGCTCGGTCAGGACAAAACTTTTGTTCGGCTCAACAAGATCATCGGAACAGAAAGCGCTGTTCATGGTGAGTAGAGTCAATGCCACAACAATCAGCAGAGCTGTAACAACTCGCAGGCAAAGGTGGCGTGGCATGGCAGTTTCTATCTTTAACATGGTAATAGTAACCGATTAAGATTTTCATAGTCGTACTGATCGGCCAGTGCCTGCAGTTTCTGGGCCGTATTGCTGTCGATGTTTTCTACCTGAGTGATCAGTTCCGTTAGAGAGCTCATGTCCCCTTCCACAACTGCCTGCTGCATCGCTTCCACCAGTTCAGGTGGCAGGGCAAGAATGGCTGATGGTAAAATCTGCTCTGGTTGCAATTTTTGAGACGGCTCGTCGGCAAAGATGTATTGCATGTCGAGATATTTTCCCAGGTGGAATAACAGCTCTTCAGCACGGAACGGCTTCCTTAGGTAGGCCTCAACTCCAATATCCCTGACATGTTTCTCGTTTTCACCAAAAGCACTTGCTGTCAAAGCAATAATTGGAGTGGCACGTCCTTTTTCTGTGGATTTCAACTGCCGGATGGCCTCATAGCCATCCATGCCAGGCATACGCAAGTCCATAAAAATTAAATGAGGGGACCATTTTTCGAAGATTTCTATAGCCTCATAACCATTTGTTGCCTCCATGATCTCAAAACCAAGAGGCTGCAGCAGAGTAACCAGCAGTAAGCGATTTTCCAGAATGTCATCGGTAATCAAAATTCGCTTGGGGCTGGTTCCAGGCATTAAACCAACGATCCGCCTTGATTCCGCTTGTGCCGGGGCAAGTAGCGGATCAGCTAATTCGAGTTGAGCCTCAAAACGAAAACAGCTGCCTCTGCCTAACTCGCTCTTGTATGTGATATCGCCTCCCATCATGCGGGCTAAACTCCGGCTGATAGATAGGCCCAAGCCGGTACCTCCGGCACTTTCACCCGCTTTTGCCTGTTGAAATATACTAAATATCTTTGGGCCATCTTCTTCGGCAATCCCGGGGCCGGAGTCTTCCACTTCGCAGATTAAGCGAAATAATCTTGCCTCAAGTTTGTCTGTTTCAGAGCGTACCTGCTTTTCAGTTTCTACATCGGCACGCAGCCTCACAGAGATACCGCCGGAAGTGGTAAATTTTACCGCATTACCTAATAGGTTAACCAAAATCTGCCGCAATTTGCCTTCGTCGCCCAACACGTGGCTTGGAAGAGTGTCATCTCGATCGACAATGAGCTGCAGATCTTTGCCAGTAGTACGGGAACGGAACATCAATTCAAGGTCGTCCACGAGATCGTGCAAACTGAAAACGGAACTGTTGAGTGTACTCTGGCCGGCTTCAATCTTTGAAATGTCAAGGATATCGTTAATCAGTGAGAGCAGGTGGTTCCCGCCACGAATAATGGTACGGACATGCCCGGCCTGAAGCTGGGAAAGCAGGGGGTCTCTCTCCAAAACCTGGGCAAATCCCAGGATAGCGTTCATTGGAGTGCGGATTTCGTGGCTCATGTTGGCCAGAAAAGTACTTTTGGCCCGGTTGGCAGATTCGGCTATATCTTTGGCTTTTGCCAATGCCACTTCAACCTGCCTACGCTCGGTAAGGTCGAGACCGAAGGCCCAGTTATTTTTCCCAATGGCTTTAAAGCCCCACTGAATGTTTTTGTGAGAACCATCCTTGCAGGTTACTATGACTTCAATCGGCTCAATTTCTGAATTGGTTTCAATAGCCTTCTTGACTTTGTATTGCCACTCTTCAACTATCTGCTGGCGGTAGCTTTCATCCGGATACGCCAATGGCCACCACAGGGCCGCAGTTGCCACCTCGTCGAATGCATAACCGAACAGCCGGAAAAATGTCGGATTGATGTATTCGGCTTTTTGCTCAAGGCCCGACGACACATATATGGCGAGAGGCGACGTGTCTGCCAATGCCTTGAATGTCGCCTCACTCTCCAGCAGCGCTTGTGCAACTCGTTTTCGTTCCTCGTCCGCATTTTTACGCGTGGTTATGTCGAGAAGGTAACCGCTCCAAACCGGCGTTTCACCGGGCTGGGCAAAGCTAGGCCGCGAAGAAAGCTGCATCCACTTCATGATTCCCGATTTTGTAACAATGCGTACTTCCGTGTTGAAAGTTTGTCCTGCCTGGTTAGCGGCCTTCTTCTCTTCAAGCAATCGTTCCAGATCATCACTGTGGACGATCTTCCAGAATGAGTTAATGTCGAGAAGTAGTTCCTTATAATCCAATTCCAGGATATCTTCGCAGTTTGGGCTCACATAGAGAAATCTACTAATCCCGTCAGGCTGGATGACGTAATTATACAGCATCACCGGTACGGTGGAGACAATGCGCTGGAAACGGCTTTCACTTTCCCGCAGTTTTTCGGTTATCTGTCTTTGCTCAGTAATGTCTTCCTTGACGGCAACAAAATTGGTAATCTTCCCGTGGTCATTCCTTATGGGAGAAATAGATACATGCTCCCAGAAAATGTCGCCGCTCTTTTTCTTGTTGCAAAGGTCGCCACGCCATTCTCCACCGGCAATAATTGTGCTCCACAGCTCTTCGTACAGCTCTTTAGGCAATAAACCTGCGTTGAGTATTTTCGGATTCTTACCGATAGCTTCCTCCGGCAGATAACCGGTCAACTTAAAGAACTTCGGATTGACATATTCGATAATTCCACGGTGATCGGTGATGACAATGGTAGCCGGGCTGTTTACAACTGCACTTGAAAGCTGATGCAGCTTGCGCTGGTTTTCTTCCGCTTCGAGCCGTCTCTGTTCAAGTTCGCTGTTAATGGCGGTCAACCTGCTGTTTGCAGCTTCAAGAGCCCCGGTTCTTTCAATGATCCGTTGCTCAAGTTCCTGACTATGATTTTTAAGGTTGACGTTATTTTCGGCAATCTGGGCGTGGCTAGCGGCTAACTCCAGCATCAGATGATTAAAACCTTTCTGAAGAGTATCGATTTCTGTTACTTCTGTTCTGGAGAGAGAGATCGGCTGAATCAATCCGCTTAATGACAATGCACCGACTTGGGCAGAAAAGCCGACCAGCGGTCGAACCATCAGCGTTTTGACAAACACCCAGATCAAAAAACCCAAAAACAGCATCTGCACTGAATTGAATAGAACAACTGAAAAAAGTGACTCTTTAAGACGCGACAGTACAAATTCGTTGCTGGAGGCTATGGAAAGTGTGCCAAGCTCCTCCAGATGACCATCAATGTGTTTGCGCTGAAGAGCTCTTTTAGCCACAAGGTTGCTAGATATCTGCAACATCTTTTCGGAGCGCCAGGACGCTTTAACTTCACCATTTTTTGTTATGATGTCCACCGCGACTACCATGGGGTGTGATCCGATACCGTTTGTAAGCGATTTTAAGATTAAATCCTGATATTCCCACAGAGCGGACTCAGCTCCCGGCTTGAAGGTAGTGGCTAAAGATTCCAGACTTGTTACTATTTCTGCTTGCACCTCCCTGTATTCAACGGACATTTGTATGCCGGTAATGACCACGGAGGATACCAGATATGCAAGCAACAATCTGCGCAGGAGAAGCTGAGCCAGTGGCCGGGTAGTCTGATCTGAAGTTGTTTTATCAATAGTTCCCATTAAAGCGACCTTTTAGAAATCTTTACTCGAGCAGTTTCTTCGCTTCATTGGTAGGCAGATAGCGGTTGTAAATCCGCTTCAGTGTGCCATCGTAGCGCATGTCTCGTATAAGAGCGCGCCACTTTTTAGCATCAGCGTTGCTGAATCGACTCTTCGCCAGGATCAGCCCAAGCGGAACACCCTTTTCAGCAGGAGTCCAGTCCTGAATTACCAGATCCTTCTGCATACCAGAATCCAGGATCTTTTTGCGATAGGCAGGTGGTTGAGAAAACATTGCATCCACACGTCCTTCTTTCAGTTTTCTGAAAATGGTTTCAACATCGGGGCTTTCCTGCACCCGCTCATCCCTGCGCAGTTGATCCAGCCATCTGTCCTGCTCCTGGCCATGCTTGAATGCCTGGACTACACCGAACTGTAAAGATTTCATAGAGATGAAGTCGTTTGCATTGTGGATTTTAGATGCGTGTCTGGCTTTTACTATCGCATAATTTTTCATTGTCAGATAGGGGGCAAACCAGGCAAAACGATCCCGTTCGGCGTTCTGAATGCCGGAAACACTCATATCAAGATCCCCGTTGGCAAGATCCGCCCAGATACGGGCACGACTCTTGACCTCGGTCTCAAATTTGCAGCCGCTCCGCTTGATAAGTTCGTCCACGACATCTTTGTCGATACCATGAGCTTTATGTTGCGCGTCCTCGTAATAAAAGAATCCATATTCATAAAAGGCTAAACTGATCGGCCTCTCACCGCAAGCCACCGGACCTGCCCAGGCTGAGGTTGCAGCATAAAATAACGCAACATATACGATCAACAAACGTAACGATAAATGGGAAAGCATGAAAGAATAATTCATGATGGGTAATTTCCTTTGTAGCTGCACGTTTACTGAAATTACATAAAATTTTGGATAATAGGCACACACTTAGCACAACTTGTGCACCAAATTGAAGAAACGAATTCTTACCAATTCTTGCAGAGGGGAAAACTGAAGGATTAACAGAAAGTGAAGGGATGAGGCTTGGTTACGGAATTATTGTTTCAAATTTACGCTGAAGGTACTGCCTTGCGAAGAGACACTTGAACATGAGATCGAACCGCCATGAAGCGTGGCAATGTGTCTTGCCAGATGAAGCCCAAGTCCAAGTCCTCCAATACCAGGGACTGCATGTGCCCGATAGTACGGTTCAAAGGCCTTGTCAATCTGCTCCTGACTCATTCCTGAACCGCAGTCAATGACATCTATCTGCAGTTCCCGAGAGTCAAGTAAAGTAGCCCGGAGAACAATGGCACCGCCATCAGGCGAGTATTTCACAGCATTATCCAGCAGGAGTGTTACGAGAATTTCGATTAATATTGGATCACAGCTAAATACAACGGGCGCTTCCGGCAGTTCACATTTAATGCGATGATTATCTGCTGTCAACTGGACCTGCAAGACAAGGTTTCTCAGGAGTTCAAAAATTTTAACCGGTTTGAAATCAGGCTGCATACCGCCGCTCACCAGTCGATCATGAGTGAGATATTTGTTCATCAATTCAGATAATTGCCGGGTCGCAGTACGAATGGCTTTTGCGTTACGCACAACCTGATCGCCATCGTCTTTGATAAAAGGGATAATCTGGGCTGTGCTGTCGATAACAGCAAGCGGAGTGCGAAGCTCATGGGAGATAAGTCGTAAAAACTGTCGTTGATTCTCAACTGTTTGCTGCTCTCTGGCAAGGGCCACTTCGATAGTAAATTTTTCACGTATGATCCCTACCACATTATTCAGTACGGCAATGGTCAGCACTACGATATGGACAAATGTTGAGAAAATAAACAAGTTGTCTGAAGAAGCCGTAAATGGAATGATCCCCATACTTGTGAGAATCTTGATCACAGCAGTAACCAGCAAAACTCCAAAGGCTGACAGGTAGATTACAGTTCCTTTTGCATGCCGAATAAGTAGTATGCCGATAATGAAGCTGACAACAGCAGATAGCAAAAGTGAAATTTGAATATATCTGATAATTTGATAATAAAAACCGCACAAGATCAGAATAATCCCGGCAGCGCCCCATCCGAAAAAGATGGTTTTTACTATCCTGTCTATTCGTGGAAAATGCCTGGGAAGCTCAAGCATCTCGGACATCAAACCGATAGTCAATATTTGCAGCAGTAAGAAATTGATAAACGTGCTTGGTGCAATGAGCCAGGTTGTTTCTGGCCAGATGTATTGGTGAGCATAGCCATAAGCACTAAAAAACAGGTATCCGATAGAAAGGACATAGAAAAAATAGTATCCGTACAAAGCTTTTCTAAACCAGAACCAGTAAAGCAAATTGAATACAGCGACCAATAGAATTACGCCTATGTAGGCACCATGAAACAGAGCCTCTACTTCAACTTTTTTCCGAAGAGCATCGGGCTGCCAAAATATAGGATTGGCGGTTATGGAACGCTTTGATTCAATCCGAATATGTAACGTAGTTGGCAAGGAGGGCGGGAGATTCAACCTGAACAGGTCCAGCCGGTAAGTAATGCCCCGTTTTGATAACGGAAGAAGCGCACCGCCACGGTAAACATCATAACTGCTATTGGCTGTTGAGATATAGAGATCCAGCTTCTCATTGTTAGCCGGAGCTATTTCAAGTACCCAATCGGATGGCGCATCGGTTGCGAGCTTGACGGTACATCGCAGCCATATCGCCCCATGCTGGTAAAATCCGGCAGGAAGAATTCCAGGAATTTCTTTAAAGCGGTTGCTGTAAGCAGGTGATGTTACGTCCTGGATACCTAGCTTGCCTGTCTCGTCTTTCAGCACTTCCAAGTGACCGGCAAGAGGGATGTTATCATCCGAAGCTGTAAGGAGTAGAGGCGCACCGAAAGAGAGTCCAAGAAAGAGGCAGGTCAGGCTTAGCAATGAAAATAAGGTGATAATTACGAATCTATAGTGAACGAAGTAATTCATCAGCTTTCTTTCAAAAAAGTGTAGCCAAGACTGTATCTGGTTTGTATCGGGAGGGATAATGATGGATCGGCTGCGACCACCTTGCTGCGAAGTCGGCTGATCAGGACATCAAGTCGAGGATAGAAGCTTATTTCATCAGGGAAGCCTAAAATTTCAAGTATGATTGCACGGGAAACGTCTTTGCCAATATTAGCCAGCAACAGTTTCAGCACAGAGCGCTCGTTGGCGTTAAGTTTTATGCTAATGCCGTTTGGTGTTATTAAACGAGATGAACTAAAGTCAAGCCACCATTCCGATTGAAATGGTTGTACCAGCCGTCGTTCAAGACCCCTGATTGACGCAGCAAGCTCTTTGATATCCACTGGTTTAACAAAATATAAGTCCGCACCGCTTTCAAAACCGATTATACGATCCTCAGTCATGCCACGCGCAGTTACCATGATGAGTCCGGTGTTTGCCCTTTTACGAATTCTTTTGGCGATTTCTATTCCGTCTTCTCCCGGCAGGCCAAGATCCAGCACGATTACATCAAAATGTTCATTTGCCAAGGCTGCATCAAGTTCAATACCATCGGCTACACCAGCCACTTCAAAGCCGTTGTAAGTTAAACCGATCGCAAGGTTTTCACGTAATTTGGGATCGTCTTCGACAACTAATACATACAAAATATATTCTCCTTCGTATGGATTTTTTCTCTAATCGCCTCAATCACCAATAAATATTCCGATTCAGCAACCAAACAGGAAATTTTTGTCTTCTGTGCAGGACAAACAGAAAGAGCGGCATCGCTGCCGCTCACTCTGTTTGTCCTGCTATTTGAACCGTTCTACTTGCGAACGGCTTTACCGGCGACCTGCATACGGATAATCGCTCGTTCCAGAGCAGCCTCATATATTCTGAGCTGTTTGTCTTCCTGAGTAAGCTTTTTGAGTGCTTCCTCAGCTCGACCGTGGGCAGCTTTTGCGCGCTCAATATCAATTTCAGCAGCAGACTCCGCCGTTTCGACAAGGACGATAATCTTATCATCTTTTATTTCGAAGTAGCCCCAGTTGAGCGACATATACTCGGCAACGCCGTTATTTTTATAAACAAGCTCACCAATCCTGAGCGACGTAAGAAACGGTGCATGACCCGGCAATATACCGAATTCTCCGATTTTGCCGGTTGCGGTAACTTCATCGACCTCAGTGTCAACAACCTTTTTATACGGGGTGACTATTTCAAGCTTCATCTTTTCAGCCATATATCATTCCTTGAAAGGGATCGGTAATCCCGTAAGGTTATTTATACTGCAGCCAGTTTTGCCGCTTTTTCAATGGCCTCTTCGATTGAGCCAACCATGTAGAAAGCCTGCTCCGGCATACTATCATGCTTACCGGCTACTATTTCCTGAAAGCCTTTGATGGTGTCTTTCAACTCCACATACTTACCCGGTGAACCGGTAAAAGCCTCGGCAACAAAAAACGGCTGTGACAGGAAACGCTGAATTTTACGGGCACGGGCAACAACGAGCTTATCTTCTTCAGAGAGTTCGTCCATACCAAGAATGGCAATGATATCCTGAAGATCCTTATACTTCTGTAGAACAAATTGTACGGAACGGGCAACGGCATAATGTTCTTCGCCGATAACCTGCGGATCAAGAATACGTGAAGAGGAATCCAGCGGATCAACAGCCGGATATATGCCGAGCTCGGCAATCTGACGGGAAAGAACCGTCGTTGCATCAAGGTGAGCAAACGCGGTAGCAGGCGCCGGGTCAGTCAAGTCATCGGCTGGAACATATATAGCTTGAACCGAAGTGATCGAACCCTTTTTAGTAGAGGTGATACGCTCCTGAAGCTCGCCCATTTCGGTGGCAAGTGTCGGCTGATAACCAACTGCAGACGGGATACGACCTAGCAGAGCCGAAACCTCGGAACCAGCTTGAGTAAAACGGAAAATGTTATCGATGAAGAGCAGTACGTCCAATCCATCAACGTCACGGAAATATTCGGCAACAGAGAGTGCCGTCAGCGCGACACGGGCACGGGCTCCGGGAGGCTCGTTCATCTGACCGTATACCAGTGCGGTTTTCTCCAGAACGCCTGTCTCTTTCATTTCCATCCAGAGGTCGTTCCCTTCACGGGTACGCTCACCCACGCCGGCAAAGACGGAATAACCACCATGCTGGCGTGCAATATTGTTTATCAGCTCCATAATCAGAACTGTCTTGCCGACTCCGGCGCCACCGAACAGACCGATCTTGCCGCCTCGGGCATACGGAGCAAGGAGGTCAACAACCTTGATGCCGGTTGTAAACGCTTCAACTTTTGTTGATTGATCTTCAAAAGGTGGCGCTTCGCGATGGATTGGGGACTCCTTCTCGTTACCAATCGGCCCCATTTCATCAACCGGCTCACCGATAACATTCATGATGCGACCTAATGTTTTGGCGCCAACCGGAGCACATATCTGCTTGCCGGTATCAACAACAACCTGGCCGCGTTTTAGGCCGTCTGTCGAATCCATTGCAATGGTTCGTACCGAATTTTCGCCAAGATGCTGGGCAACTTCAAGTACCAGATTGAATTCACGGTCATCAATGGACGGATTTGTCACGCGCAGTGCGTGGTAGATCTCCGGCAGTTTGCCCGGTTCAAATTCGACGTCGATAACAGCGCCGATAACCTGCGAAATTTTACCTGTATTCTGACTCATGGAACAGTGTCCTCCTGCGGCCGTACGGCCTCATATAGTGTAACTTGTAATATCAGCCTTTAATTGATTCAGAGCCGGAGATAATCTCCATCAACTCGGTAGTTATGGCGGCTTGACGCGCCCGATTGTATTGGAGCGTTAACTTGCCAATCATTTCGTTTGCGTTCTTGGAGGCGCTGTCCATAGCGGTCATACGGGCACCATGCTCACCGGCAACTGTCTCAAGCATCGCTTTAAAAATCTGTACTTCAATATTCTTCGGCAGTATTTCTGCCAGCAGTTCGCTGACAGATGGTTCATAGATGAATTCTGGCGGTGTTTCATCCGTTGTACCAGATTCTTGCTGAGTTACCGGAAGCATCTGCTCAAAGGTAATATCCTGTGTCATTACAGTACGAAAGGAGTTGTAGAGCAGTTCAACCCGGTCATACTCTTCCGCAACAAAACCGTCAACAATTTCCTGAGCAATTAAAGCTGCTGACTGATAGTTCGGCTTTGCCAGCACGTTGGGAAAGTTTTGGCGGACTGTCGTGCGACTTTTGAGGAATTCGTACCCTTTGCGGCCGATCGTCATCACACTTATCTGCTCGAATGTGCTCTTATTTTCCTTGATATAACGGTCGGCGGCCTTGCAGAGATTGGTATTGAAGCCACCGCACAAACCTCTGTCGGAAGTTAAAACGACCAGCAACAGTTTTTTCGGCTCACGTTTTTCAAGCAGCGGATGCAGATCACCTTCAGGGGTTGCAGCCAGTGATTGCAACACCTCACCCAGCTTTTTAGCGTACGGGCGGGCAGCCACTACATTTTCCTGGGCACGGCGAAGTTTGGACGCCGAAACCATTTTCATGGCCTTGGTGATCTGGCGAGTATTTTTTACGGATACGATCCGTTTTTTAATGCTTTTAAGGCTTGCCATAACTCAAACCATCCTTGATTAAGCCGTAAATTCTTTTTTCAACTGCCCCATAGCGGCAATTATTTTGCTTTTCAAACTGTCATCAATGGCTTTCTTATCGCGCAGTTCAGCAAGAAGTTCAGCCTGACGGTTATCGAAGAAGGCGTACAGTTCTGTTTCATATTTTTTGAGTGCAGACACCGGATATGCATCAAGGAAGCCGTTGTTGGCGGCAAAAATAATGAGAACCTGTTTTTCATTCGGGATTGGACGATACTGCGGCTGCTTGAGAATCTCAACAAGACGCACACCACGCTCAAGCTGCATCTGGGTAGCTTTGTCCAGGTCGGAACCGAACTGCGCAAAAGCTGCCATTTCACGATACTGGGCAAGGTCAAGACGAAGTGTACCGGCAACCTGCTTCATCGATTTGGTCTGCGCAGAGCCACCGACGCGGGAAACCGAGAGACCGACGTTGATCGCCGGGCGAACGCCGGAGAAGAACAGATCTGATTCAAGATAAATCTGGCCGTCAGTGATGGAGATAACATTAGTCGGAATATAGGCGGAAACGTCACCTGCCTGGGTTTCGATAATTGGCAGTGCGGTCAGCGACCCGGCACCACAGGCATCGGACAGCTTGCAAGCACGCTCAAGAAGACGGCTGTGCAGATAGAAAACGTCACCCGGATATGCTTCACGGCCTGGAGGACGTCGGAGCAGCAAGGAGAGCTGACGATAGGCGACAGCCTGTTTGGAAAGGTCATCGTAGATGATCAGGGCATGCTTGCCGCTGTCGCGGAAGAACTCTCCCATTGTAACACCGGTATAAGGAGCAATGAACTGGAGCGGTGCAGATTCGGAGGCGGTGGCGGCAACGACAATGGTGAAATCCATTGCGCCATGTTCGGTCAGCTTGGACACAACCTGGGCAACAGTTGAACGCTTCTGGCCGATAGCCACGTAAATACAGACAACATCGCCACCCTTCTGGTTGATGATCGTATCGACGGCAACTGCGGTCTTGCCGGTCTGCCGGTCACCGATGATCAGTTCGCGCTGTCCGCGACCGATTGGCACCATGGAATCAATAGCTTTAAGTCCGGTCGCCATCGGCTGATGAACCGACTTACGGGCAACAATACCGGGAGCTTTGATCTCTACCTTGCTGAAGCTGCTGGTATTAATTGCGCCTTTACCGTCAATCGGCTGGCCAATCGCATTGACAACACGGCCAATCAGCGCCTCGCCGACCGGAACCTCGGTAATACGGCCGGTACGTTTTACGGAGTCGCCTTCCTTGATCTCGGAAAATTCACCGAGGATTGCAACGCCGACGTTATCTTCTTCAAGGTTGAGTACCATTCCGGTCACGCCGCCGGGAAACTCCAGCAACTCACCGGCCATCGCTCCAGCAAGGCCATGAATACGGGCAATACCGTCACCAATGGAGATGATTGTGCCGGTTTCCGACACTTCAACTTCTTTGCCATACTCTTTGATCTGTTTTCTGATAATCTCGCTGATCTCTTCGGCTCTGATTTCCATGGATGCTCCTACCCCTTCTGTAATATATCTTTAATCTGTTTAAGCTGAGTTTTAACACTGTTATCATATGCGGTGTCGCCAATCTGGGTTACTACGCCACCCAGTAAAGTCGGGTCTACTATCATCTTTGGAACTACCTTCTTGCCGCTCTTTTTTTCCAAAGCGGATTGGATTGCAACCAACTGACTCTCTTGAAGTGCAAAAGCTGTTGTAATAACCGGTCGAATTACCCCGGAAAATTCATCGGCCAGTTTTTCATATGTCTGAACAATTTGTCCCAGGAAAGCTACGCGATTTTTGTCAACAAGCAGCAACAGAAAATTTCCGACTAATTTGGAGCAGGCGGTTTTTCCGATAATTTCCTGCATGATTGCTTTTTTCTGAACCTGTGTCAGTGAAGGATCGGCAAATGCTGCCCGCAATTCACCATTACTACTGAATATACGGTCGATTATGGCAAGCTCATTACGAAAAAGGTCGATCAGACCACCTTCCGAACCAAGCTGTACAAGTGCCCGGGCATATCGTTTCGCAAGCGCGTTATTAATCACTGGATCTGTACCACCTTGTCAAGATATTCGCCGACAAATCTGTCGTGGTCTTTCTTACCGATAGCGCCGGTGAGCTTGCCGGTTGCAATCTCAACCGCAAGCCTGGCCGCTTCGGCACGTAGCTCATTACGGGCTTTCACGGTCTCCTGCTCGGCTGACAATGCGGCCTGGGCAACTATTTTTTCTGCGGCAATGTTTGCCTCGGCAATAATGCGATTCTTTTCCTGCTCACCCTCGCGAACGATTGCGGCATGAAGCTCATCTATCTCTTTGGAGGCGCGGTCAAGCTTTACGCCGTACTCCTTGAGCTTTGCTTCAGCGGTATTTCGCGCAGCCTCGGCATCTTTCAGACTTTTTTCGATATCGGCCTGACGGGCGGCAAGAGAACCTTTAACGTCAGCTTTTTTAAGCGCAAACAGCATAATGCCAACCAGCGCGGCAAAGTTAAGTACTCGCCAGCCAAAATCCTTGAGCTGTGCGCCGCCGTCCGGATGATGTACACCACCACTTTCTGAAGCGAAAGAGACAGACGCCAGTAGCACAAATACAGATATATATGTAAGAGTGATGATAATTTTCTTGGAGCGATCGGTTACTATCATAACTACAGGCTCCTCCCGAGGATTTTCTCGCAGATATCACCGGACAGAGCCTCGGCCTGCTTTTTCAACAGTTCTCGCGCTTCACCCGCTTCCTTGGCAACCCTGCCACGGATTGATGCCAGAGAGTCGGAGGCCTGATTGCGTGCTTTTTCAAGCAGAGCGGACTCTTCAGCCTGTGCGAGCTTGAGCGCATCGGAGCGCCGGGCGGCAGCTTCTGTCTTTGCTGTGTTAAGGCGGGTTTCATACTGAGCCATCTTTGCCTGTACTTCCGCATCAACCGACTCGGTCTTCTGACGAGCAGAGTCGATTATCTGACGGCGGTCGGCCAATACCTTGCGGATCGGTTTGTACAGAAAGACGTTGAGAACAAGAATGAGGATGCCAAAATTGATTAACTGGATAACAAACGATAAATTTAATTCTATCACGACCTACCCCTTGCAGGTATGCTTAGTGTACTGAATTCCGGATACGGCTGGGTAAAACGGAAGCTATCTATCATTATCTGCGATCTGATGTCAAGGAATTAAATTTCCAGTAGATCAATTATTCGTGTCAACTCATCCGAATCACTGAAATGAATTTCCAGCCGTCCCCCCTTTGGACCCACCTTGCGAATTGTCACCCGCGACTGAAAGCGTTTTTGCAGTTGCTCTTCGAGGGTTACCAACAACAGATCAGGCTGCTGCATCCGCTTTACCTGACCCGGATTGGGATTAATTTTCAGCCTGCGAACGAGTTCTTCAGTGGCACGAACGCTTAACTGCCGGTGCAGTATTTCGTGACGCGCTTTCTCAATCAGTTCACCGCTGTCAAGCGCCAGCAGCGCCCTGGCATGCCCCATGCTGAGCCGTTCTTCGATGATATCAGCCTGAATAGCATCCGGCAGCTTGAGCAGTCGCAGCGCGTTTGTCACCGATGTGCGGTTCTTTCCAACCCTGCGGGCAACATCTTCCTGAGAGATACTGAAATGCTCTACCAGTGAACGATAAGCGTGCGCTTCTTCGATTGCGTTCAGATCCTGACGCTGAATGTTCTCTATCAGAGCCAGCTCCATTGCTGCATCCGGCGTAGCTTCACGAATAACTACCGGTATCTCGTGCAGTCCGGCTTTCTGAGCCGCCCGCCAGCGGCGCTCACCGGCTATAATTTCGTACCCGCCAGCGTCTCTGCCTGTGACAACCAGAGGCTGAATAATCCCCTTTTCACGGATTGAGGCGGCCAGTTCCTCCAGCTTCTCCGGTGCGAAATGCTTGCGCGGCTGATTGCGATTCGGGTGTATCTGCTCAATCGGACAGATAAAGTAGTTTTTTGACTCATCGACCGTTTCTGTTACCTGTAACAGCGCAGCCATCCCTTTCCCGAGGCCGCCTATTTTAGCCATTATTCTTCTCCCTTTGAATGATTTCACGAGCCAACTGCAGGTAACTTGCCGCACCGCGCGAAGTGATATCATAATAAATGATCGGCTTGCCATGACTGGGCGCTTCCGCCAGCCGTACATTTCGTGGAATAACCGACACAAACACCTGGCCGGGGAAATGTGTTCGAATCTCTGCCGCCACCTCTTTGCCGAGATTGCCTCTGGCATCGAACATGGTCAGCAGGATTCCCTCAACAGTCAGGAGCGGATTAAGGTTTTTCTGGATGAGCCTGATGGTCTGCATAATCTGCGACAACCCTTCCATCGCATAAAACTCGCACTGGAGAGGAATCAGCACTGTATCAGCAGCAGTGAGGGCGTTTACCGTCAGCAGATTGAGCGACGGCGGACAATCAATAACGATGTAGCGGTACTGCCCGGATAGCGATGCAAGCATATATTTCAGCTTCTGCTCTCGCCCGGTCAACGTGGCCAGCTCCAGATCGGCACCAGCCAGATCAGAATTGGCGGGCAGGATATGCAGAAACGGCTGTCCGGTGTCCAACACCAGGCATCGAGGGTCGCCATCGTTAATCAGGCCATCATAAATGGTGTGCTTGAGCAACGTTTTATCAACACCAACGCCACTGGTGGCGTTACCCTGCGGATCGATATCTACCAGCAACGTCGGGCGCTCAGTAGCAGCGAGAGAAGCAGCAAGATTGACAGCGGTGGTGGTCTTGCCGACCCCCCCCTTCTGATTGGCG
>Ga0247844_1004210_pt1 | contig 19790 bp, 23 predicted proteins | sample LaCtaG_FD_192421 | JGI IMG/M metagenome (GOLD analysis project Ga0247844, IMG submission 192421) | Freshwater microbial communities from meromictic Lake La Cruz, Castile-La Mancha, Spain - LaCruzMarch201714.5m_1 | ecosystem: Environmental > Aquatic > Freshwater > Lake | place: Spain: Castile-La... | reverse complement strand
ACGGAGAACTTTCCAAGCTGTAAGTACAATAGTAGTGCTCATAGCACCAAGCTCTACGAATTTGTCCATCCAATTTCTGAATTTATCCTCGAAAGAAAGTTGCGGTCGATCAAAAGCTGGCGTCAAATTTGTCAACCACCTCCAGAGGGGAATATGAACATCTTCAGGAACCAACGGATTGTGCCAAGCACTTATCTTGTCTGGTTTCTCATAAACAAGTATATTATTTTCAAATAGTCTCTGATTGCTGTAGTTTATTTCGCCAGTGTAATCGACATCTCGATCTGCTATGTTGTCCGATGACCATACTATGGCATCAACAATAAGTCTTTCATTCGGGGACGGTTTGAAAGTAAGTTCTAATTCTGTATCGCCATTGTCTGGAGCAAATGGCACAGGAATACTCAAAATGCAAACTTCTAAGACTTTGGGAAATAAGGGACTCTTTGTTGTAAATTCTTTGCAGTACAGGGGTCTCCCTACGAACAAACTTGTGCGAGTTTTTATGACATAGAAGGTTGAGATTGCCGCTACGATAGACCCACCCACGGCGATAGCAATAATTTGCTTTCGGTTAAGGCGCATTAGCGTAAAGAAAAACTATTTGATTTTTACCCTTGGCCACGATAACGCTTTTTACGGCCATTGCGTGAACTAGAGGCGAGGTTCGTATGAATACTATTTCCTTGCCTTGTCTTCTTGGGTTTCGACTCGATCATTTTCTGCCCTGTCGCTGAAAGCTTCTGTTTTGCCATTTTTTACGTGATCCGTTAAGGTTTTTACAAATTCTTGAGTGAAAAACTCAGCGTGTTCCGCACTCTGATTCCAAAATGCTATCCACTCTCCGATGGGTGAATCGTCAGGACCAGAAAGAGTGTAACCATCTACCCAGTCCTCAACAACCATATCGTCAAAGGCATCGGGGTGCGGCCACCACATGGTTAGAGTCATTTGAGATGACACAATGGGATTCATTTCTATTATACAATGAAGATGTTTAAGGTAAACCTAAATCCGCGTGGATAATTTGCCATTTTCCACACCGAGACGCAAGCGTTTCTTTATCAAAGAAGAAGACATCAAATATAGCGTCATCAGCGATCAATACTTCGAAATTTTCATCCGTCTCAGCGAAAAGGAAAGCTGGCGGACCAGCTTCCCCCCCATGTGCAGGATATACTTTTATTTTACAGATTCTGTTTTTCACATATGTTCTCGAGTTTGGATTTCAGATCGTATTGACTCTGCTCTCCGATGGTATGGCCTAAGTATTTTTTGTTGTGTGTAACCATGTAAACTGGTAGATCCAGTGTGTAGTCTGGATTAACTGCATACCTTTCCAAATATTGACCTAATGCCATGTAAAAGACTTTATCTCCTTCAGCATCAAGAACATCTTCCAGCACCACAGCAGTCAATTTAGTATTCAAATCGGCTGCTATTTTTTCGTCATATTGAGACATCTGCTCACAGATCGGGCACCCGTGGTCATAAACCTTAGTAATTTCAATCATACATACATCTCCAATTCCGGATATAGGTTTTTAGCCCTTGCTGTGAATTTAACGACATAGCTATGCACCGCCTGTTTGCTTAGCCCATAAATCTCGCCGATCTCGACATTTTTCATTTCTCGCATCCCGTACAAACCAAACTTTTGACACAATATTTTAGCACGTTTGGTATCAACGCCTTTGCAGATCTTGTCGAACATCTCAGTGATTTTTTCAATTGGGATCTCCATTGCTGGTTCATAGATTTGACTGGGGTCTTCCAAGATGGATCTGTTTTTCAATGACTCATACGATGCTGTGTATTTGGGATGTTTGTTGTCCTTTCTGGCTAGCCCTTGAACAGCGTCACGAACGGTGGGAAACAACAAGGTCATAAATTGATAACCTTTTTCAGGTCGGAATCTATTGACTGCTTTGAAAATAGCAATCCTCCCTTCTTGTAACATGTCGTCGTAACTGTGAGAGAAAGACATCCAAGAGTACTTTCTGGCCATCTTGTGCACGAGAGGTTCATACTGTTGTATGATCTTTTTCAAAGCACGCTGATCACCACCCTTCGCTTTTTTAACAAGCTGAAGCAGCTGAGAGTCTTCCATTTTGATTCTATAGAGAAAAGTTTGCTGATTTTTCTCAGTAAGATGTTTTACAAAGAGTTACGTCTTTGTCAATTTTGTTGTTTTATTGAAACTGAAAATGCTGTTTTGTTTAGTTCTTCCTTGTTGTTTTACTTACCTTGTTAGGGGAAGTTGAAAGACCCGATCATATGCTTGAATTCTCGACTAAAGAATACAGATCGCATAAAAAAGAAAAGATTGGAGGGAACAAGCCCACGAATTTAGTATACTTTGGTTTTTCAATAGTAGTGCGAAACAACCTTTTTTAACCCGTTTTATAACTCTGACATGAGTATTTCAAGCTGTTTTAATCTTCCACCCCAGGTTTGTCCACCTATTTCCCCACGACGTGGATTGATGCAAAATCGTTCTTCGCCTATTTGATTACAGCAAAGACCCGCTAGATCAAGCTCGTCGCCTACTTTTCCGGTAGACCAATAGAACTGATTATTTACCCAATGTCCGCCGCAGGTACCACAGGTTTTCATTTCCAAAGTAAATCCTCACAAGAGTAATATTTCACTGAGATTTGGAGATCTTGCAAAATTCTCTGACCGATCTGGAAATTTTCTTTCCATCTGGAAGGTGAACCAGCAGGATCAGGACAGACAACCTCTGCAACACCCGCTTGTACGAGCGCAGAGGCGCATTGGCTACAAGGAGGGAAGGTTACATACGCTGTACAGCCCTGAGTGTTGGCACCGTTTTTGGCAGCGTTAAACAGAGAATTTTTTTCAGCGTGGATAACCACAGCTAACTTGTATTCTCTGTCTTCGTACAGAGGTAAGGAGTCGGATAATCCCGCAGGAAAGCCATTATAGCCTGTAGCGAGAATGCGACGGTCCTTGACGAGAACGCAACCGACAGTCGTCCCTGGATCTTTCGACCAAGTTCTGACCTCTTCAGCGATGCGAAGAAATCTCAGATCCCATTTAGAAAGCATTAGTTTGAAATTCGAGTACCTCCATCTCGAAGAAACCCGATAGGGCTTCTCCGAAATGGTTGGCAACATCCCGCTTGTTTTCAAATATTACCCCATAGTGATCGCTGACATCTCTGAATCCACCCCAATGACTATGCAATTCTTTCATACCGAATTCAACTTGTATGAAACTAAGGATCATAGCCAAATCCTTGCTTGTTTTCGCTACTTGAAAAACTTCGGTCAAACTACAATCTGTGGCTTTCATGGTTGTTATTACGATAGGATTGATAAGAACTAGCGATTATCGCCAGATCCGGAAAGAGCATTGCGTTGCGCACGTGAAGCGAGCTTGTCCAGGTTGATCTGCATAATTTCTGCGAGTGTGTAATCCAGCTCATAGGCAAGGACTGCAACATACCAGCAAACATCTGACAGTTCCTTGGCTACATTATCGCGGTCAACATCAGTGAGAATTCCGTCTCCGTCGCGAATAATTTTTTTAACTTTCTCGGCTACTTCCCCGGCTTCGCCTACAAGACCCAAGGTGGGATAGACGAAATTCTGTCCTTGATTAGGATAGATTGCGGTAGTGAGAGCAGCGGTTTGATAATCGTTGGCTTGCATGTTTGTTGTTGTTAGTTGGATTCTTGATCGAGAGTGAAAAGGAGATTTTCTGTCTCCATTGCAGACCAGGAAAGTTGTGCTCGCGCAATAATTATGCGCATAATTCCAGCTTCCAATCTTGCGATATGCGCAAAACGGAAAGCCAAGTGGCTCAGAATTTCCACGTCTTCGTCAAATGATTCTGCAGATACTGAGGGCAGTATGGCGAACATTGAGAGAAGATCATCCTCTCTCTCAAAGAGAAAAGAGACCCCCGTGGTCCCAAAATAGTCAATGGGATGGTACCAGGCGCTGATGATTTCCTGAGTTGCAAAATTCGCTACAAGTTTGACGAATTCATCGTCATTCTCAAATAGCAGATTGAAATAATCCTTAGCGTCATCATACGTATCTGAATGCGCATGGGATACGGGATCTACGACTACATTTACACCAGTGAGGTAAGTACCATCAATCCCGCTTTTGCCATGAGCAGTGATCTTTTGTTTGAGGAATTCAATTGGGTCTTTTAAGAGATTTTTTCCCATAGTTAGGAGGCGGAGGGAAAAAACGCATCCCCGGATGTATGTGCGTTGGGCTGCTGTCGGGTCCTGGGAACCAGGGTTTTCTTCTTCTTGGGGTACTTAGCAATGTTCTCAATCATTTCGTTAACCTTGTTAGTAGATTCCAGTGAAAAATCACCATAGTAACGAGAAATCGATCCAGAATCCGGTGCATCAGAGGAACATTTCATATCGACAAAGAAAGTATAGGATCAGCGGCAGGTTGGTAAACCCGCACACGCAAACTGGTATCAATACCGCGAGCTTTTTGGTAATTAGATAAACCGGCGGGAGTTGAAATATGGCCGGTCATTAAACATTTATATCTTTGAGAGTTAGTTATTTTAGCTCTTGCAGATCGTACACCAGGAGCATGAGCACCCACTCCCAATTCAGCAGCTTTTTTACCACCTTTTGATTGTATACCTGGAGCATGAACACCTAGCTTTAATTCAGTAAGTTTTTTACCGCCTTTTTTACCATCTGCAGTCATTTGCTCTGCAGATCTACCACAAACACCCACTTTTAATTCAACAGCTTTTTTACCGCCTATTTTACCTTTCCGGCTGCTAAATTGTGACTTCAACTGTTGGAACAGTGGCAAATACGCCGGCCAATAATTAGTTAGATTGTATAAATCTTTACCATTAGCTTTGTAATGAAAACACTGATGATCTAATTCCACAGACTGTAACAACCCCTGCACCGTATGATCCGCTGACCACAACAGTACAGTGTTCCCTTCACCTGAACAAGCGGGTAGCGGGTAATGAGCCACTTCCCATTTTTGATCAGCGGGAATGTCTGTAAACCAGTATTTAGCCAAACAGGTGTTTATAAACTCAGCTTGCGATGGATAAATCATCCCAGTGGTAAACGGAGTGATGGCACGTAGCCATTTTCGGAGACACGTCTGACACCGATAATAAAATTCATTTTGAAATATTCCTTTTCTTTTGGTATGATATAGCCCCATTTGACAATCTGCCAGAATGGAACGAGAAAGAAGGTATGGTCCAGTTTCTCACAACCTTTGGCGTACAGCTTTGTCAGCAGCCTTGGGGTAAACATTGCGCAATACACTTCTACTTCCTGAACCGTACCGATTTTATCTGCCAGATTGGCGGGGTCATCAATGCAAGTGAAATTCTCAGATTCCAGTTGCTGTTTCAATCGTAGCTGTTTAGCAGCTTCGTAGTTATAAGCATCCATTTCGTTTTTTGTGTGGGGTAATTCGGTTAACATTATGGTTTTACCCCCGATGCAGTGATTTTCTGCTGCGCTTTTTTGCGATAATCCTCTGCCTTATCCGGGCTATAATTTTTGGCGTTTAACCAGTCATCGTAACATTTGATACCAGCATTATTGAGTCTCTTTATATCGTCAGGATTTAAATTTTCCAATATCGCATTCGCCTCCTCTTTTACTTCTTCCAATCCGTGCCGAGTGTTGAGCCAGTTCTCAATCACGTATGTCATTCCCCCACCAACTTTGAAACCATCTCGCATGACAACGGTCTCCATGATTTCCTTGACAACTTCTGGAGAGTTTCTCGGAGTGTAATTGTTTGGGTCAAGAGCTTTCCTGCCCACCGCGATTGCTTTTTTCACAGACTCCCATCGCACCTCTCGGAACCCCTGCCAATAATGCGTAGAAGTTCTACCGGAACTTTCCCAACGTTTCTTGGATGTTTCGCACAGATCCAAACAACACGGATCAACTCCCACAAAATAGAAGGACTCAAGGTGATCAATTAGAATCTCTGGAGTCAGTTCTGGCATCTGATACTCTTCAACGCCAGTTCTGCAAGCATTAGCGAATGCCAAAGCATTTACAAGAGCTTGGGAAACATCTGCCTTAAATCTTATTCTCTGTCGCGTAGTCCAATATCTGACCTCTACTTGCAATCTATTTATAGCAGGATCATCTGTATCTGTAATAACACTGTAGAATCTGTCGGTTGCAATGCGCAAACACCAGAGGTAAAGCGCCTCTACGGAAACATTTAATTTCTCAGCCAGATACGGCATATGCGCCCTAGGTCTTAGATCGGGAGAACCCTCAGAAACAGTCCCAGAAAGATTCTTTTGATTCTGAAGAACCTCGTACTCTCGATAAGTCGATAGTATTTTGATGCGATCAATGATTCCCGGATCCAGCTCATAAGCAAAGTTGGCATTCCAGTCATTGGAGTTTACAATTATCGTGCATCGCGGCCAGATCTGTTCTGAATTAAGAAATTTTTCTTCTGTTTGGAAGAGGCCATTCGTGATAAGTATCTTGGTTTCTTCAGCAGATAAGAAAGCTCGCAAAGACTTCATTGCTGTATCATCTTTGTAAGCTATGTCAGCTAACGCTGCTGCTTTCAAACCGAATCTATCTTCGGTGGATTTAAAAGTATGGGTGACGAAACCGCATTTTGAGAATGCTGCAGTCATACCGTTGAATATAGTGGATTTTCCGAGACCTGCATCTTTACCAACAACAACAGCAGCCATTCGAGCTGTGTGATCTATGGGAGTTGTGAATCCAGGTGGCAGATGATTCGCTCGGCCCACGCCAACTCTACCGAGGATAAGTTTGAGCAGCTCGCGCTCTGCATGAGGGAATATTGTGAAAACATCTTCGAATTTGACATCATGTAAAGCACTGTCGAACCACTTCCGAGCAGGAACCCAAATACGAGGGTTACGAACTGCTTTGTTCGAAGTGAGTGTCGCGTCTGGATCAAAGGTTTGCCCATAATCTAAAACGTTGTGAATGTTTTGATTCGACTGAATCTTGCGCATTTTCAACAGACGATCTGTAAATGCCTGAAGATCGTGTTCACCTCCTTTCGGTCGAAACAAAGGTTGCCAAAAATCACGGACTTCCGAATCTGCTGTTTCGAAAACTGATTCGATTCTTTGAAAATCTTCGAGAGTTGATATGTCTTGAAGAGGCTGAAAACTTGCGGGAGGTGAAATTCCTTCCACCTTCGGTGGTGATGAAGGTTTCAGTATCCTGTGATTGATGTGTTCTGCACCTTCAGATAGTTCAACTGTATAAAAGTGAGATTTTAAAAGATTGACTCCACTGGTATAGAGTTCAGAAAGAGCTGTGCTAGGCTTCTTTTCTTTGGAATCCTTTTTGTCTTTGCTGAATCTTTCACCTCTTGGTTTCCTTTCCTTCACTTCGCTCAGTATACTCATTGACTGAGGATCTGAAAGAGGACCGCCACTGAATTTGTCCGTCACGTTGTTTAGCAGAGGCACCCATAGCATAGTAGAAAGCCCCGGACGGTAAACCGCCGGGGCAAAAGATATTTATAAACTCTGAGAGTCCTTAGAAATCTATGTCGAATGAATCGTCATCCTGAACAAAAGCTGAACACTTCAGACTGCACTTTGCGGTTGGGAAACCATTCCACTCATCGTGGCTGAGTACAGTTAAGAATGCAGGCTTGTCAGTAGTGATTTCTGGATCAGCTGCAAGGATTTTCTTGAGCTGCGCGTTAGGACGCACGATACAGAAGTCAGAGATTTCTACTTCTACGTCAGACCACTCTGCATCATTTTCATTCTTCTGACGCACAGGTGCGGAGAAGGCTTCTTTGACAACAGCTTGGAGGAAATAGTCCATTCCATAATCACTTTCTTTTTTGCGGAAAGAAGTAATCATGTATTCGCCGATAGGCATGTTGGCTACTTTCACAAAAGGTCCGACAAGACGTGCCCCGGAGTTCTCACCCCGTTTTGTAGGATCAGACGCGATTTGCACCTGTTCCGCAATGGCATCTGGATTTTCAGATAGTAATACGTCTAATATATCACCGGTTAAACGATTATCGAAATCTGCACTGCGAACTGGTACTGGCAGAGAGAACAAAGTTCCGCTCTCAGAAATCCCTACATTGAGTACGGCTTCTGTATACTTCCCGATCATTTCCTCTTTGAAAGACAGTTTAAGTCCTTTCTGGGAGTTTGCTGTAGAAAGTTTTCCTTCCGCAACTGAAACAGGGATGTCTTCATTACCCCACCTTATGATAAGGCCCTTTTCTTCCGTGCTGAAAACAGTAGGAGAATAAAGACGCTTAAAAGTGCCGTTGGCATCGCTGCGAACAGTAAAGGTAGATCCATCTTCAGGAAGAGCATTGCCAGTGAGACCTTTGTAAATAGCATTAAGAGCTACTTTATATGTCTCAGGCAACGCCGCATTAGGGATGTCTGTATAAGATTTTGTATATTGACGTGCTTCTAAACGAGCGCGGTTTTTGTCGTCAAGTTGGGGCGAGATCTTTTGAGTTTTCACGGTTTTAGTCTGTAGAAAATAGCGGCTGAATTCGGACCGTATTGCCCGAACCGCTACAATAAAACTATAGCCCGATTACTGCCAAGTAAACCCTTTAGATTCCTGGCAGACCAAGCCGTTCACGCCAGGCAAACTGCTCCCAATCTTCCAACGTTACCAAACTCTTAGCTTTTTCGAGAAATTTCTTTGATTCTTTGACATACATGGGGACATTGAGGCCATAGGGTCGAGATGCCTGTATGGAAACACTGAATGATCCGCCATCTTGTGTATAAGACACTGAAGATATCTTGTAATCTTCAATGATTTTGCCATCCAGTGATGGCACGTATATGACATCTTGTGGTTTGATTCCTGTGATCGCTGGGCACATAAAAATTTCCGCTTCCATTCTAACGCCTTCTTCCTCATTCAAAACCTCCTGTTTCTGAGGACCATTGGGGTTCTCTGAATATTGCACACCTTTAACATTTGATGGACTACTGGCATTGTTTACCGCTTTCTTACTGGGCTCTTTGGCCTTTTTCTCTGCTTCTGTAGCCGGTCTCTTTTGCTGCCCAGGAATAGTTTTGGGTGTCGTAGACTGCGCTGGACTAACAGGATTGCCAGCTTGGTTTGTTTGATCATTCGTTGGCGGCGCATACTCCATTTTTCTTGTAAAACTGGTAATTATGCCGGGGCCAATGATATATCCGTATCGCTCTTTAGCTTTAACTGCCGAACCACCTTTGGGCGGAGGCAGAATCTGCCCACAATTTTTTGTTCCCTGCCAAGCCAGTGGTGCGAAAGCTATGGCCTCACCGTTGCTCCCAATGTTTGATAGGAAAATCTTATTGCCTAATTGTTTCTGTAAATTGCTCGACACAGCTCCATAGGTTTGATCCTTAAACTGGGCTCTTTTGATTTTGACATCCTTCGCATCTTTTTCTGCACAGTCATTGTAGATCATGTCTTTAACTTCACTGTAGCTACCAGCCAGCTCTTTTGACATCTGTATGGCATCCACTCCTTTATCTGCGAATTTTTCGGCTTTGTCGATAGATACAGAGTTGCGTGTGGCAGCACTGTTCCATGCTTGTCTACATGCGAGATCCACGTTGATGCTCATATCTACACCATAGGAAATCATGGTGCCGGAGTAGTTAAAATTGAACGTAATTTCTGGACCGCCGTATGCACCGTACCCGAATGTAACTTTGATAACTGTTTTCTCAGTTGCACTGGCTACAAGTTTTTCATACAGTTTAAATGCAGGACCAGTGGGATTCCAAGACATTGAGCCAGTGGGCCATTGGTTCTCACCACCGCAAGTTACTTTCACATTGAAGACGACTGGTTGCGGCTCAGGGTCATTTGGGAAAGTGTATGCGCTTAGGTTAGTACCATCCCAATCGACTTTTATTTGCGGAACGATTAAATTAGCCATAGTTATCCGTAGTTGTTGTAACGTAGTCTATCGACAGCTTGAGTGGTGTAAGCCCAAACAGCTTCTGCTGTTGCTTTGGGATCCAATGCTCCGCTAACAGATATATTTTGAGTGAGGTTCATTGTTCCTTTCTCTCCGCCAAACTCTGACGAGTTCGCAGTCACTGAAGATATCGTAGCTCCTGCTGGTGCCATCATACTCTCGTACGCAACAGCAGCATTGGCATTTGAGAACATTGTGGGGTTGCCCATACCGCGACCAAAAGCTACGTGAACGTGATTGTAGTGGGCAGCTTGGGCATACGGGGCAACTTTCTTGCCATTTTTGATAGAGTATCCGAGAGGAGTGTATATCAATTCTGTGAGAGACGTACCATAAGCACCGACCATCTTTTGAGCATATGCCATCATTTGCGGCGTCGGGCCAGTGCCATTCGAAAAATCACGAGCGCGATTGGCTCCGTGATAACCTGGGTCTCCGCGACGGTAGCCAGAGGTGGTTTCTAGTCCCATGCTTCTTGCCATCGCTTCAGCAGAACCCAGACTGCCTTTACCAGTACCCATAGCACCACCGAACATACCACCTGCTGCGGATGCCGTTTTAATTGCAGCTAAAATCTGCCTGTCACCTTGCATAGACATGATTGTTGATTGTCGTATGGCTGCTTGGGTGTTCGCCGCAGATGAGCGGATCACCTGCTCATTACGAGCTTGGTTGGCTTTCAGAGTATTATTGAGTGACATGAAGCCAGTGGCCATCGTGGAAGCTGTATTGCTCGCAGCTGAGAAAATAGCTGAGATGACTCCATCCATATTCATCCCGGCATTTAATCCATTGGCAGCAGGAATGATGGTTTCACTGCTGTTTGCAACCACCAGATCTGAGCTAGGTGGTTTGTTTGCCATTTCAAAGTTGATTGCTTTAGCTAAATTGCCATCAACATTAAGACCCTCAAAATTAGGGACCATAGTCTCACTACTATGGGTTTTTTCGTAGTTAGCCTTGGCTAAATTGCCATCAACATTAAGACCCTCAAAATTAGGGACCATAGTCTCACTACTATGGGTTTTTTCGTAGTTAGCCTTAGCTAAATTGCCATCAACATTAAGACCCTTAAATGCAGGAATGATGGTCTCACTGCTATTGGCAATTACCAGATCTGAACCAGGTGGTTTGTGTTTGTTCTCGTAACCGATAGCGCCTTCAAGACTAGAGAAATATTTACCTGGTGAACCTTTCGCTTCAGCCCTACCAGGGGCAACCACTTGGTTTTGATTTAAGTTAGCATTCACTTGACCAGTTTTTTTATTTTTCGTAACAGTAGAAACAGTCGGACCAGCTCCAGGTTTAGATCCTGTAATTAAAGCAGCTATGGTTGTGAAGAGATTTCTTATTGCAGTTACGATCACACCCCCTAAACCACCGATAGTATTACCAATTCCAAGGAAAATTTGAACCACACCCTGCATTAGTTTTGCGATTCCTGCCCTTACCTTATCCGGTTCACCTGAAAGAAGATTGGATACGACTTCCCATAGGCCATTAAAGAACATAGTTAAGCCGGAAAGTAGCTGGCCGAGTCCTTTGAGGACATAACCAAGGGAGCTTGTGAGTAGATTTTCACTTTCAGTCATTTTTACTCCGAAGTTCTTAAGCATTCCTGCAAAACCCATCAAGGGTTTCTCAAATAAAACGAATGCGGCTGTGAGAGCAACAATCCATCCTACAATTGTCACTGCTCCTAGCCCACCCAATGCTGCAGGGGGTGGTACGGGTGGTACGGGCACTAATGGTGGGGCACCCACTAATTTTTGAGCCTGCGACAGTCTTAACACCGGAGCAGCAATTGGCGGAGGCACTCGGGCCATTGAAGCTGCTTTTATTGTTGCCGCAGTTTTTAAAGACGTGGCCCTCATCCAGTCTAATAAAGCCTTTCGTATCGGAGCAACGAACAGAACGGTTACAATTCCTACACCCAGTGGTTCAGTCTTTATTGCTTCCGTGAATAATTTTACTATACTTACTCCTAGGAATTTTACTACCTTTCTTACTATCTTTCGCAGTGCATCTGTACCACCACTCGCTTTCCATCCTTCTCCGAAACCCTTCATCAATCCACTTTGATCAACAAGGCCAGTACCTGTTTCTGCTATCCCTGCAAGCAACTTGAAGAAACCACCAAGAGACTCACCTATCGCTGTGCCTATGCGTTGCATTGCCTCCGAACTAAACAAAACTTCAATTGCGGCTCGGAGAGCAGCGCCCAGGTCAAGTTTATCCGCTTTCAATAATTGATCGAGTTTATTAAATTTCTTTGCATCTCCGCCAAATGACATAGCGAGTTTGCCTATTGTAAAAAGAGAAGCCCTGAAAGCGGGAAGTGATTTCCCTAGTTTAGCAAATCCTTTCTTAGCCGCATTTAGATTAGAAACAGTATTTTGCGCATTTACATAAAACTCCTTCATCGGTTCAATCAAAGGATCGAACACCTCAATAATTTTCGGTAACTCTGCAAGTATGGGGCCTAAGACTTGCCCTAGAGCGCCAAACATTCTAACAAAGAGATCAAAGACGCTCATTGATTCTTTGACCTTGGTCAAACCGCCGGTATCAAACTTACTGAAATCCATCTCAATTATTCGACCTAAACCAAACAGACCAACATCTGGGTTAGATATATAAGATTTCATAGCTTGGAAGATGCCATCTGCTGACTTCTCCATCGCAGCAATAACTTCGGGTGGGAAAGCTTTGTTCATAGCTTTCATCATTGCCCCTATTCTCTGTGGGGTACCGGCCGCAAATTTGTTCATCTCAGCTTGGAAATCCTCAAGCGCACCAGAAAGCAAGGGATCCCTTAATTGAGAGTATCTCCTCTTCATGCCACTGATGTTTACCTGGTCTGCCCCGATGATTTGCTCCATTAGCATAGTGAATGGAGTGCCCCCTGAACTCCCTTGTTCAGCTAATGTGGAGAATTTAGCTAATTGTTTGGTAGTATGAACAAATGCGTCTTGATCAGTTTTAACGTCACCAATCCCGGCAATACCTAGTTTCTTTAGGTTATTTAACTCAGCGATCATTCCTTTGGTATCTGTTGCTACCGCCTTCATTGAAGTATCGGTAACCATCTTCATATTTCTTACATAGTCGTTTGTGGTTCCTGGCAATGCGGCTGCTAACTCAGCCATTTCAGAATTCAATTTCTTTTGAATAACAGTGGCTTCTGCGAAAGTATCCGCAAACGCTATCTTTTTATCTTTAGCAATCGAGAAGATACCACCTGCTGATTTAATATCCGACATTTCATCTTGGACTCTTTCCTGTATCGTTCCTTTGAGATAACCTAATGCCCCAGTTACGGATCCTACGAGCATATCCATAATGCGCGTAATGCCTTCTACTGCGAGACCAGCAATAATCCCCTTGTCTATTGAGAATCCGTCTCCTACATCTCCAAAGAAACCTTCAGATTGCCTTTCCAGACGACTACTACCTCCCCCTCGTCCTCTTCCTGAACTCGATTCATTTTCACGCGAGAACATATCATTAACTATTTCCGCACCCTTAATAGGCCGCTTGGCCATATTGGCGATTCTATCGCGATATCGCCCAAAATTCCTCAGTCCTTGATCGTATGCATCTTCACTCTTAATTGTATTAGATATAGTTTTTCCGAAATTCCGAAATTCTTTATCGGATTTTTTTATCATCCGAGATGTGCTAGTATTAAATTTCTTCTCAAATCTATCAAAATCTTTCGTCATTTTTGCGGTTGAACCCGCAAAGCTCTTTTCTAAGCTCTTAGAAAGTCGGTCGAAACTAGCTGTTAGTTTCTTGAGTTTAGGGGTTATATTATCTTGAAATTGCCCGACAAGCGTAAAAGTCTGATTATTTTGCGACACTATGGTAATTCTTTTTTAGTTTTTACCCTCAATACTAGAACAGGGGGACATCTCGGGGAATAAGTCCTATTGTTTCTGGACCATCAAATAAATTCTCCTCCCGAGGTATCAGTGCTCCCCTGGGATTCGCACTGGCTGGTTTAGGCGCTGGTTTTGCAGCTGGTGTAGATTTCTTACTTGTAGCTACATTTGCAGCTTGTCCTGAAGCTTGCCCCGTTGTTTGTGAAGACTTAATGGCCTGCCCTCCGCTTATTGCCGTTGCCTGGTCTACGCCAGCATTTATTTGATAAGCCGGGACTTGTCTAAAACTTACACTTACTCGGGCCCGTGTTGTACTGCCTGTCAAATCTCTTAATTCTTCTTCAACTTCTATATTTTCAATAACGTAATTTCCGTAAGACCGACCGGAACCAACTTCAGAACCTGCAAAAACAGTGTAAACTGGAACATTTACAAAGCCATTTTTAGAGTCAAGAGTTACCTCTTGCATTTGAAATAGTGAATCAATTGACTGTTTAACTTGTTTACCCAAAATAAATCCCTCCATTAAAGCATCGCCTAATGATAGTTCTCCCGCATTTCGCCCAGCGACCGTTAATGGCGGGTTATTTGCACCAAAGATAGAAACTTGTTGAATTTCAGCTCCTTGAGAATAACTAACTTGTCCAGGTGCTGTAATAAAAGTAAAAGATGTCGCATTTGCTCCAGCAGCCGCGGATGACAGCAAATCACCACCTGCTTGTGGAGAATTTGTAGATGTGGAATATGCGTTTTTCCCCAGTTGCCCAAGAGAGCTATTTTTTGTAAAGTCGGTAGCTAGACTACCGAGATCACCGATTCCGGACTGAACTCCGAAATCACCTAAAAAATCCGGGTATGAGAAAGCGGAGAAAGACATTATGAACTCGGAGAGATATAATTACGTGTTGGTGATGTAGCCTTTGAAACGCCTTTAGAAAAATTGCCTGGTTTAACTTGAAATCCACTTGCAGGCCCATCAAGTGCTAATGCTTTTTTGAAATCGCCAAGAATCGCTGGGCTTTTTGAAAAGTCAGGGGTGAATGCAGAAGTTAAAGGAACAGTAGGGCTTGTACCTGGCGGGGCTTGAGTTTGCGGTCCAGCATTTGCAGGTACTACTGAGAAAACAATATCTTGTGGCGTAAAACGATTTCCGCCGTATTCTGCTTCTGGCAAATCCTGGGCATGAAGCCCAATAAAACCACCGGCCCCGCCACCGCTTTTTCCACCCCCAGAAGCCCCTAAACCAAGTGGATTACCCACACCTGAAAAAATTGGGGCCCCTGAAAGTAAATTTGACACGGCCGAATTTACAAAGCTTGTTGCTTGACTTATGCCAACTGATACAACTTGTGATACAACAGCATTTGATAGATCATTTCCTGTTGAGGACGGAACAAGACTGCCGACTTGACTAAGAAGATAATTTTGGCCTTGATTAAGCGCAAAGCCAGTTGCACTAGTTACGGCTCCAGCAAGAGTATCACTTACAGAAAATTGAATATCGCTAGAAAATTGATTTGCAAGACTTGAAGAAATATTATTTCCTGCACCTGCAATTATACTATTAATAAGTCCACCGTCAGAATTAGTAAAGCTCATTTCTTTTTCTTAGCCTTTGTATCTGCAGCTGGTTTAAATAGTTTATCTCGGGAAGTTTTTGTTAATTTATAAGCCAAATGCCATTCATTATTGTCATCACAAACAAATTCAAAATTAAATTGTTTACCGTCATGAGTAAAACTGCCTTTAAAGCAGTCACCGTTTTTACAATATTTGTTATTTTTTGATGGCCCTTCACCTTTTGAAGTACCCACTGCATCTACTTCTTGGCCAAAAACACTTTCAATGGCAGATTTAAGAAGTCTACCAACCTTATTTCCATATTCTAAATCAGAAACTTCAGCAAAATCTTCAGTTTCTTCAATGTTACTTTCAACGTTGTGATATACTGCATCAAGATTAATAGCAGAAATATCCTTAGGATTTGGCCATTCTCTTACATCAACTTTTGCAAGAGAGTGGATTGCTTCTTCAATTTGCCAATCTTCAAGATCTTCAGAAAATTCAAAAGTATTGATTTTGCTTAATAATGAGATATCCCCATCACAATAATTATGGGCAAGGTGGTTAGCATAAGATTCAGGAATACGCGAAAAAACACCGCCCGAACCCTGCATAAGAGTTTGGACGGCGCGAAGTGCCTGAGTTTGATATTGTGAGTCGACGGAGTGCACGTATTAGCCGGTCTCTGTTGACAAAGTTTTACCCTTAAATTATTGTTGGTGCTTCCAGCCCTACTGTAGCAATAGCCCTGAGACCCTTCTCAAAATGGTCGGGTCTGTCATTAGCCTGGTCATTATTGCACTCTTCAATCAAGGCTGTTTGAGAGGGAGTCAAATCAATGTTGTAGTCAGGATGAGGCTCACAAAGATCAAAGAGATCTTTGGGCGTGCCTTTGGGCAGATTATCGCCCATATCGGAGTGAAGAACTTTGTGCTCAGCCAACTCTGCGGGATGGGAGATGTCATAGCCCATGCGATGTTTAGTGTGTTCGATTACTCCCTGATTAGCTACAAGCCGTTCTTGGATTTTTTCCTTAGAAAAAGGGATCCTAGTATTGGCAAAGTAGATTTGATGGGCCTCGTCTACACATTGGGACCAATCACGATCTAAGGTAGCCAAAAGGATCTGACGTTTTTTTACTATTGAATCCTCATCCGAATCTCGGCTCAGACGATAAACAGCACCAGCAAAATCATCAGCCTCGTAACCCTCCTCCCCGAAAAAGGGGAAATACTGCTCAGCATAGTCCCGGCACTCGTTATAAACAAACCAGAAGTTATCGCTTTTCTCACTACGGGTACCTTTATATTCTTTTGGTAAAGTAGCATAATCTACTTTCTCCCGCTCAGCATGGTCGACCCAAGCCTGTTGAACCACCGTGGATTCTCGCATAACTTCGTTACGCCAATAGTTCCCTGTGTGCTTATAACGGTTATCGTAGACAAAAATCGCCCTATGGGAAAAACGAGGCAACATTGACGGGCCACGATTAATGTGAACTGCAAAAGCTGCCCGAATGATTTTTTTATGAACCTCAGGTGGGCATTCTAAATGTGTCTTTTCAAGCCAATTTATAACATGGAACACAGCCACATTGAAATCCCAGACCACAAGAGGGCAGGGATTGCGAATAATAGGAAAGTTGCTTTCTAACTTAGGCCTAGCCGGAAGCTCTTCTATTGTCATGTTCTATGCTTATCTTCATTTATAGTATAGCTCATCTATATCACTGTGTAAACCGTTGGAAATACATTACCAAATATAGTCTTGCAAGCTCTTGCAAGTTCCACATGTTCATACTGGGCCACGCCTTCATCATCACGAACATTCAAGTAATGAATCCAACTACGGCAGCTCCCCGTGACATACATTCTACTATAGACTCCCTGTGGCAAGACAAAACGGGCAATCTCTTTTGCTACGCCGCGATCAAGCAGATCTTTGTAGCATTGTTGTGCTACTGTATAGGCAGTGGACATTGTTGCCCACATTGCATCAGTGAGTCCTGGGTCTGTAGCAGGAATGGAATTTTGCCTATTTTTCGCATCTTGAGTGCGAGCTTCTTCAGGCATGTAGAACAGATTGTTATGCGAAGAAAGATCTTCAGTATGCTTCTTCATCATTTCTTGGTTTTCGTATCGACCAGAGAACTGTTGGAAAGTAAAGGAACGATGTCTAAGAAGTTGCACAGCTATTGCTAGAGGTGTTACCACCTCAAGAGTCATTGATGCTTGTTCCAGCACGCTCCAATGTCCGTTTTTGATGCAGTATTTGAGCAAACCTTCAAAGCTAGGATTTGACTGATCTTTAGAAGTCACTCTGGCAATATATGCCATCATTGCTTCAGCGTCAGGTGTTGCTGACACAAGGCGAGCTTTGCTCGAACCTTCCACGAACCAACAATTACTATTTTCCATCATCCTAAGCTAATAGTATCGTCGCTGCATCCACCACGAACATGACTACCTACAAAGTAATGGGAGTAGTCATCTCCAAAATCGTACGCAAATGACGGGCTGTCATTGTTAAAAGTGATTAAGCCAGGAGCCGCATCACTAACAACATTTCTTTTTACTACACCTATGGATTCATTATTTTCAAAAAGATAGCCAGTTGATAATAAGAATCGTTGAAAAAATTCACACATTTCATCAATACTGCGTTCAGGAAATGTCATTGATATTTCAAGCGGTGCTTCAAAATCGCGTTTTTCTGTGTAGCTAAAAACAAAATTTGTTTGAGTCATTTGTGTTAAAAATCAATGTCGATTAAGTTTGCATCTTGAGTTACTTCATCAAATAACCCTGCCATTTTTTGCATTACTTTAAGTGTGCTAAGACAATCAGAAAAAGCATCATGGCTTGGTAATCCGCTTAAATTCGGTAACTTTTGCCATTTTGGGCCATCTTTTTTTGCTGATGGTGTACCAACCCAAGCAGAATATTGGTCCATTGCACATGAAGCTCCTGCAAATTTTGGCGCAGGCTCGTTATATTTTTGAAACATATGCATTAACAATGCAATGTCAAAATCGGCATTGTAGGCCACGACGTGTCTTCCTTCAAGAAATTTTGCAATAACTTTTGCAACTTGAAGAAAAAATGGTTTATCTGAAACCATTTGATTTGTAATACCGTGAATGCTTTGCACTTCCGCCGACATGGGGCGGTCGGGTTTTAACATCATTGCCAATATTGGGCGACCCGCGGTATTAATGGCACTAAAATGAACGATTTCAGTATTAGGATCCTTACTCAGAATCCCCGTCGTCTCGCAATCGATGATCACTGTGTTCGGATCCGATAGACGAGCAATTGCCCACTCTTTCGTTTGTTGTTTCGTCAATTGTTGATTCAAGGTAGTCGCGGCCAATACGTTCTCTCCATTCGAGGATTTTGCTCACAGTTTCTTCAAGGGTTGTGGCGTACCCGGTAACTTTATCTGAACAATCAGCAGGACCGTCATATAAAGTCCAAAAATATACCGTTCGGCCATTTTGCCAAACGTCAAAGATTTCGATTTTCATATCCCTATCGGAAGAATACTAAAATCGTGGGTACCTCTAAGACCCCGAGTGTTGCTTTTACCACCAAGGCGATTGTACGCATAAACTGTGCCGGTGAAACTGATTCGTGTGTTTTGCTCAAGAGGGATGCCTAAACGCTTCAAGTGCCGAATGAGACACCAAAGGTGAGTCAACGGCACGGATTCCCCAAGAGGAAGTGGTGTCACAATGAGATTTACAAGGAGAACGGTCTCTAAATGTTTTTTCTTTGGGTGGCGACGAAACTCCTTAATTCTCCCTGTGACTTCAACGAGGCGGTCTTCATGTGGTTCAAGAATAGACCGGTAGTTTGGTGAGTACAGCCGTTCCTCGGCAGGTACGGATGTTTGGTGGCTCACATAGGTTGAGTGGGGTAACACTTACTTATTCTACACCACTATTATAGCTTTGTGAGCGCAAAAGAAACCTTAAATTTAAATAAGACACAATTCACCGAGAAGCTTGGAAGCATTATAAATAATAATCGTGCAAATTCTCGTCTTATAGGCTCTCCACTTGAATTCATTCTTCGAGTTTGTAAATTATCGGAAAGATGGGAAAAGCTCGCACAAAAACCTGACACTAAAGTTTTTCTCCGCTATTTTGAAATGGCGGGTGGCAGAAAAGTGAAAATGATTTCCCTTGAAGGTGGAGGGGCAAAACAGCCCGTACCTAAAGCAAAACTTGTTGAAGCGCTATATCCTGCTAAAAAGATTGCAACAACTGCAACTATTGAAGAGAAGCATTTCAACGCAGTCAAAGCGGCAATGAGGAATGGCGTGGCCAATCAGCTAGCCGATTATAAAGCAACTGTTCAATATC
>Ga0247844_1004203_pt1 | contig 19807 bp, 15 predicted proteins | sample LaCtaG_FD_192421 | JGI IMG/M metagenome (GOLD analysis project Ga0247844, IMG submission 192421) | Freshwater microbial communities from meromictic Lake La Cruz, Castile-La Mancha, Spain - LaCruzMarch201714.5m_1 | ecosystem: Environmental > Aquatic > Freshwater > Lake | place: Spain: Castile-La... | reverse complement strand
AGGATGAAGGGTGAAGGGTGAAGGATGAAGGATGAAGGATGAAGGATGAAGGATGAAGGGTGAAGGGAGAAGGGTGAAGGGTGAAGGGTGAAGGGTGAAGGGTGAAGGGTGAAGGGTGAAGGGTGAAGGGTGAAGGGTGAAGGGTGAAGGGTGAAGGGTGAAGGTCCTGGTTAGTGCATGAGGAAGGGTTGGAGGGGTTCGCCGTGGAGGATGGCGTGTTTGAGGGCGAGGGCGGTGTGGTGGATTTCTTGGCGGAGGGTGGTGCGGCGGCCTTGGTTGGCGCTGGTGAATTCGCGTTCGAGGCGGCGCTCGTAGGCGACGAAGAATCGTTTTTTTCCATCGGTGTTGAGGTAGATGCCACCGTCGTGTTTTTCAAAGTGGGATTCGGGTTTGAGGGTGCCGTGTGTGAGGAGGTCGAGGGCCATGGCATCGGCGACTGGGGCGCGGAAGGGCTCGATGACATCAAGGGCAAGGGAGGGTCGGCGATCGGCGGGTTCGTGAAGGAAGCCGATGGCGGGATCGAGGCCGATGGCGTGGAGTTGTGTTTCGGCTTCTGCGGTGAGGAGTGTGTAGGTGTAGGAGAGGAGGGCGTTGGCGGCGTTGTGTGGCGGGCGGCGAGAGCGTCGTTCAAACGGGGCCGAGTCGGGAAAGAAGCGGCCGTAGGCTGAGAAGTAGGCGGCGGCGGCAGCGCCCTCGTATCCGCGCAGGGAATCGAGACACTCAGCGCGCAGGCATGTGTCGGCGGAGTGTGCAAGCGACTTGAGGGTGTCGGCCACAAGGTCATCCACTCGGTTGGCTGCAAGGCGTTGGAGGACGCGGCGGGAGTTGGTGATCTTGGCCTCGACGAAGGAGATGGCAAGGGCAAGGGAAAGTTGCGGGTCGAGGCTGGATTTGTATTGCGCAAGTCGAGCCGCGCTATGTGGGGCTGGGCATTGGCAGACGCCGAGGATGCGGTCTCCGTAAGCTGTAATGATGATCGGAATTTCGCGCTGCAGTAGAGCGGCGATTGCGGGCATGGAGAGGGAGCAATGGTCCGCAACGACGACGCGCTCGATGTCGCTGAGAGGAATGTCGCGGTGTGGCGTGTCGGGTGTCGGGAAATCAATGCGGAGGCGTTCGCTGGTGAGGCTGGCGCGTGTGCCGGGTGTGGTCAGACAGAGTGTGGGCATGGCGTGTGGGAGCAGGCATCCTTGCGTGTCTCCAGGGTGGAGGCAGGCATCTTGCGTGCCTTGTGGTGTGCGGGTGGGAGGCACTCCGGAGGAGTGCGGGACACTGAAGCCACGCGGGACGCATGCTTCTACACTGGGCTATCCGAAGATGCCCGAGGCTGTTTCGCGGGCGCGGGCGAAGTGTTCGGGCGAAATGACTCCGGTTATCGTGGCGATGGCTCCGAGAAGTGCGGCCATGTCGTCTGCGAGACCTACGAAGGGAATCGGGTCCGGGCAGGCATCGAGCGGGTTCAGGAGATAGGCGACTGCGCCAAAAATGACAGTGCGGGCCCAAGCAGGTGTGCGTTCGTCGCAGAGTGCGTAGATGAGAACGAGGGCCTTTTCAGTGAGTTCGCGGCCGAGGAAACGAGCTGAGTTGGTGACGGATTGGATGATGGAGTCAATGTTCATGGGGACACAATCGTCCAAGTCGGGACTGCGTGTGAGGAGCAAGAGGTTTGCGGACGTGTGGAGGCAGGCATCCTGCGTGCCTTTCTGGTGTGTGGGTGGATGGCACTCCGGAGGAGTGCGGGACACTGAAGCCATGCGGGACGCATGCTTCTACAATGTGGAGGCAGGCATCCTGCGTGCCTGGTGGTGGAGGCAGGCATCTTGCGTGCCTTTCTGGTGTGTGGGTGGGAGGCACTCCGGAGGAGTGCGGGACACTGAAGCCATGCGGGACGCATGCTTCTACAATGTGGAGGCAGGCATCCTGCGTGCCTGGTGGTGGAGGCAGGCATCCTGCGTGCCTTTCTGGTGTGTGGGTGGATGGCACTCCGGAGGAGTGCGGGACACTGAAGCCATGCGGGACGCATGCTTCTACAATGTGGAGGCAGGCATCTTGCGTGCCTGGTGGTGGAGGCAGGCATCCTGCGTGCCTTTCTGGTGTGTGGGTGGATGGCACTCCGGAGGAGTGCGGGACACTGAAGCCATGCGGGACGCATGCTTCTACAATGGGGAAAGTTGGATGTTTGTTGGGGGCAGGTCGAGGGAGAAGCGGCCACGAACTGGCATCAATCTGCCGAGGGCTATGCCCGCCGGGCCGATTTTTTTGATTTTGTAGCGGATGCTGGAGATGTCGTGTTTCAGGGAATCGACATCCACTTTTGCATTGCAGGAGGCGCGCCAATCGGCACCAGCTTTTGCGCGTCGAGAGTGGATGGCAGCACGATGGGTGCTCCAAAATTCCGCCCCGTTTTTATAGTCGGCAAGCGGGGGTTCAGCAGCGAGCGCGCGTTCGCAGAGGAAGAGCATGAGCGAATGCTCTCGAGGACCCAGCGAGACAGAAAGACTATTGATGGAGCAGCCGGGGGTGGACTCCGAGAGGGCAAGCACGGGGGGTTGTGAGGAGTCACTATCTTCTCGGCAGATCGCAGAAAGAGTCTGGAAGCTGCCTGGCTCACGGCCGAGGTGTTTGACCAACTTGTCGCGAAGGGGAATAAAGGGCATATCGGCGAGTTCGATGGAGGGCAGGGCAACATGACGGGTTGCGCGCCGCGAACCCTTGGGCCGGGCGTCTGGTTGGCCAGGGAACCAGAAGCCGGGTTGGGAGTCGTAGGGTTCTTGCACGAGAACATGGGTGATGCGGTCTCTCTCCCGGCCGAGAAGAGAAATGGAGGCGTGGAGGAGGGTGCCCATGGTCTTGCGCCCGCCGGCAATGGATGCAATGAGGCGGGTGTCGGGATTAAAAACAATGCCACGCACCTGCTCGAGAATAAACTCGGCGGTGGCATTATTGTCGGCGGCGGTGCGTATGTCCTCAAGCTCCAGAGATTGACCGGTGGCGGGGGCGGGGCGTGTGATGACACGGATGTCATCTGCGGTTTCCCCGAAGCGGAGTCGGTTTGTGAGCTGATGTCCGGCGCCTTCGAGATTTGCGCGGAGGGCGTTCCAAGGAGAAATGCCCCCGAGCGCGGGGAGCGGCTTCCAGAGGGCCTTGAGCTTATTGCGGCCTACAGTGGTGGTCACGGCAATGACGCGCGCAGGGATAATGTCTTCCAAGTGGGCCAGTGCCCAGATTGTCTCGGTGAGGATGGCGGGCGACATACCAGTGACGGCAAGGAGTGTCACAGCGGGCGCACTCTCTTTTTTTATTCTGGGAGGCATGCAAACATGCTGGGGCGGATGGGTGCCAATGGCAATGAAAGGTGTTCTTTAAAGAGTCGACTTACGAGGTCATGGAATTCTTGACATTCGCGTTCTTTGATATGCCGGACTGCGTGGGTGTATTCGTTGCGGAGGCCCACGAAATGGGAGAGCCGTCTTTCTTCATTGTAGTCCTTGGCCAGCGGGCAGCGGATTGCGGAAAGGATTTCTACAATCTGTTTCAAGCCGAGTCGCGCTGTGGCATGGTCTTGAGAACTTTTCTCACAGCGCTCCATGAGGGAAGATTTAATGGGAAGTGTGCGGAGAATTTCCAAGCTGAAGGGATCGCAGAGTTCTGTCTTTTCCATGAGGCGCAGCCTGAGGCCGGTCTCCAAAGCTCTGCAGACAATGAAGAGAGAGGCCTCGTGGTCACCTTGCTGGTGGAGTATGGATCCGGTGTGCAGCAGATCGGCTACGATGGCGGGGTTGGGTTTTGCGGTTTTTGCCGCCTCGGCGAGTTGCTGCAGCGGTGCGCGGGCGGAGACGACCTGCGGGAGGTGGCATGCAGCGGCGAGTTGCCGGGCGGCCTCGTAGTTCTGGCGCTCCCACTCGTGGAGGCAGAGGGCGAGGGATGAAAGATCGCTGGCAAGCACGAGCCTCTGGAGTTTTTTGTTTTGAGAACTGTCAACCAATCTGTGGTCGAGGGCATTGAGGGTGAGAGGGCGGGAGTAGCGCGCGAGGAGGCGGTGTGCGGCAAAGTGGGAGCCTGCGCGGGAGAGTTCTTCCGCGATCCGAAGGTCGCGTGAGATAAAGACCTCCGAGGGGTCGAAGCACTCGAGTCGCTCGCTGCCGGTCATGACGACTCCGTCCGCCCGCTCGCCCACGGTGAACTGGATTTCATCGGCTTCGAGATCGAGTGCGGCAAGAGTTGCCCCAGCGGACATCTGCTTGGTCCCGGAGGTGGGGTTTACCAGAATACGGTCACCAGTTTTGCAGAGGGTTTGCACCTGGCGCAGGACCTCCGCCACGGTGTCGCGGCAATGGCTTATCGAGTCGTGGTGGTCGATGGCGTGGTAGGCTGTGGAAGGACTCCAAGGCTCGAAGCCTTGGGGATGGAGTTCCCGCACCAGGTCGGCCACGGCGGTGGAGTCCGGCGAGGCGCTGGGAATGAGCCAGTAGCTGTCGGGTTGGACGATGGCGAGGGTGTTTCGAAGACCGAGAACGAGATTCGAGTGGGGACCGGCCGTGCCCGTGCCGACCGCCATGATGAGATGGGTTTTCATGAGGCCGTCTCAAGCGGTGGGCAGCGAGAGGTTCTTGATTTCGGGAAGGGCCTCGCGGCCTGCAATGCCTTGGATGCCGCCGTAGAGTCCCGCCATGCCGCTGGCGGCTCTGGTGAGCTGGGCTTCGCGTTCCTTCCATTGTTTCGTCATGGCTACCTTCTCGGCGTCGAGTTGGCGTTTCAGGCCGAGAAATGAATCGACTATCGATTCGATGGTTTGGCGGAATTCCGTGCTGCAGAGGTGGTCGTAGATTTGCGACATCTTGTCGGCGCGGTTTTCTTGTTGGACGCGCTGGGTGGCTGCTTGGATGAGACCCTGACGGAGCGCGGTCGCGAGGGCGATGGCATAGGGCGGTTCGCATACCCACACGCCTTCGTGGAGGGCGATAGTCGAGATACCATCCGGCGGGCAGGTGGTTACAATGACAGCAATATCTGCCTTTTCTTCGCGTTGGTCGTCCTTGAGTTTTTTAATCCACTTTGCGGACCATGTCTTGGCTCGCTTGGCTTCCCAGACGATTTTGCCGCACTCGCCGCCTTGGCGAGTGCGCACGCGGTGGATGATGTCTGCTCCGAGTTGGCCTTTTTTGACTTCGACGATTTCGTCGTGCGGGAAGGCCTCGGCGAGGGTGTTTTCGATTTCGAGTTCCAGAGTTTCTCCTTGGGCCTGCATCGAGCCCTGCTCGGCGCTCTGCTTGAGTTCGGAGATTTTTTCTTGGAGTTGGCGAATGATGTTGTCCTTGTCGGCGGTGGCGAGGCGTTCTTGCTCGGCACCCTGTCTGCGGGCCTCATCAGCGATTTTCCCGCGTTCCTGGGAGAGTGTGCGTTGGACTTCGAGTGCGAGGTTTTCCTTGGCTTCCTCGAGTTTGGTTTTTTCGCGGAGCAGGTCAAATTCGGTTTTCTTGGCAGCCTTCAACGCGCCAGCCTGTTCCGTCAGGCGGGTATTGAGTTCGGCCAATTCCAGACTGGATTTTTCTTTTTCTTTCTTGGCCGCAGCCTCCGCGATTTTTGAGCGCTCTGCTTGCAGTGTGCGTTGCATCTCGAGATCAAAGTCGTCCTTGGCTTGCTGGAGGTCCGCTTTCTCCTTGGCGAGTGCTTTCTCGGCTTTTCTGGCGGACTCCAAGCTCTGGCTTTTTTGTTCGAGCTGCGCCTTGAGTTCAGTGACTTCGTGAGCCACGGACTCTCCTGCTTGGCGGGTGGCTTCGGCGGCGATTTTCTCGCGCTCGGTGTCTAATTTATCTGCGATCTGTTTTTCGACATCGAGCTTCTGTTTATCCAAGGCGGCTTTTTCGTCGGCAAGTTTGGTTTCGCGATCCGCGATAACCGCATTGAGTTTGTTGCGTTCGATCTCGAAGCGGGCCTCAAAGTCTTGGCGGATTTGGTGCGAAACTGCCTCACTAAGCGGCATCTCTGTGTGGCAGTGGGGGCAGATGATTTTTGACTCATTCATGCGAGGACCCTAACAAAAAACATTTCCAAAAAGCCACAACGCAGATGTCCGGCAACATAGACGGATTTATGGTCTCGGTATTTGGGCCGCCACTCCTGCAAGAAGACTGATTTTTTCAGCGGGAGGGAGAAATGCCGAGTCGATGGCATTTCGCAAAAGTTTCAACACATCTATGCGGGTCAAATCTGGACACAGGGTGGCGAGGAATAAAAAATTGTCTGCGAGGGTGGCGGATGAAATTCCGATATTGTCGGTGTTCACTGTGACTTTGACCCCCTCTTCGAGATATTTTTTTAGAGGATATCTGGAGGCGCCCACCATGGGAAGAAAGCCTTTGATTTGGAAATTGGCATACGGGCACATCTCCACCCCGATCCCGCGGGCGGCAACGGAACGGAGGAGCTCGGGGCACTCTTCCAAGTGGAGTGCATGACCAAGGCGGCGGGTGTTCAGGTCGAATACCGCGCTCCAGATGCCCTCGGCATCATCGTTCTCACCGGCATGCACAGTGAGCGCAAGCCCGCAGCGGTGGATGGCTGTGAATTCCTCGCGGAAATAGTGGGCACGGGTGGATTCGTCTTCATAGCCAGCCAGATCGACGCCAACCACGCGGCATCCCGTGTCCGAGCGCCAGTGGTCTGCCGCCGTCACAGCAAGTGCTAAATGACGCGCAATGCCCGCACGGTAATCGCCATCTGCTTTTCGCGTCCCGATCACGATCAGGTTGACCCTGCATGGCGGCGTGGGAGCATGCGTCTCGCATGGCTCCAGGGTTGAGCCGCCCGTCTCGGGCGCGGTCTCAATCCCCCGCCCGCATCCCAAGCGAAACCCGTCCTGCAACCCCGCCCGCGCTGGGTTATCTCGAATGTAGCGCCGCAGTGCTTCCAACTGGTCGGCGCTTCGAATGAGGTGGTCGAACGACTCGTGTTGCCAAAGCGATCCTGTGCGGCCGGTGGCCTCGTTGATTTTTTTGGCCGTGTAGGATTTCCAGGAATGGAGGATGGCGGTGACATCATGATCCTTTAGAGGTTTGAAAATTGCGTGCACATGGTTCGGCATGATGACGAACGCATCCAGGATGTAGCGTTCACCGTCGAAGTGACGCAGCGCATCGGCCAAGATTTTTGAGGCCACTTGTTCTCGAAGCGGGCAAAATCCGTGGGCCTCGTCGAGCCAAGTTTCCAACTTTTCAGGGAACTCCCTGTCAAATTGCTCCCATTGTTCTTGAGACCACGGCTTGGGATTTTTCCGAAGAAATTGATCGCGCTCTTGAATCCATCTTTTCAAGCGCTGCTCTGGGAGCGAGTCCGCGAGGCGGAAGGTGACGAATGCCGTGGCGTCCACTTGGTGGCGGTGCGGGAGGTCCCGCCAAGTCTGGTGGAAGTCGACTGATTTATCGAATGGCACAAATTGTGTGTGGTGTGTTGGCTCTGCAGCACCCCGGAGGGGTCCTGCCACCTTGGAGCCATGCGGGACGCATGCTCCCACATCGGCTTTCATGCACTCGTCGAAGAATTCTTTGATGTCGGAGAGGACTTGCCAAGGCGAGCGGTGCGACGAGGCATAGTTCGCCGGCGAGCAGCGGATTTCCGCGTATGCCACATTTTGAGAAACAAGGTGCTTATACAGTTGGCGACACTGCTCACTCAGGCACCCAGGGTCGCGCAGGAGGGCACTGCCATTGTTGTCTCCGAGCTTGCGGTAAGGCTCGAGAGTGTAAGGCGCGGAAGGGGTCGGCCACCCCTCTGGCTGGGGTAGGGATTTGATCTCTGGTAACTCCACGGCAGATTTTGCGGCAGCGCGAATCGTATCCAAGTCGGTGCCCGAGGTGGCAAATCCACCCAGATGGCAATGCAGTTCGATTTTAGGTAGTTTCTCAATCCAACCCCGATCTGTGGAGGGATCGAGGGCGCCATGCAACCAAGCAAGATCCTCGGCTTGCCATGTCGCGAGTTCAGCAAATGGAAAGTCTGAAATCTGGTTCCAGCTTGAGGCAATGTGGTGGGAACGGGCGACAACATCTTCCAAATTGCTGCGGAATTTTTTATCTAATGCTCTGACTCTTCGAATCCCTGCTGCGTCTGGAGCCTCCGTGACGAGCGGGTATTCGGCAGGCGTGGCTGGGCGCAATTGTGGCCAACCGCTTTCGGGGCCGAGCCTGATCCAGTGGATTTGGCCATTCTGCAAACACTCAGCGATTTCGGCATCGGTCATTGCGGGACGCTTTTGCTCGTTTGGGGATGTGTAAACCGAGTCCGCCAGAACATGAAAAACCTCCTCCGCACCAAGAACCGCAGCGGCCTTCTGCATGGCGGCCGACATGGTCTTGAATCCCCCCGACAGGCAGGCGTAGACCTTGTGGGAGCGGGCATCCTGCGTGTCTCCATTGTAGAGGCAAGCATCTTGCGTGTCCTCTGCCGCACCCCGGAGGGCTGTGGTCACCCCCAAGCCATGCGGGACGCATGCTTCCACACTCTCGATCCACCAGCGGTAGAGCACCTCCTCAAAGCGAAAGTGGTCCGCTTCCGTCTGCAAGTCGATGAATCCGGCCACGCGCGTTATTTCACACCGAACGCCGGGGGCATTTTTTTCAAACCACTCGGAAACAAATTTCACATTCACCGAGTCGCTCGTGAGCACACGAACCTCGTCAAATTTGACGCCAGGCAAATGGAAAGCTTCCGGAACAATAGCCGGTGAGTTGCCGAGCGTGATCAAGAGAAGGTTCATAGACTTTGTGGGAGCGGGCATCTTGCGTGTCTCCTGTGTGGAGGCAGGCATCCTGCCTGCAGCGTCAAGCCGCACCCCAGAGGGCTCCGGCCACCCTGAAGCCATGCGGGACGCATGCTTCTAGACTATACACAAATCTTATTCCATGTTTGAGGCTGCGATAGAGCTGCTATCGGTTTATGTTGGAGAGCATGAATCGCAGACTGGATAATCTGCTCCTGCGGAGCAGTGATCAAAAGGCGAAGAACATTATTCAAACGAACCACCTTGATTTTGAGGGGTGATGACAACCTGCCACCTTTTACTTTTCCAAAAACATTTTCTGGTGCGGAACACGTATCGGTGGCGGCTTTGTGTAATTGTTGCCATGTATTGCCGACATCTGTTCCAGCAAGATAGACGGGCCAGTTGCAGCCTAAATCTCGAAGCAGTGAGGCCAGTTTACCCTCGCTGGCGGGTGCGCCATCAAGGGGCCAGAGACTACCTCCAGCTCTGTTTGCACGCAAACCAAGTGATCCAAGAAGAGTCCAGACCTCGAGGGCATTTGTTAGCTTCTTTTCGAGTTGAGGATCGAGATTTCCAAACCGATTAATGACTTGCAGCGTGAATTTTGCGCTTGGCTGGAAAGCTGCTTTGGGACTGGCGTGGTTTTGATTCGGTTTGTGCGGCAGGGTGGCTATGGGTTGGGGGGATTTTGGAGCTTGGATTTCTAGTAAGCGGAATGTGACTTGGGATGCAACGACCCCTGGAACATTATTTTTTGCAAAACCTGCCATACCACCAAAAACGAGCTTTTCCTCGGCCGAGGAGCCCCCCAGTTTTCGGAACCACCAGTGAACCATGCCCCTCATGGATGGCACACGAATTTCGGGAGTGTTTTGAAACGCCCCGCGATTAAAAAGAGGAGTCAGGACTTCGATGTTTTTTTGCCAGTTCATGTCAAGTATCCAAGGCGGGTGAGGATTTTTCGGGCGGATTCCGTATGCCTACCGTTTAGAAACGATTGCCAGTAGGGCTGGTTTTTCCATTTCGGGTTGTGCGTAAGTTTTCGACGCTCATTTTCGGGTATGACAGCCTCAAAAACTTTTTTGAGGACTGCATCGCCCGTCAGTGCGACAATCTCGGGAAGTGCGACAGGGAAATTTCCTGAAGTGTTGAGCTTATTAGCCCACTTCGCAATCAATTCATCGGCAGGTTCTACAAGCGGCGACGCTCCAGTCGGAGCAGAGAGACTACTGGGGGTTCCATTTTGCGGAGATAGGGAAGTCTGAAACCAGCCGTAACCGGCTGCCGTTTTGGCACCGAGTCCGCGTCTCGAGATGGCATTTTTCAACCATGTCGCAACTTGCTCGAGAAGATCAGGAGAGGATACGTCGGCGATTTCTCTGAGCGCAACAATAGAAAATAAGAATTCCGCTCCAGATTCTACGGCTGGAAAGTAGTTTGGGATAGGCGATTCCGTGTCCTCTGCAGTGCGAGCTTGCCCAGAGTAATAGCGAGGATAGTGAGGATTCACCATATCCACTACGACCTTCGGATTTGTAGATGGATAAGCTGGAAAAAAGGCTATACATCCTTTGAGCTCATCGGCATCTATTTTTCTCGCTTCTTGAGAGGCCAATTCTCTTCCAGCAGCCCAAGCGAAATCACCAGTAATATCATGAGCGCCATAGCCAAATGCAAGGAGCGCATTTTTTAAAAGAACTTCTTTAGCCGATGCGTCAGCAGTATGGATAGCCCATAGAGCCTCTTGTCTCGCGATGCCTTTGACAGCACTACCGGGTATGAACGGAAGGCCAAAAAGACGATCTAGCGAAATACCGGCATTTTCAATGACCCCGCCCGCCATATTGATCATCATCCGAGCACCAAGCTTTGCTGAAAATGAAGCGGCGGAATCTCCGTAGGTGCTTATGATCTCAGTTTTTAATGTGTTGCTCTTAGCTTTGGCGGTATCGGAAAATGAAACACCCATTTTGCCAGATGAGGCCATTTTTCTGGCAACTTGGGACAGGGTTTCTTTTCTTTGCGCTACTTCTGGCGTTACCTTTTTGCCTTTGGCCTCATTTTGAAGCCTATTGGCATCCTCTTGCAAAAGGGCTGGGCCATTTTCAACTATACGCAGGATGTTCCAACGACCAGCGTCGTTGAGTTTGTCAATACCTTGTGGAGTTCCCCAAACCTTTGGCAACGCATATTTTCCATGAAGAAGCGAGCGGTTTTCAATGTTTTCCGCCCAATCGCCCAATGCGGCGGCTACATCTGAGGACATTGGTATCATATATGGTGATTTCCGGTTAATTAAGCAAATCGCCTTGCATAGCCCAGCCAAGCTAAGGCTTCTTCTGTAGCAAGTTTGAGCGCTTGACTATCTGCTTGGTTGCCAGTCAGAAAAGTCATCATTTTCTTCAAGTCATTGTCTTGAAGTGGAATAATGCCAATATCATTGTGAGCGAGGTGGATGGCGATATGGTCGAAGCAGTTTTTCCAACCATTATCGCTTTGGGCATAAGCAAAAGCGGCTGCTGCCAGCAGACCATTTCCCATGATCAGTGCGGGAACTTTTTTAAGCACATTACCGCCTTGTTGACCTCCCACATTGAGCCCTGCATCGGCAAAGGCAAGCGCATTGGCAGCTCGGATTTGTTCAAGATTTTTCATATATGGTTAGACAAGTTTAGTGCTGCAAAACCCTAACCCAGTGGTTGCATCACCGCCTACTTGAAGGAGTGGATTTTCATCAAGTATAGCTTGCAGCTTAATAAGCTCACCGTTCTCTCTCGAAAGTCCAGATATGGATGAGAAAAAGAGGGTTTCGCTAGGGACAGCTTCCATATTGAAGAGGGCGCCTGGTTTTGCAGTGCCCTTCGTGGGATCGATCGCTACATGCTGATTTACTTCGCAAGAGTTTTTGACAAAATGGGCAAAGTCTCCGTTGCTTAGCAAAACAAAACGGCCCTTTCCTGCTTTCCATACCGAGTCATTGGCCAAAAGTCTAAGTAATGAAGTTTCCCATTCGGTTGGGAATGAATTCAGGTTTTTGAAGCAATACTCCTCCAAAACAACAGAGGTGGTGTTATTTTTTGTAATGACGAGTTGGGTTCCCGCCATACATTCCATTTCGGCTGGCTCTGCTGGTATCTCAGGTAGCGAATCAACAACTCGCTTAAGGCGTTCCAGAGCGATTGGACAAGTGACAAACGCGAAGCCTCCTTTTGCGGATCGAACAGGAAATGTAACAATCTTGGCTTCCCCAATAGAAATGGCACCTGATTTTTCTTGCTCGCCAAAAATGGCATTGGTTTCCGCAGCATCGGATTTACGGAAATGCAAGTCTCGTAGCACGCCTTTGAGGCTGGAGCCGGGGATGACAGGGAAGCCGGTGTGGCGTTCGCGTTGGATGGGTTGGTCGATGGCTCCGACGCTGGATCCGGCTCCAACATGGAGCGGGGTGCGCGTGAAGAGATAGAGGATTTTGGTTTGCATGGTTGGTTGGATTGGGTGAGTGGTTGGTTACCAAATGGTTTTTATGCCAGGATAGGAGGCGATAACTCGGTCGGAGGTGATGATGGCCAGGCCAAGCCTGTGGGAGGTGGCGATGAGGACGCGGTCGAAGGGGTCTCGGTGAATGAGCGGAAGCTCGGCGGCTTCGCAGAGGAGGGAGGCATCAAGTCCACCTACAGGGATTTGGAGATTGTGGCGTTTGCAGATGGACTGAACCCACTCGAAGGTTGCCAAGGGTAGGTCGAGTTTGCCGTTTTGCCTCTTGATGGCGAGTTCCCATGGGACAATCGGCGAGATGATCGCCTCGGGAGCGGAATGCAACGCGGAGGCGGCGTCCGCAGGCAGATTGCCTTGGGAGATTGCCAAAATGGCACAGGTATCAAGAAGAATATTCACAAAATTTCATTAGGAAACTCTTCTTCGGCAAGAGGTTCATCTGGGTCGTAGCCGATCGCAAGTGTCGGCGCCAAGGCAGGGTCGGGGGTGAGGTCACGGAGGGCAGGTCGGGTGGAAAGCGGGACGATCCTGGCTTTGGGCCTACCATTCGAGCACAGAACGACTTCTTCGCCGTTGATGGCTGCCAGAACCAGCTTGGAGAGTTGGCTTTTTGCTTCGTGCATATTAACAGTGATCATACATTAGCTAATTTAGCTATTTTTGGTAAATCTGCAAGTCACCACGGTGCGCAAATACCGAGTCCGAGGCCCTTTTCGCCAAGGAGTGTGCTGCGGCGGTGGAAGTTGAGCGAAGCATGCCAGTTCAGAGCGGAAGCGAGCTTTTGAGCCTCCTCTGGAGAGTCGGCCTCAAAGTAGTAAACCGACCCGGCTGGAACGGCGAGCATCGTGGCGCGTGGGCCGCAGTTGTCTTTGTGTCCCGCGTCTTTGGCGGCTTCAATGCGTTCCGACCACCCGGAGAGCGCAACGGCACGGGGCACGCAGGCGGCGACCAGGCGGGCTCCGATGGGCTTGCCAGGACTTTGTTTCATGCGGGCAGCTTTGTTTTTTCCGGGACCGTCGAGGAGTTGGACGCGGCCGTTTGTGGCATCGATCCAACTCGGAAGCCAGCCGCCGGGGTGGGCCTCGATAGCGGGAAAAATGGCGGGTGTTAGGAGAATCCACTTTAGGCATTTGCCCGTGATGGTTGTTCCAATAGGAAGTAAACCGATGGCTGGATCCGTGGTGGCTCGCACGGTGCAGGAGCGAAGTTGACCCCCGATGAGAATCGCGGAGTCGCTTGCAAATAGGTGGTCGATGCATTCGACAGAGGCTCCTCCGTTTTGCTTTGTAGGCAGAGCGGCGAAGAATCCTGCTGAGACTCCTTCGCGCAGGCGGAGGTATTCGGCCGAATAAATGCCTTCGCCATCTTGGGTCTGTCGCTCGGGGTCGATGCGGATACCGGTCTGCCATTCACCAATGCACAGGTCGGTCTGCGATTTCGACTCCTCCTCGGCGGGTTGCTTCCCAGCGACGTAGGAGTCAAACGCCGCTTTCGTCCACCATGGTTTGGATTCTGCTTTGCTGGGTTTGCAAGGATTGGCCAATGCGTGGGTGAGTAGGGAGGGGATGTTTGAGCGACCTTTCGCGAGTTCTGGTTTCAGCGCGGCGCCTTTGCTGCCATCCTCTCGCCAATCGGCTGGGCGGGGGAATAGCCATTTGCCGTTGTTGACGGGGAAGATACCGGCGGTGGCGAGTCCGCCAAAGCGCTGGGTGCGGTTTTCGGGTGCGAAATCGCGGCGCTTGGAGACGCCTTCGCAGTGGGCGTGCTCCCAGGGTTGTGGGGTTGGAAATGCTCGGTGCAGCGCTGCGTGGATGGCGTCGAAGATGAGGGGCGAATCCGGCCAGCGGGCGCCGTGTCCGCCTATGTCGATGGGCCGGGCGTCGCGGATGAAGAGGAGGTCGGAAGGCGCGAAGGTGTAGGTTTTCATCGTTCGTCTCCTTGGCGGGCGAGGAAGGCTTCCATGGCAAAGAGGGAGCAAAAGTCGTTGAGAGTGCCTCCGGTTTTTATAAGATCGACGAGATAGGCACTGAAGTGATCTCGGAGTGTGTCTTTGCAAAAATCCTGCCCTTCCGCACTTTTCTCGGTGTTTTGTTTCACGATCCACTCGAGTTCCTTCTCTGCGATTTGCTGGAGGTCTGTGGTCAGTTTATCTCCCGCCTCGTAAACCGAAAGCATGGAGCAAACGCGGTAGGGGAACTTGCCGCTGATGGGCATGATTTTTTTAGGCTTATCGACCGGTGCTCGATAATGCTGGGCAAAGTAATTTGAGAGTTCAAAAGCGGGTGAACCGAATTTCGCGCCCCAGTGCACCTGCTCGCCGCTACGTTTAAAGAGGCGGATCGAGAGGGCATCGCGGTCCAATGAATTCTTGGCGTGCTTCTCGGCTTTTTGTGCCTCTTGGATCATGTCTTGGAGAGGTTCCTTGATATGGCCGATGGCGATACCGACGGAGACGGTGGCACTGGGACCGGGCACGAGAAGATTCCAAGATGGCTCGGAGGGTTTGCAGTTTTCCAAACGAACAAATCCCTGTGGTGCACTCTTAAAATCCTCAGAATAGTCTTCCGCAAGCGTGGGGTCGCCTTGGAAGGCCTTGCGCAAAGCGATTGCGCAGCCGATGGCCTCATCAGCGGGAAGGATGGCCAGCACATCGTCGCCGCCCGAGTAAACGAGTCGACCGCCGTGATGCTCGACAATGCGGCGAGCGCAATGCAGGCCGAAGTTCGCCAGCGCTTCGCTGAATTGGAGATGGTAACCGGGCGAGAGCGGGCGGCGGCCAGCAAGCCACGCAGGGGATTCGCTCGGCATTTTAGCTTCGAACCATTTTACGGATTCATCCGTGATCACCTCGCGAATACTCGGTGTTTTTTCGCCGGAGAGCCATTTGCCAATCTCGTCCCCGTCGAGAGCGAGCACTGCGTAGTATTTGTCGGGTTTGGATTTGACGCTCCCATGCAAACTGCGAAGTGCGGTCAATGCAGAGTCGCGCAATGCTGATTCATCGGCATCCAATTCCTTCAAATTTTCCCAATAGGAGGCGTGAAAAATGGAAGCGTCTACTTTGTTCAGCCACTTCGATTCATCCGCTGGAAGATGACCGGCATCGAATTCCAGAAGGGTTTGGGCGCGTTCAACAGAATGTTTGAACGCCAAGAAGTCAATCCACGGGGGGGTGCCTCTTGCGATAACCCGAAGCACTCGATCCCGCCATGGCTCCGCAGCGATCGAGGGCACTGATGGGAATGCGAACTCGCTTTTATCGAAGCCCCGCTTCTCTGCCAGATGAGCGAGATGCCAGATACGCTTAATGAGGTTTGGTGCGCCAAGCGGGTGCTTGTGGCGGAAGAGGTGGCCGATTTCCCGAGACGAGCGGGCCCTGTCTAACCACTCGTCAAAAACAACTGCCTCCTCCTTGCCGCTGAAGGCGTCCTTCACGAATTTGTTCTTGCCCTTCCAAGCGTCGAATTCCCGCGTCTGCCGGCGGGCGTCGAGTTGGTATTGGCAGAGTTGATAGTGCGCGCTCCAAGCCCAACCGGCGTCGAGTTTACCGTCTTTGAAGCAACGGTCATCCCTGTCTTGTTCCCGCTTTTGAAGGTCCTCCGCAACGGTTTTTGCCTTGTGGATAGGGGCATCGGAACCGCCGGGGATCTGTGACAGGGCGGCCAATGCGGCCTCGGCATCCGACCATGGCAGAACCTGCCAGTGGATGCGCCATTGGTTGGAAATCTGGGCTCTCCAAAGTTCCAAAGCAGTTCCCTCGATCGGGTGGCCTTTATCCTTCAACCATGCGAGGCAACTCTCGGCGATATTGGTCCATTCCTTTTCAAAGGCTGAGCAGATTTTTTCCTCCACACAGAAATCCGACGGAACAATCGCGAGAAAGCGGTTGGGAAAGCCTGGGGTGAGCGGGAGGCGTTGGTTTTCCGCCAGATTGAGGCTATTCCAAAAATGATCCGACTCTGTGCCATCAGTTTTCGTGAATTTGGCGGCTTCGAGGCGCGTGCGTTCGAGCCAGTCGTAGAGAGGTTGGCCTCGCAGGGATGGAAAAATGACGGTGTCCGGCCCGAGTTCGTCGGCACAAGCTTTCATCGCATGGGCCATGAGCCAAGAGAGAAGGAAACTTCCGCTCCAGAGGTCTCGCGTGCTCTGGGCTTGCGCAATGAATTCCTGAACCGGTCCAATTTGGAAAATGAGAAATGAGGGAGCCAGATCGCCAGAGTCCGCTCGCGTAGCCTCGATCGCACTCACAACCGAGCAATGGTTCCATATCGAGGTATCGGGAATGCGTGTGTCTGCGGGCAGGTAAGCGAGATTGCCCGCATTGTGGTGTTGACCACTGTGGTGAGTGATGGAGTAGTGAAGCCAAAGCCGCCACAAGTTCCAAAAAGTCGACTGGTCATCCGACACGGATTGAAATGCGGGAATTGAGTCCGAGATGATTTTTTCCCCATCGGCTTGGGATGGAAAATCCGTCGAGCTCAAGGCGCATTTTTTGCCGGCGAGAGGATGAAAAAATTGCACGCCCCCGCCAAGCGAAGTTCCTGAGCGTCCCTTCGGCGCAATAAAGCGGTCGGCCGCCGCTGCGCACCAATCCGCCTGCTTTTGTTTCCATTCGCCCAGAAGCCCGAGCGTCTGGAGGTAGGATGACGCCTTTCTCTCGTGCTCACGACTGTAATCGTATGGTTTTTCGGGTGGGTCGTGGAGGAATGAGAGAATTTTGCGTTGCCAGAAAGTCACGCCGTGAATCCTCTGGCAAGTCATGGAATCCGCGAAATACAAGACGTCTGCGGAGGTCTTCCTAATCATTTTGATTGATCTAAAAGTTTTTTTATGGGTGTTGCTATTTCTGCAACAAGGGATCGGTATAGTCGAACGAGGAGCAGTTTCTCGACAAAAACAAAATAAATTTCTCCCAAACCGAAATTTTTCAAAGCAACAAACCATGAATATTCTTTTACAAAAAACAGATCCGTTGGCTTCGCAAGTGGCGGAGTTTTTGCTCAAGGATGGCGGCTTTGACTTGAGCCGAGTCGAGGTGTGGATTCCGACAGCGGGAGCGGGGCGGAGGATTCGGCGTGCTTTGGCCGAGCGGGGCGTGCTTTCGCCGCGTTTTACCCAGCCGATGCGGGCGCTCTTGCCTGTGGGTGTGCGGATCGCGGAGAGGTTTGAGCGCGAGGGGGCGTGGGGGCTGGCTTTGAAAAAGATGGGCGGGGTGTTTTTGGAGCCGCTTTTTGGAGATGCAAGGTTGGACTCGGATGCGGCGAGGCTGAAAAGCGGGGGTGTTTTGTGCGATCTTTGTGATCTTCTCGCGGAGGCGGGGTGGCGTCCCTCGGATGCCCGAGTCCTTGAAGTTTGCGGCGAGGATGCGGCGCGTTGGGAGGTCCTTGCCAAGGTTTACCAATCCTACCTCACGCTGATAGACGCCTGTGAACTCACCGACCCGAACGAGGCCCGCTTCGCGGAAATAGCGTCGCCTTCGCAAGTGGCGGGATTGGATCGATTGGTTATCGCTTGTATTCCCGACCTGCCGCTGCTTCCGCAGCGATACGCCGAGGCGCTTGAAAAACGGGGTGTGAAGGTGGAGGTGTTGCTTTGGTTTCCGAGTGAGTTGAGCGGGGGATTCGATGCCACGGGGCGGCCGATTCCTGAGGAATGGGCCGACTGCCGGGTGGCGCTGGACCCCTCGCAAATAGAGGTTCTGGGCTCACCGGAGGACGAGGCTCGGCGTGCGTTGGATTTCGTGGCGGTTGCACAGAAGGTGGGCGACTACGCACTTGTTCTGGCGGATCCGACGCTCGGCAGCGCCTTTTGCACGGAAGTGGAGTCGCGCGGGGGGAGGGCGTTTTCGCCGGATGGCGGCCGGCTGGACTTGACGGAGGCGGGCGTCATCGCGCTCGAGTGGCCGCGTTTCCAATCCATGGGCGAGTTGCGAGTGCTGCGCCGTTTGCTGGAGTTGCCACGCTTCAGCCGTGTCTTGAGAGGTGATTCGGAGTTCAAATCCGACGAGGCTTTGGCGGCGTGCGACTTTCTCATCGGCGAGGCGGTGCTTTCCAACTTCGAACAGGGCAAGGCATTCGCGGAAGTCGAGTTTGATTTTGAGAAGAAAAAGCGGCGCGCCCAATCGCTGGTCCTCCTCAATCTGGTGGAGGAACTCCTACCAGCGACTGTGCCGGACTTGCTCGCCAAGGCTTGGAAATCAGGCGGTGAGGGCTTGGAATCCGCACGCCATGTTGTGAAGCTCCACAAATCGGTCTTCGCATCGCCGATTTATGCTGCTGGAGGTTCAAGCGCCGCTGACAACAAGTTGACAGCTGAAAATGCATTCGCCCGCGCGCTGAAATCCGAGCCTGTCTTTGACGCATCGGCCTCCGGTGATGTCGAGTTGTCCGGGTGGCTCGAGGCGCCTTGGCTCGAGGCCGCACGGCTGTCCCTCTGCGGGTGTGTGGAAGGGTGCCTACCCTCTTCGGTAAATGGTCATCCCTTCCTTCCCGATTCAAAAAGACGACCTCTGGGCCTCGCTGACAACGCCTCGAGGTTTGCCCGCGACGCCTATCTTTTCCAGTGCCTGTTGGTTGCCCGCCCGAAAGAAGAATTCCGCGCCTCCTTTAGCCGATTTGACACGGAGGGCAGCCCTGCTCTGCCTTCCAGCCTCTTCCTACGCTGTGGCGAGGATGCCCTTCCAGAGAGGGTCATGGAGCTTTTTGGTGATTTGCCGAGCGGTGGAAACCGCGCCCGGCGGCTCAATGACTGGAGGTGGAATCTGCCTGAGAGACACCGGAAGAAGGTTTGTAAGATAAGCCCAACGGATTTCTCGGACTACCTTGCGTGCCCCTTCCGTTTCTATCTCAAGAAGGTCCTCAAGCTGGATTTATTCATCTCGGATGCCCGTGAGATGGATGCCAAAAACTTCGGAATCCTTGTTCACGAGGCGCTCGAAAGGTTTGGAAATGAAAACCGGGTGGAATCGGACCCCGCTGCGATCGAGCGGCTGGTTCTCGGCCATCTCGACGCCTCGGTCTACCAACTCTTCGGACCCTCGCCATCGCCGGCCGTGCGAGTTCAAGTCGAGGCGGCCAGAGTTCGCCTGAGGGGCTTTGCGCGCGTGCAAGCCGAGCAATATGCGGCAGGATGGCGGATCATTTCCGTTGAGCGAAAACTTAATTCCGAAGGCGAGAATACGCTCGATATCGGGCCCCTTAAACTCTCGGGAAAAATCGACCGCATCGAGTGCAATGAATGCACCGGGGCTTGGCGTGTGTTGGATTACAAAACCTATGCAAAAGCGGATTCGCCCGCGAAGAAGCACTTCGGCTCGACGCTCTCGGCCGAGTGGCTGCCAGAGGCGGCATTCCTCTACAACGGCCCAAAGGGTCCAAAACCAAAGCGCTGGAAAGATCTGCAGCTCCCGCTCTATGCAAAAATCTTGCGCCATTGGCATGGGGTTGTGATCGGAGATTCACCCGTTCACACAGGTTACTTTGTGCTTTCCGCCGACCCTGCGGCGACCGCCATTCAGGAGTTCGAGGAACTCGATGCGGAAGTCATGAACTC
>Ga0247844_1004200_pt1 | contig 19812 bp, 17 predicted proteins | sample LaCtaG_FD_192421 | JGI IMG/M metagenome (GOLD analysis project Ga0247844, IMG submission 192421) | Freshwater microbial communities from meromictic Lake La Cruz, Castile-La Mancha, Spain - LaCruzMarch201714.5m_1 | ecosystem: Environmental > Aquatic > Freshwater > Lake | place: Spain: Castile-La... | reverse complement strand
GATTGGTGATCTTCTGCGCCATCGTTGTGCGAGGATCAACAAGACCTGAAACTCGATCAATTGCCCTTGATCCCGCCAGACTTCCAATGCCAAAACCTGTTCCAGATACAAACCCAAGGTCTTCTGCGGTCTCAATGTCAGGCAAGCCCATTGCCACATTCAACGCCGCAGCATTTACGCCGGACTGAATCAACGCATTTGATTGACGAATCGCCCAGTCGGCTAACTTTGCTCGCGCAACGCCACCTTTCCCCTGCGCTCCAAAAAGTCTTTTTGTCAAGTCACTGGAGTCCACTGCCTGCCCCGCTCGCTCGACCATGCCAATTCGTCCTGCCGTGCCACCGACATCAACTTGTTTGGTGATGTCTTTGATCACTCTTGCAGTTGCTGAAACAGGTTTAGCAACGCCAACAACAGGCATGATTGCCGTGTTAACAGTGCCTTTTATCCAAGTGTCTGCATCATTGATTGCATACTCGCCAATCTTTCTTGCACCAGTCTGGAGCAGTTCAGTGCCTTGAAGAACCTTGTTTGCTGCAAATTCTGTACCTCCAGCAAATTTTGAAATTCCCCTTGCTGTAAGATCGGTCGTTTTGTTGAAAACTGGAGCGGTTACTTTGGAAAGAGGTTTTAAAACTGCTCCGCTCAATCTGCCCCCGCCGGGGATAGCCACAGGAGAAACAAACTCTCCCAGTGTAGCCACTTTTTCATTGATCTGGTCTTTAGTGAGACCCTGATCCAGCATGGTCTGGATGTAGTCTTGTTTTACTTTTTCAACTTCTTCAGGCGAAAGACCCATCTTCTTCGCCTCGTACTCTACATACCCCTGAATCAATGGATTTTGAGAAAGAAGTGCGGCGACTCGGTCTGGATTTTGCTCTGCTTCTTGAGCTTCCAACTGCCGCATGGTCTGCCTATCCTGCCATGCTCGAAAGCGTTCCCCTTCGCTTTTGCCAAGCAATTTGTCAGTTGTGGCACTGCCAAACATCCCGAAACGAACAGCAGCATTTACTGTTTCTTCAATGTCTCTTGCTGCACCGACTCCCAAAGACCCAATTGCCTCTTCCCGTTCTTTAAATACTTTTTTTGCCTCTTCAGAATCTAAACGATTGTACCCCCCAGAAAGCGCAAAGGCAGCAGGTTGAACAACTGCTTTGTTGGCTAATTCAACTGCGCCTGATGCAGTTTGCCCAATAATATCTGCTGCTGCTGGAATAAATGCTCCTGCCGCTCCAGATACTTTGTCAAGAAAAGTGCGTTCGTCATCTGCTTTGAAAAGAATTCTTTGCTGTTTATCTGTAAGTTTTTGACCAGTAGATTGTAATTCTTTTAATTTATCTACATCTTCAATTTTTGTAGGACTATCATCAAAAGATTCTTCAGGTGGAGTCCATTCTGGTTTTTTTGCATCATCAAAAGATTCTTCTGGTGGACTCCATTGCGATTTTTTTGCATCGTCAAAGGACTCTTCAGGTGGTTGCCATGCCATATTATTTAGTTCCCGGTCTTCCGTTAAAAATAAATTTTTGTCCAGATTTTAATGCATTAAATTCTGCCTGCGTTTTAATTTCAACACGATTTTCTGGAGTTTGAATATGTTGATATTTAGTTGGTTTTTCAGCAGTCATCAACTCTTTTTTATATGCTTCCATTTTCTTTTGGACATCGTTTGTTTTTGTCTCGATGTCTGTGAGCATTTCTAAATAAGTTTCTGCGTTTAAATTATCAACATCTAAACTTCCTTGAAGCGAAGTTAACATATTAAGTTCTGCATCGGACAACGCACCGAGAGTGCCTCCTTGCGCTTTTAAATCTACTAATTCTTGGAATCCAATAATTCCTTTAATTGTATTGTTAAGCGCACGAACAGTACTTGCATTTGTAGAAATCGGGAGTTTGTTCATTAAATTAGAAGCCCCTCCTATTCCCGGACTAAACCCTCCAGCAATCCCACGAATTTTATTAATGGCAGTTTTTAAAGTTTTTGCTCTACTAATTGCAACATCAACAGATTTAATTTGTTGTTCGGCAGGCATTTTAGGAATAAGCACCATAGTTTGTACTCCTTCCTTATCTGTGACTTGCTTCATTACCATTCCTTCAGGAACTCTTTCCATTGGAGATGGTGCATCTTCAACAATTTCAACATAATGTAAGCGACTGCCTTTTTCTCCTTTTTCAGTTGTAATCTGTGCTTTTACCCCAAGTGTTTGCTCTAAAACTTGAGTTGCTCTGCGAGCATCAGCAAGAGATTTAAATGGTCTTCCAGTTAACTCACTTTCAATCTGATATCTAACCTCGTCGTATTGATCTTTTGTTAATTCGGCTGGTTGGGTTGTAGCGGTAAGTTGTTCTCCTGGCAATTGAGGCTCAACCGCAGGAGGAGTAGTTCCTTCAAGTGGTTTCGCGGCAGTTTTTGGAGCGAGAACTCCTTCTGCTCCAGAAACTTGCATTAATTGAATTGTATCATCATTAAGAGTCATTTCTCCTGCTGATTCTGGCAATCTTAATTCAGATAAAACAGGAGCAGGAGGTGGTGCGGAAACAGGTGCTGTTCCTGAAATTGCTTCTGTTTTTTTGAGTGTCTCACGAAGAGGAACAAGTCCGTTTGTGCTTTGACCAAAAACGGATTTTGGAGCGGTTTGTGTAACAGATTCAGCATTAGGTGCTGCTGCTATTGCTTCTGTTTGCGGAATAGGCGCAAGATTAAATGCCATGCTTGATTGCCGCGGAGGCATATTCCCGAATGCATCAGTTCCAGTTCCTTGATCAAATTGGAATAATCCTCTTCCAGCATCACCGGGAGCAAACGCAGAAACTCCAGCAGGCGCAACTGGAGCAGGAGTAGTGACTGGGGTTGCCGTAGGAGGCGGAAGTTCTTGGATTGGTTCTTTTAAATTCGGGAATCGGCTAAAATCAATTCCCCCCGGTTCTACTGCTGTAGAATCTATACCTTCGGTTGATTCTTTTATTTTTTCTTTTGCTGAAGCAATTTGTTGTGTCAGCAAATCAGTTCGTTGCTGTTGATATGCAGTTTCTGCCGCCGTTGGCGCGGCTTTAATATTAGCGATTTCCTTTGCCCGTGTATGTGCTGTTATCGCATCGTTATCGGCTTTTGTCTCTGCCGCTTTTGATGTCAATGCGCCAGCAACCCCACTTAATGCCGAAGTCGTACCCTTAACAATTCCTTCTGTCAAAGCCTGCCTGCCTTTCCAAAATCCCTCTGTTACAACCTCTGGGTTTTGTTTAATAAAAGCCATGGGAGTACTTGCCGTGAACCGCAATGACTCCCGTCCCTCTCCCAACAATTTAAGCGGAGTGATAGCCGCTAATGCGGTCGAGGGTTTTGGCGTATACGAAAAGGAAAATGCGTTAACCATAATTATGTAAATGTTATTCCGCTTGTACTTGGTCTTTGAAAAGGCGCGGCTTGAATTCTTGCAATTTCCATCGCTCGATCATGTGCCTTTGTTGCATCTGCGACTTTTTTCGCGTCTCCAAGTTTCGATGTTAATGCTCCACCCATACCACTCAATGCCGAAGTAACTCCCTGCACCGCGCCTTCAGTTAGCGCAACTCTACCTTTCCAAAATCCCTCTGTTAATACTTCAGGATTTTGTTGGATAAAAGACATCATCTCATCTTTTGTAAACTTCAGGTCATTCCCACTATTTTTAATTGGATTAACAACAGCAGATTGATTTGAGGCTTTAGGAGTGTAAGTGATCGATGGCATACTAACTTCCTCCAAATGTAAGTCCAGCAGTGCTGGGCATGGTATAGCGGTTTTGAACGGCATTTGTGCCGCCAGCATCAGCATTTACCTTTGCTGCGATTGCCGCGCCGGGTGCTGCCATAGGCGCAGGCGTTGCGCCACCGCCACCCATCGAGGTAACCTGTTGTTGTTTTGCTGCGGCAGGGTTGTATCCGCTCGCCTGCGCTCCGTAGTTCATAGTGCCAGATTGCATTGGAGTGTTAAGCGTTGTAGCCAATTTATTTCCAACCTCCTGTTGATTAGTAGTAGCAAGCGAGCGAGCGTTTGCGGATTGAGACGCAATTGCTTGTTGCCGTGCAGCTTCTTCTGCTGCTTTAATTGCCGCTTCTTCTGCTGCTTTTTGCGCGGCTAATGCGTCCGCTTGCTGCTTTGCAAACGCCTGCGCCTTATCTTGAGATGAACTGCCAGAGTTAGAACTGTTGCTGTTACCCTGATTACTATTGCTGCTTTTTTTACTTCTTCCACCCATAATATTATGTTCCTCCGAATATTAAATCTGATGTGTTTGGCATTTGAAAATTCGATGTATTTGCGCTATTATTAGTTTTATTCAATTGATTTAAAACTTGAGGGTTGGGTGGAACAATAGGATTAGATTGACTCCCAGAAGGCGAGGGCGCAGTCATTGCCCCAGAGTTGCCTCCCATTTGAGTAACAATGTTTGAAGTAGGTGTTTGTTTTTGTTTGCCACCTTGATATGCTATTTTACTGTATACTTCGGGAGACGATCCACTTGATATGTAAGGAATTGGTTGTAGTACGCCTTGGTTTTGAACGGGTGCATTAAGCGTTTTATTTAACTTTTCCTTAACATCAAATTCATTTTCAGACGCTTTAAGCCTTGCATCTTGCCTTTGACGCTCGATTAATGAGTCAATTCTTGTTTTTTCTGCAAATTGATCACTTTTTATTTCATTTTGCCGTAGTTTATAGTTATTGTAATTTGTTCCTTGCTCAAATCCTTTTGGCGTAACTCTGTTTGGATCAATATCAGTTTTCTTGTATGCAGAAAACCCTTCTGGCGTAAATTTCTTGACTGCTTGCTTGTATCCTGATGAACCAACTTTTAAAACTGGAATTGTTTTAACACCAAAACTACTTTTTAATGGCTTTGAAACTGGTTTACTGCTGTCATATGCCAGTTTTTTCTCTGCAAATATTTCTTGAGGAGTTTTTTGCAAATAAAGATTTTCATTGTCTGAAAATACTTTTGTTTTGCCGTCTAAACCAATTACTTTGTACTTCATAATTAAGTTCCTCCAAAAGTTAATCCTGATGTATTTGGCATAATATATTGACCTTGTTGCTTCGTAGCACCCGTTTTGTTAAGTGCGTTAGCAGCAGTAGTTGCGGCTGGATTAAGCCCGTAAATATTTGCCAATAAATTTGCATCTGTCTGCGGTAGAGTTCCTGATGCCGCTCCGAGTTGTTGTAACGCTCTTTGTTTTGTTTTTGAAAAATCAAAATCGCCAGTTACATTTTCAGCACCTGTTGTGAGGCTTTTACCATATGCATTTGCTGCATTTTGATCGGCAAATTCTTGCATTGTATTTTTGCCTGTTAACTTTTGGTCAATATCCTGAAAATTTTGTTGTGCAGCTTGTTGCGCCATTGAAGATTGCGATTGGATCGCCGCTTGCCTTGCCGCCTCTTCTGCGGCAATTCTCTGTCTTTCAGCCGCTTCTATTTGTGCTTTCAGCATATCTTGTTGCATTTGCATTTGCTGCTGTTGCATTTGCATATTCATCTCCATCATCGCTCGTTCTTGATCTTGCTGCGCTTGAATTTGCCCCTTGCTTGGGCCTTGTTGTCCTCCTCCCATAATTATATTCCTTTCATTGTTGTTGTATTGTTGTTTAACCTCCACCGAATGTCAACCCTTTAGTATCTGGTGCAGAAAAAGTATTTGCTGGAGTAAAAGTCGTTTTAACTGGAGCGCGAAACCCTAATGGTTGTGATGTTGATCTGGTCATATTTGCGTCAACATTTGATTGCTGCATAGCGTTTTGAGCAGCAAAAGAATCTTTAATAGTAGAAAGTGATTGAGCGTCTGTTTTTTTCTGTTGCTCAAGCAAATTTGACATCATTACATTATTATTGCCAGAATTAGTTAATGGGGTAATTTTTGTTCTTGGTGGAATGTATGGGCTTTTCTGATTAATTCCGAGCCATTTTTGTGCAGCACCACCATATGTAGTATCAAATTGATATGGCTTTTTACCCATTGCAGCAGATGTTGGCAGCACTGACATTGGATCAACAATGTTAAGCGGATCAACGACTTTACTTACTGCCTTCATTGATTTTCCAAACCAACTTTTAGATACTTTTGGAGACCAATTAAATGGGTCAACGATTTTTGTCATCGTTTTTGAAAACGCATTTCCTCCCATTATAGTATCCCTACCTTTCTTCTTGCTTCGTTACACAGTTCTGACCCCACTTCAAACTTCCTACACGCATCAGGTCGATCATTGTAAACGCTACACTTAACGGAAACGCCAACTTCGCCTCTCAACGCTACGCATCTGTTATTTTCGGTCTTCATCAGCGGGTAGTCGAATCTTTGCATTTCCTGCGAGATGCCTGTTGCGTCTGACCTGTCTCGTTTGAGGATCGGCCATGACCACTTGTAGGAGCAACACGCTCCGCATTTTTGGCAGTCGTACATTTACTCCAGTCTATAGCGCGAAATCCAAGGTCAGGGATGACGATATCTTCGTAGGGCGCGAGATGTGATACATTGGTAATTTTTGCCTTGAGCTTGGGACAGTCTACATATTTTCCTTGGTGGCGATCAACGCAATTAAAACAAGCAGGATAAAAATCAGCATTGAGCGATTTGTCAGGATTGTTTCCCCATCCTTTTTCGGTTTTAATGTAGCGTGTCTCGTCTGGCTCAATCCCAGAGTACTCAAGATAATCGTAAACATCCTTGTCAGTCCAATCTCGGAGCAAATACAAGCTCACAGGAGACCCGTCCGCATGGCGAATGTGGGTGGTCACGGCTACCTGCCCTTTAATCAGGTCTGTGTCGGTATTTTTCGTCCCAATATGCACCGCATTCCAAGGCCAATGGAAAGTTCCTGTAGGACGCAACAGGAAGTCATTAACGCCGCACAAAAAGTCCTCGCCTTCTTTGGGTCGTTCTGTTCCGAGGGACATGACCATACATTTTTGCCCCCATTGAAAGTATTTGAGCATATCAAATCTAACCTCGCCAGTCTCGGTATCAGGCCCAGTTGTGAGTGCAACTTTCAGTGGTGGATACTCGTAGATTGCGAGCTTCCATTTTTTGATCAGTCGATCTGAATACGCATATCGCTCGCGAAATTTTGGTTCGCGAAATTGAACCACTGGAAGGTCTAATCCTGCGCGAAATTTAAGAATGTGGAGTAATGCCGTTGAGTCTTTTCCGCCTGACCAAAACACAACGCTCTTGGGCCAATTGGTAGCCCAGAGTCGCGCCATTTCAATAGTCTTATTCAGTAGCTCTATATTCATTTATTAAATCATAATTGCAGCAGCAGCAGCAATACCGAGTGCCGCTCCACCACCAGCAATCAGCGACCCCGTTTGCGCCTGCTGCCCCGCAGATGCGGCGGCATTGGCGGCATTTGTGGAGTTAGCGTTGCCGAGGAGATTGTTGATTAGTTGTTCTTGATACTGGCGAAGATTTGCCTGCTCTGCCTGATTTGCGGACATGGTCTCTCCCATCATTTTGTTGACATAATCGCTGTAAGATTGCCCCATGCCAAAAGCGTTTTGAAGGTTCTGCGATTGGAAGGAATTCATGCTGCCAATATTTGCATCCTTGACTGCTTGCCCTGCCGAAACTGCTGCGCCGGGATCAATGCCGCCCATCGGCGCAGGAGTCGCTTGCAAATACGCTTGCCGCTTTGCAAGATTGTCAAACATCATGTTTCTGCCTGCCTCGGCAGTCTTATCAAAGATAGCAGATCGCCCAATTGTACTGGAGGGATCAACTCCGCTTGCTGCAACAGATGTTATGCCTCGTTCGCGAGTGAAACGGGTCAAAAAGTCTTCAAGCGCATCTTCGTCGGTCGCCTTTGCAACCTGCTCTCCCATGTCGAGACGCATTTGAGCAGCAAACGGATTTGTAAGTGCTTCGCCTTGCCGTTCGCGGGAGATATTGCCAAGTCCTAATTCAAAAGCCTGATTGGAAATTTCAGTAGGATTGTAAGACAACATCTGCGGAGGAGATTTAGATGCCAGATCAACATTTTTGCGTTGTAAATCAAGACTCCCTTCGGCTAATTTGCTTGATGCCGCTAAAAGGTCGTAAGTACCCTGCGGGTCTGGCCTTGTATACATCTTTGATGTATCGTACTGTACTGGTGCTGGTGCGCTTCCTCCCATAGTAATTCTCCTTATAGACTAAAAAGCTCTCTGTGCATTCGTTTTAAGCCAAGTTTTGACATAATTTGGTTAGTAAAATTAGTGCGTTCGTCTTGAAGTGGCACTCCAATATATCCTGCCGCTCCAGATACTTGTGCATATACTTTTAAATCATGCATACATTGAACTACATCCCGTGGAGTTGTATGTGCAGGATGGAATGCGGGGTAAAGCACAGGGATATATACATGGTCAGAATAACCGAATAGCTTCCCGTCTTTATAATGCCCGATCACATTTACCTGCGGATGCTCAACAATATTGTGATCAAATTCCTCGGCAAAATCTACAAGTTCAAGAAATTCACCACTATCTTTTGGAATCGTTTTATATTCTATATTACTAATTTTCATACTGTTCCAACTACAATGTTTTTTTTGTCAAACTGATTTGGTACATAGTCTCGATATCTACTCGCTTGCTCCTCAATGGCATTGATACGATCATTAATATTGCCACAAACGACACAAGGCAAGCAACTATTTTGCGAAGGATTAATAAAATTTATAGAAGAGTAAAGTGGGATCGCATTTTCGTTTGAAAACGGAAATACAAAGCGACTTGGGAAGTCAGTTACTCGTTCGGATGCTGTAATTATTGAAGGCATATTAACAAGGGTTTTCTCCTCGGTATTGTTGCGCGGCAGCATTTGCAGCTTGCAGTGCAAGGACTCCTGCTTGCGCCTCTGCGTGTTCGTAAGAAACCCACGAAATATAAGATGCCTCGGCAGTTGCGGCGATTGCTGGCGATGAATTTTGGCAGGTTAAAGTCACAGTCTTAAATACCCGCGCATACCATGATTTTTGCTCGCCATTCCCAGACGCATACGGGTCAGGTAACGAGTCGATTGTAAAGTTCTCTCCATCTTGACCTAATACGCAGTATTTCGATTCGTCTTTTTGCGGTATGCCAGTCGATTTTGTAGCAAATGGGTCAGTAAATATTCGCACGATCTCGACTCCCATCTGTCCGCACCATTCAATGAGAATGCTAAAAGCCTTGTCGATGTCGATGGTAAAGTCGCTTTCGCAAGTTAAGTAATCGGTTCGCCTTTGAGATGACTCCGTAATCAGCCTGCGGTATTGAGAGCTTAAATATCCAAGGTCTTCGACTCTTTTTGCATATGGGGTCTCCTCCCACTGGATTCGGTCTGTAACCGCAAGGATTCTTTTTCTCAAAATCTCCTTGTGCTTACCTTTGCTGCCTCGGAATGCGACTGTGAGATCAACAACTCCACCGATCTCGCAAGCATCGATTTCAGAATAAATGAAACTCTTCAAATCCATCTGGTCTCCAAGCATCGCGGTTTCCATCTGACAATAAATACGATTGATTTTTTCAATCGTACTCCCATCTGATTCGATGTCGAAATAAGAGTCGTATTTTTGCGGTGCGAATGACTCCCACAGATGATTGTACGATCCGTCTGATGTTGCAGAGTAATCGACCGAAAAGTGAAAGCACTTTTGCTGCCCCGCAATAGTGCCTGTAGCCCATTCTACGGGTCGAGTGCCTGTCCATACCCCGCACCATGCTGGAACGCGAGCCTGCGACCATTCTGAAGCGGCGGCATAGTCAAGCACCATCGTCTGCGAGTTTAGTTTTTCCAGATAGGGTACACTAACCAGAATATAATTCTCGAAACTGGTAGCGCAAATCCCTGCCGTATTTCCTGACAAAAACTGTTTCGTTCTCGCCATCTCAACATCCTTGAAAATAACTTGCGAGGATAGATAGGATGCTGCCGCCACATCCGCCGCGAGCAATCCGCCTTGCGAGTACCACCACATTTGTCCCGCTTGAAATGTGATCGATTTTCCCGCGATGCACCCCACAGTTGGGTACAAAGTGTTTTGGAAATTTGCAGTTGATGTCCATTGACTGCGATCCAGTACTCCGCTCGCCAGCGAGAATGTAGATCGGTCGGTAAATACAATTAATCGAGTCGAGGTATCCTGACCCACAAAGCTAACCATTCCAGTTATCGGGCGACTAAAGGCAAAGTCGCCTCGTCCTGCTCCGCTTGTTCGTTCCTGCCAAGAGGTGGGGTCACCGAGATCGGATGCAAGTACGATATTCTTGTCAGAGACCCAAAGTCGGTTGCCAGAAAACGCCATCCAGTATCCACTTGGAATACTCGATGTCTGCGTTCCTGTTTTATTTGACCCGTCCCAGTACGCAGGCGCAGAAACCCCGTCTTGAATAAAAACAACTCGATTGGATGGAGTAACGATCTCATTTTTACCAGTGGAGAGATTTGCCGATTGCGTAGCCAAGCAGAAAACAAATTGATCGACATCGGGGTCGAGGGAGATGTTTGCAAGTTTGTACTGCGACCAGTCTTTTGGTTGCTCCAATGGGAATGGCGCATAGTAAACAGAACCATTCACTGCAAAGACCATGTAAGGGAGTTCGTCTGCAATTACTCCCTCTTCTTCTGGATTAAATATTTTGGCGGGAGTTGTAATCGTTCGGCCATTGATCTGCTCGATCCTTGCCGATTCTTTTTGCTTGTTTGCTGCAAAAAAAATGCCGCCTTGGAAGTTCCCAGCAGGCAGAGCTAACCGCATTGCTTGGCCGGGGCGAGTCTGCACGATGCCCCCTCGCACCTGAACATTGACTCCCCACTTAAATTGATTTTCAGGCAACGCCCAAGGATTACGGACAGAGTTCACTCCGGCAAACCACCCAGAGGTGGCTTTAACAAGTCTGCCTGATGAAATCTGTTCGCTTTTCATTAGAAAATAACAGGATCAGTGCCGTCTCCATAAGTAATATTATTTATTTGTGGCGGCACAAACGCATGACCATCAATATATTCTTGTTGATTGCGAAGATAATTAAATGCAATCCCCCAGTATCTTGTTGCTTGGTCGGCAAAGTCCTTGTCTTCCATATCGCAGGCATGAATTGCCGCGATGATTGCCCGTTCATGCTCAACAGGAATGTAATCGTACACAGAAGTAATAAACGGAGGCGACATTCTGTACGCCAACCGCACCCATGCACACTTCTTGCCGATTCGCAGTCTGCGATATTGCGGATTGACCTCGGAGGGATGGTAGCGACCAATTAAGGTCATGTCATTTGAGCGTCCATAATCCCATGCGTAAAGCAGCACAAATCCATCAGTGAGAGGCTTTTCAATTTGCGAGATTGATTTAACCAATACGCTTTCATCTACGGCATCAATAAAGAATGTCGATTCGACAGAATCTCCTGCCGTTTCAAAAGCAACCCTGCCTGTAGTCCCAGTCCCTTTTGATTGTGCTGCTGTGCCGTAAAGCTCAATGTTATTTTCATCAACTCTCCGCACATAATATGTCGTGCCTGCGACCAACGGAAACGGCAATGAGTCTCCCTCGACTGCCCTTATGTTAACAGACTGACCAGTTTCAAATAGCGAACGCTCAACAAAAATCTGCGTTGATTTAACTGGAGTAATTATGCGCTCGATATCGACACTCAATTGACCCACGCCTGCGTTTAGAAGCGGAACCAAAACTCCGTTCATAGTGAATAACTTAATGCTATCCCCAAACAACTTAACTTTGTAGTCGGTTCCAGCAACCAGAGGACTTGGCAATGTACCAGATGTCGATACTCTGACAATTTCATCTTCTTGAAGGTAAATAACAGAGTCAGGTTGGATCAGGTTATTATATGGCAATGGGGAAACACTGTATCTGCGTCCATAATATGTTTGCCCAACTCCAAATGATACAACCTCAATTAATCCAGAATTTTCTCCAAGAATTGCATTTTGTTGCGTGTCGTAAACTCGCGAAACTCCAGATGTAATTACATTTAAATAATTTGGCACTGTTGAACTCACTGATGGGACAGTTGTTGGAAGAATAAAATCAGTCCCAAAATATATTGCATCTCCAGTTGAAAGACTTGAAAAATCACCCAACCAACGATTTGTAAAGTCTATTCCAAATGAACGAGAAAGAACAGTGTAAAATGTTCCACTGCCTCCACCTGTAACATTTACTTTTGAAAAGTCTGCGTTTTTAATTGTAAATACACCATTTGTTGTATCAAGTGGAGCTTCGGCGCGATATGCCACCCCAGAAATTAATGGAGAAGGTAACGATCCCGTGGATGTAAATTCAATAAATACACCTGTAGAGGGAGTTATTGTCACAGTTGGGGATGAACTATATCCTGTGCCAGATGTAATAACATTAAGTGCTACAACTTCGCCAGAAAACACATTTCCACCAGCAGTTGCATTGCCAGTTCCAGCAAGAATTGTAAATGTAAATGTTGTTCCAGTTGGATCAGGCACAGAACAATTTGCTGAAGTTGCGTTTATTGGAGTGCCTTGGACAATGTATTCAAACTGCAACGGGTTTATAACAGTAACATCAAAGTTGCCAATGTATTGCGGTATAGGAGTTGATCCAGAAACTGCATCTGATATTTTAACTTTTTGCCCAGTAGAAAAATTATGCTCTACCGAGGTTGTTGCTAATGCTTTTTGGTTGGTTCTTACAATACTTGAAATAGCTATTGGCGGCAAAAACGGAACGCTTAAAATTGTTTTATTTCCGTTAAAAGCATTTGGACTTGCATTAGCAATTGTAACAATTTGCTCTTCAGAAAAACCATGTGCGTTTGCCGTTGTTGCGGTTGCAGTTGTACTCGGAGCTAAAATCCCAGTTATTGGATTGATTGTTGTATTTACAACGGCTTGAGCAGTTGCCCCAGACCCTCCACCTCCTGAAATCTGAATTTGTGGAGGCTGAGTATATCCAATTCCACCAGATATCTTTCTAAAGTAAGATACAAATGATGTTTGGATGCTTGCGGACGCAACTGCTTGAGCGGGCGCACCCACTGTAACTCCTCCACCTACAGGCGCGTCAATTGATATTGATGGAGCAGATGTGTATCCAAGTCCGGGGTTAAGAATAATAATCTGCTCTAATTTAGTAGAAATTGTATTAACTATAGCAAATCCAGTTGCGTTAACAACTTCTTGTCCAGACCCAAATGGAGGTTCTGGAGGTGGGCTAAATGTAACTTGAGGAACTGTTGTATAACCATTTCCTTGACTTGTTATGGATACTGATCGTACCGCACCAGTTACAACTGCTTGGAATTGCGCTCCAGAACCTTTCGGAGCCTGAATGTTGAGTCCCGGTGCGGTTATCTGCGACAGTTCCCCTGAACGGAATACAGACGAAATTAATTTTACAACAAAGTTTGTACCTACTCCCGCATCAATAATTTTAATTGGATTGATAGGATTAAGCGGAGTTGATGCGATGGCATCTGCTTGAGACTCATGCAGTGTAATTTCAAACTCATTAATGATATTAACAAAGTAGTTTTGGTTCGCAATCAAGGGATTTGGCAACGATCCTCCTGCTGAATAAACTTGAACCTGATCTCCCTGTTTATAAAAATGCTGAATAGCAAAAGTCAACTTTGACTCTGGAAGGATTTCCTTGCGAATGTCAATATCGATTGGCGCAGTGCTACCAGTTGTGAATACTGGATTGACATTGTTTTGAGCATCTTGAAACGATTCAAAAATTTGCAGATGCTTGGGGTCAATTAAATTTGCAAAGTATGTTACTTTCGCCAACAGTGGAGGCGGCAATGTCTGTTGGGGAAACGCCACAGGATTTGCAGTCGTAATCGGCAAACTTGGTTCGTTTTCTGGCAATGCGGGGAATTCCAATGCGGTGGCCACTGCACTTGGCTTGCTGTCTCTAATTGTTAGCGTCCCAGAATTTATAATGCTTTGCAACTCAAGAGGAAAATTTCCACCCTTGGCGTTGTTTTGGTCAGAAAATAGCTGAATCGTGACCGCATCGATCACGCCGATATAAATTACTTGTCCACTTGACAATGGAATTGGTATCGTTCCAGTAAATGAAGCGATATTGAATCCCTGACCAGAGTCCAATTGATGCGGAGTTGTCGTTGTAAAGCGAGTGATCGGATCGATTGCAACACTGCGGGTCTCAATCGTTTGGTTCGGCGGCAAGATAACTCCAAGCGGGTAGTCATTGACCGAATTGATAGGAACGAGCAACCCATCAACGCCAGTGCCATTTTCGAGTTGGCTACGGAGCGGAATATTCCCGTCATTGGTTCCAAGAACGCGAATCGTTTTGCCTACATCATTCTCGACCTCGGCAATCGCGATTAGTTGCGAAGGCTGAATGATCTCCATTGCCGTTGCAGTGAAGCCTCGGTCATCCCATGCCCATGAGACAGGAGAGAACATTCCGCCTTTGTTAACATGGTACTGGAATAGCCGATTCCTGAAGTACACAGGACTGCCGTCCATATTAATCGCCAGAGGAGTGTCCACGCCGCGAGGGAGAACAACACTGCACCCGTCCCATCCTGTGCAGATATCGACCTCGGCAGTGCTATGAGACCAGTGTCCAGACTCCATGAGAGTCTGAACTGCCTGCGAAATCTTTCGGAAGACCCTCTCGCTATTTGTCGTTCCTAAAATTTCCGCACATTCCTCGAAAATTTGGGATACGAACATAATTAAGCGCGGGAACGAGCAGAGAGTTCTTTAGCAAACATATCGAGGTCTGCCATGTCTGCTGCCTCTTCGGCTTTTGGCATAGCTTCCTCCTCGCCTGCTGCTGCCTGCATATCAACTGACGAAGACATGGCAGAGAGAGCGGATGCGAGTTCTTGAACAAGGCTATTTAAATTATCAAAATCAGCTTTGTTAATTGACATTGTAACTTCTCCTTCGGGAGGAGTCATCATATCAGGTTGCATTTCGGGTGCAGGCATTTCTGCCATCATATCATCGGGTGTCATTGCCATAATTTTAGTCTTCCATTTCAGCTTCGTTTAGTCCGTTCTCAATCTCGTCTTCAGAATCAATTTTCATTGGTGATGCTGATTTAGGTGTCTTAATACCACAGATGCACAACTCAACGCAATGATTTTTTTTAGTTTTTCCATCGCGAGTTACTACCTCGGTGCGCTCCATTGTTTTCTTGAAATAAATAGTTGCAGTGCCTTCTTTTGGCAGGTCTTTAAGACCCTCGGCATTGCTGAAATAAAGCGTAGGATAGCTATATTCAGTCTCATCCTCTTCTTCATCTTCTGGTTCTGAAGCTGAAAACATTCCGATAGGTTTAACTTCCTCGGACAGGTCAACAAAACCTTCTGGGAGTTCGTATTGTTCTTTCATGTACATAATTTTAATCAAGGAAAGTTGCGTTAACGAGTTGCTTGTCTGGGTGAGCATAATTAAGCCAAGCACTGGCTATGCTGTCAGGATTGTCAAACCATGCGCGGAGGTTAATGCTCTGCCAGTAGCTATCCCAGACATAAAGTTTGTTTGCTCCAGTTGGGTATAGGTAAACGCAGACCGCATGGCCCCAGTCTTTCGTCTGGATTCGCAGCACACGGGTCTGTATCGCTTTTTCTCGCAGTCCCTGCGCCATTGCTATTGCTTCGGGAAGACAAGCGTTCCTGTAGCGTCCTGCGAAGGCTGGTTGCTCTACTGGAAGCGATGTGCAACCAGCAAGAGCAAGGATAGCGATGGCGATAAAGAGTTTCATTCCGTAGTTTCAGGAATAAAATTTATTCCATAAATACACCTTGAATCAATCATTCTTTGTTCGTTTTTAGCCCATCTTGCTTGATGCTCAAGTCTTAATTTAAGATCAAGATTTTCTTCAACTTGTTGTGTTTCTTTTGTGTTTTCCATATTAGTTTAAAGCTATCCAGTCAGCAGATGAAGCGGTTCCTTTTGCTTTGTAGAATTTGTTTGTTGCAGTATCAAGGTAATCTTGTCCAATAAAATTTGGAGTGGTATTTGGTACTCCAGACCCAGTGCCAAGTGTTCCCGTTCCTATCTTTAAACCTGCCGCTTGCATTGCATTTGATTTTGTAACACTTCTTACGCCTCGTTCTAATTTCATCATGCAAGAATTTGATTCTGTTGGATCAATGTCATTTCCAGTATTTGTAACTTTTAAAATTTCATTTGCTGAAAATTCCATATTATTTGCTGATAATGTAAAACTAATACCCGTATCACTAAAAAATGTAAATTCAATTGGATAAGAATATCCAGAACCACCATTTGTAATTGTAATGGATTGAATTACTCCACCACTAATTACTGGAGTTAAAATCGCTCCAGAACCATTCGTCTCTGCAATTGTAACATAATCGTTAAAAACTGGTGAAATTATACAACTTGTATTGCTTGTATAACCAGTGCCTCCATTAAGATTAGTAATAGAAGTCAATACTCCATTTGTGAAATTTGCAGTAGCAGACGCTCCACTTCCTCCAGTGCTGCGGTCATAAATTTTTACAGGATATGTTTGCAATAGTTTAGAAACATAAAAATAAATACCCGCCCCATTATACGCTTGCGTGTATGGAGCAAGTGCAACCTCTGGCACAACATTTCCCTGAAGAGTAAATGTGTGTGCTATTTGATTAATTGTTGCTATATTCAAACCATCCACATAAGGGTTCCCTATCCACGCTAATTCCAATAATGTTTGTTGCCCATCCCAAGTGTTGACTGCGCCACTCGGTGTCCAAGATGGAGTTTTGATTGCAACTCTTGTTTTTCCTAACCATGTAGGATTAGATGCGGATACTCGATACCATCCTATTGCACTTGGGAATAATGTAAATTGTGACTTTGTAGAAAGTACTGGGTATCCTTGATTATTTTCACTTTGAAATATTTTTTCTCCAGTAAAAATGTTATTATCTAAAAGTGATGTTCCACTGCCAAAGTTTGGATTATTTCCTGCACCACCAAAATAAGTAAAATTATTATATCCTTTGACATAATTATTTTTAAAAAGAATACTTTTCCCGCCATTTTGGAAACAATTATATTTTCTTGCGGGATTTGGGTGTTCAATAATAACATCATTATTTTCAATTATTATATTGCCAAGCCCAGAATAGGCTATATCAACCCCTCCATTTCCATTTCTACCTGTTGGGTTTCCATCATCTGCTGGGTCGTATGGATCAATTGTAATTAATTTATTGCCAATAACTTTTGTATTATAACAAGAGTATATCGAAATATGCGCTGACCCGTACTGTGTCCTTGGAGAAGGTTGGTATCCTGTCGGTGGATATGCAGTGTTAACGCAGGTATTATTTGAAATTAATATATTTTTTACAGTTCCTACACTGCCCTGTTGATTTGGTTGAATAGCAAAATTGCCATTTTTAATATAATTATTGCTAATGATTGCATTTGAGGCATTGCAAGCAATTGAATACAATGGTCTAAAATTTGAACCCAATGGGAATGTTCCATCAATATTGTTATTACACCAAACAACTTCCATGAAATCTGCATTTTCATTATAAAAATGTAAAACAGTATCTTGCGGAAATGATATGCCTATATCAAATGCCTCAACAAAGGTTACAGGAATTTCTACATATGTAGAATTGAAAATTGGATTTCCAGAAACAATCCAAGTTTGTTTTAGTTCTGGTCTTGTGTGTAGCGTAATCCTAACATCTTTTTTGAGTGTGTTTTTAAACCACACCTCTAAATTACCAGAGTAACTAACAGATGGCCCAGTAGAGGATGTATAATTTGCATATATTCTTGTTGCAGATAATTGGGTCGCATTATTCCAAGACAAATATCCCGCGCCGGGGTCTCCAGCAATAGAAGAAGTTTTTGATTTTAAATTGAAAGCATTCGATTTTTGCTGTGTTTTTATTGCTTCAAAAACATAATTTCTAATTGTATTGCCAGTAACAACTTCTTTTGTTTGATTGTAACCTACTCCGTTATGCCAAAATCCATCTTGTCCTCCTCTGATATTTGTAAACGCAACACTTTCGGTTCCCCCGCCCGGCGCAGGCAATGTAATAGTTGGGCTATACTGCGGTGCTGAAAGAAAAGTTAAATCTGTTGCAAGGCATCCATTGTATATGTTATTAGTGACACTTACATTTTCTGCGGCATCATGTCCATTTACTTGAACATTTGGCACTCCTCCAGAACTTACTGTCGCATGACCAAAAGATAGATTCGACACATTGTTGTCATAAATAAAATCTTTCTGCAACCAGACATCTATACTGGCAAAGAAATCATTAAATGTACAATTTGTTATTTTTAATGTTGATTTATTTAAACTTCTATCTGTAAAATAAAGCGCACCAATAACTCCAAATGCAATTATCCCACCATATGGACAATAAAAAGTTTCATTAACTGGATAATTTCTTAATTGCCTTTCACCCACACCTCCAAATGTTGACTCAAGTTTTAGCCCATCAATTTCAAGATTCCAATTTCCTGAAAAATTGAAGAAACTGGTCAAAGAAGGCCCGTAATTATTAGGATTAGATGGATTCACGGCAGGGTCTTGCCAGTAATATGACAGTTGATTATCTGGGAATAAACCAGATGTGATAACTGCTCCGTCTCCAACAATTTTTAATTTTCTAACAGTGGTTCCTGTATTATATGTATTAGAACCATTTTGAGCTACAATAATAGCTTTGCTGCCGTATGTTTGAGCTACAAATGTAGTCGAACCATCCCAAAAAGTTTTGAGTTTATAAGTGCCTTGAGGAAATAATACAGTCGAACTTAATTTGGTTACGGCAAGGTTAAATGCCGCCCGAATAGCAGGAGCATCATCAGCAACCCCATCACCGACTGCGCCGAAGTCTTTGACATTGATTACATCTGCGAACCGATCAGGCAATGCGCGTTGTGTAGTCGCGTCAGTAGCGTTTGATGTTGTCCCCGCAGGCAATGCGCCTGCTCCTATTTTCGACATCGAAATTGCCGCATTAGCGGCAATATCTGCGTCGATAATCGTTCCGTTTTCAATTACATTTGAGGTGATTCTTGTGAGTGGCATATTTTTTATTTTGAGGTTTATCCAACGATTACGATTTTAGAAAGGTTGGGAACTGGACTGCTCATAACTAAATTACGAGGTGAGGTTGAATTGTCAATGACATAATCAATTGGGTCTTGCAAGACTCCATCAATTGAAACGATGTAGGATACGGAAGTTGTAGCAGTTGCTCCTGCAAGCGGAAAGATTGCTGTGCTGCCGTTACCAATGAATCTGTAACTGTTGCCGCCAGCGGGAACTGGTGGGCCAGAGGAGCTTGAAGAGAGCGGACTCCATCCCGTGTTGCCCGTTCCAACTTCCTTTACCCAGAATGTTTGCCCCTGACCGCCGAGCGCGTTGACATAAATTGATCCGATAGGAGCAACAAGCACTCCATTTGGGTTGCCGCTCCCTGCAAACCATCCTGCGATTGTGCTGGCAATCTCAATGACAACCATTGAAGACCCGCTGGGAACAGGTTGCGAAACAGTTATTGCGAAGGGAGAAACAGCAGAATTTATTGCATAGCCATCAGGGTCTTGCACTACGCCATCAATTGCAACAAGGTATCCTGTCGGATTGGCGGTTGTCGCCCCAGTCAATGCAAGCGTTGTCGTTGATCCATTTCCGTACAAACTCCACCGCAGACCTCCCTGCGGGACTCCCGCAACAGGTTGACTCAATGTATAAAGAATTTGTTGCAACCATACGCCCATCGTCTGAGTCAAGGATGAGCCTGTAGGAGTTGCCTCGCTTTGCGTT